>JGI12316J15310_10000005_pt17 | contig 291778 bp, 200 predicted proteins | sample MarCyaLeptolynsp_FD_15310 | JGI IMG/M metagenome (IMG submission 15310)
TCGCAGTAGTCGTTGGTGCAGACGTTGTTGTCCTCGCAGTCGACGACCGACCAGTCGAAGGCGTTCTGGTCCGGGTCGCACAGCACGCAGAGGTTCTCGGGGTTGCCCTCGCCGGTGGCGACGCAGGACTTGACGCCCGAGCTGCTGGTGATCGCACAGAAGCCATCACCCGGCGTGTACTCGCAAAGGCCGCTGGGCAGGCAGACGTCGGTGGTGCAGTCCAGGCCGTCGTCGCAGTTGGCGTCGTCGCCGTTGCACGAGCAGCCCTCGATGGTGGCGTTGTAGAGCCCGATGCAGAAGCCGCCGGCATCGCAGGTGTCGGTCTCGGTGCAGGGGTCGCCGTCGTCGCAGGTCTGACCCTGGAAGATCTCCGGCTCGCACTCACCGTCGGTGTTGCAGATACCGGTGGTGCAGGCCGTGTCAAAGGCGCTGCAATCGACGGTGCCAGAGCAGCCGCCGGCCCCGTCGCACGCGTCGGCGGCGGTGCAGGCCTGGCCATCGTCACAGGGAGATCCCTGAGGAGCGGGCTCGGTGGAGCAGGCGCCCGTGAACGGATCGCAGGAGCCCAGCGAGCAGGCGTCGCCCTGGGCGCAGTTGACCGGCGAGCCAGCGCAGGTGCCGCCGCCGCAGATGTCGTCCTGGGTGCAGGGGTCGCCGTCGTCGCAGGTGGCACCGTCGAGTGCCGGATCGGCTCCCACGACACACGTGTTGGACACGCAGGTCGCGCTCTCGCAGGCCGCGGCGCCGGCGTCGGCGCAGTCGGCGTCGGTCTCGCAGCACAGCGCGTCGGGGACGTTGATGCAGCCTTCGTTGGGGCTGCAGGCGTCGTAGGAGCAGGGGTCGCCGTCGTCGCAGTTCAGCGGCGTCCAGCCGTTGGGCTGGTTGGCGTTGCAGAACCGGCACTGGTCCGAGGGGTACTGCGCGCCGGCCGGGAAGCACGTTCCGAGCAGCTGGCAGAACGCGCCCTCCAGCTCGTACTGGCAGCCCAGCGTCGGGTCGCAGCTGTCGGTGGTGCAGGGCAGGCCGTCGTCACAGTCAGCGGCGGTCGCACAGGCGCATGCATTGGTATCCCAGGTGCCGACGCAGTTGCCGACCTCGTCGCAGCTGGCGTTGGTGATGCAGCTGTTGCCGGAGTCGCAGCCCGAGCCAGCGGCCCGCGGCTCGACGACACACTGGTTGTCGACGCACGCGCTGACCGCGCAGGGGCCGGCAAGGGTCGCGCAGTCGACGCCACCGCAGTCACCCGCCTCGCAGGGCACGTCGCAGGCGCCCTGGGCGCATTGGCCGGGCAGCGGACACGAGCCGTCGAGGCAGACCGCACCGTCTGGCGAGGTGAAGCTCACGCAGCCGTCCAACGCATCGCAGACGTCGTCGGTGCAAGGGTCACCGTCATCGCACTCGGGCGTGCTCCAGTCCGTCAGGGACTGCTCCGGATCGCAGACCTTGCAGGGCTCAGACGCTGGGGACTCACCGGCCGCGTAGCACTCCTCGCCGATCTTGCAGACGTTGCTGCGGGCGCTGTGCTCGCAGGTGCCGTCGCTGAGACAGACGTCTTCGGTGCAGGAGTTGCCGTCGTCGCAGGAGGCGTTGTTGCCGAACTCGCAGGGTCCGGTGTTGACGTCCTGCCCGGTGTCAGCACCCCCGGTGTCCACGGTACTGGTCTCGCCCTGGGAGACGTCTTCGTTCTCCACGACGATGTCGCCGCAACCAACCATCGCCAACGCCGCAACCGAGACGACGCTCGCGGCCCCCATCCATCGCCCTCTCTGAAGCCCCAACACAGCCTACCTCCGAGCAGATCTAGTGGTGCTCGAAAGAGCGTAGCGTTTAATTCCACTCGCAACCAGAAGTCGGATGCTCGGAAGCGTCACCGCCGGATGTTCAGCCTCTCGAGCAGCGGCTTCCAGTGCTTGCGGAAGTGCGCGTCACCACTGGGGTCGGGCAGCTTCAGGCCGCGACTCAGCGCGACCTGGTTGAGGAAGTTGCGGTCACCGTCCAGAGGGACGTGCGGGGGGCGAAGGCCGTGCTCCGTGTAGGCCTTGTCGGCGAGTGCCTGCTCCAAGGTCACGAAGCTGTATCCGCGGTCCTTCAGCGTCGCGAGGACCTTGCGCAGGTGATCGGCGTTCAACGGGTTGGCGTGAACCAGCAAGACGAGCGGGATCTCCCGGCCATAGAGCTTCCGGGACAGGCTCTCGAAGTGCTTCGCCGACTCTGCGACGTGATCGACGTACATCTGCACGACCCGCTGCTTCTGCGAGCGGGTGGATGCCCGGGCATAGTAGGCGTTGAACGCGTAGTCCACGGTGTCCAGCGACACGGGGGCCATGCGGTAGCGCCGCTTCTTCAGATAGGCCACGACCGCGTCCACCTTCTTGGCGGTGTGGCCGTGGTCCAAATAAGGGAACCGGAACCAGCCGCCCCGGAGGTCGACCTTCAGGCCCCGATGGATCGCCTCCTCGTTTCGCCGAATGTCGCTGAGATAACGCGCGATCGAGTTCTTGGAGTAGCGGCGATGAGAGAACGTGTGATTGCCCAACGGCAGCCCGGCGTCGCGCCAGATCCGCAGCGCGTCGTAGTCGCCGAGACGGCGGCCCACGACGAAGCCCACCACCGGCACACCGACGCTCTTCACCTGCGTCACGAGCTTGCGCATGTTGGCTACGACGGTCCGGTTGTCGCGCGCGGGCGGTCCCACGAACGGGAGGTCGTCGACGGTGATCGCGACCGTGCGTTTTGCATCCGCGGGCGTCGAGCCCAGGATGCCGCACAGGAGCGCGATGATGACGGAAGGTCGGGTCCTCACGCTCGCCGCAACAGGCGACCCCGCGGAGGTATTTCGAGGAAACGGCGGGCCCCATCGCGATGGGCCCCGCCGCGCCTCGGGCGCGCCCCCCGTCCAATCGACAGGCGGCGCGTCGCCTCTCTCCGGCACGGACGAGCCTACCCGCTGAGCCCTTCGACGAACAGGGCAGCGGCCCGCTCGGCGACCTCGACCACGGTGGGCCCGGTACCGGTCTGACGCAGAATGGTCGTCAGCTGGAGGGTAGCGTCGCCGCAGGGCTCGATGGCTTGAAAGCCCTCGAGGCCGCAGGACACATTCAGGGCGAACCCGTGGGTCGTCACGCCACGGTGGATGTGCAGGCCAATGGAGCCCAGCTTCATCCCCGGTCGACCGACGTAGATGCCTGGACGGCTGTCGTCGTACCAGACGTCGCCGACGCCGAACGCTTCCGCGGAAGCGCGCATCGTCTCCCCGAGGTGACGCACAATCCCTCCGACGTCCATACCGCGTCGCCGAAGGTCGAGGATCGGATAGCCCACCAGCTGCCCCGGGCCGTGCCACGTGGCCAGGCCGCCGCGGTCGGTCTCGATGACCTCGGTGTCCAGTCCAGCGAGTGCCGTGCGATCCACCAGCCCGCCACGGCGCCCCAGCGTAACCACCGGGGGCACGTGCTCGAGCAGCAGCAGCTCGTCCGGCTCCCCGGCCATGACCCGCTCTCGCGCCTGGGTCTGCTGCGCCAGAGCGTCGCGATATGGGATGGGGCCGAGGTGGCGAATGTTCACGGAAAGCGCCATGTCACCCTCTCTATACCAGCCTTTCCGGGTGGTGTTGTCCCCTTGCCCGGCAAATGGGATAGTCCCCGGCGACTCACCGCCGCGTCGCCATCACACACGAGGTCACAGGTATGGCAGCCGCACCGTTGGAAGCCCCCGAGCTCGACCCAGCAGAGGTCGAGAAGCTGATCAAGAAGAAAGGCGCGATCGACTACGAGACGCTTCTGGAGAAGCGCCTGTGGGACGGTCGGGTGCACGTTCGGCGCAACGCCGCGCTGGTGCTGGCCCTTGGCGGTGAGATCCCGGAGGGCAAGGAAAGCCTTCTTCCGATCGCCGGCAAGGACACGGACGCGGTCGTCCGCGAGCACGTCGCGGCGGCGTTCGGCAAGCACCCCGTCGAGGCCAGTATCGCCATTCCGGCGCTGCTCAAGAGCCTGCTGGATGCCTCGTCGAGCGTCAGCGACGCGGCGCTGCGCTCGCTGGGCGTGGTGATGGGGCGCCAGGAGCCGGCGGCGTACACGGCGATGGTGAAAGCCCTGGGCGATGGGCGGCCTTTCGTGCAGGTCACCGCCGTCGACCTGCTCGTCCAGCAGGGCGCAGATGCGGTCGAGCAGCTGCTAGAGGGGCTACGCGACACCGGCGGCCTGGTCCGAAAGGGCGCGCGTCAGTGTCTGCGGATGTTGGGCAGCATGGCGGCAGGCAAGCTGATCGCCGCGCTGGAGGACGACGAGCTTCGCGATCCGGTCAAGCGCATCCTGGACGACGTCCCGCTGACGGAGGGTGACGAAAAGGCCCTCGAGAAGCTCGTGAAGGGCGGCGCGCCCGTGGTCCAAATGGTCGCGCGGCGCCTCATCGACGGCGCCACCAGCAAGCGCAAGAAGCTGGTCGAGAGCGAGCTGGCGGCCGTCCCGAACGTCGAGATCAAAGGCTTCTACGACGGCGCCATGGACGGCAAGGCGGTCAAGGCCGCCGCCAAGGGAACCGATCCGATGCTGATGGTGCGCGCTCTGGGCGATGCCCGCCCGGTCGCCCGTCAGAACGCTTCGGCGGTGCTCGTCGAGACCGGCCTGGGCGACTCCCAGCGCGAGGTCACCATTCCCAAGCTGGCTGCGGCGGTCAAAGACGACGACGCGGTGGTTCGCGCCAACATCGTCAAGGTGCTGGCCAGCTCTGGCGGTGAGATCGCTGCCGACCAGGTGGCGCGCGCGGCGACCGATCCCGACGTTTCCGTTCGCGAGGCGGTCATGGAGGGGTTGGCGAAGATCGCCACCGCCGAGCCGGTGCACCTGCTGGACAGTTTGGGCAACAACGTCGCCGAGCCCACTCGGGAGGTCACCATTGCGGCCTTCGTCGGGGCTGGGAAGGCCGCGGTCAAGACGCTCGGTGCGGCGCTGGACGACATCCGCGAGGCCATCCGGGTCTCGGCCGCCAAGATTCTGGGCCAGATCGGCAGCGCGGCGCAGGCGGCGCTCGGGCAGCTGATCGAGGCGACCCAGGACCCCTACGAGGAGGTCCGGATCCAGGCTGCGCTGGCCATCGGCAAGGTGGCCAAGGAGGGAGACGACAAAGCCCTCTCGGCGGTCCGCGTCCTCATCAACGACAGCTCGTTCCCGGTCCGGCAGGCCGCGTCCTGGGCCGAAGATAGGCTGCTGGGGCGTCCCGAGCAGCCGGCCAGTCTGGAGGCGCGCGAGCTGCCGTCGGCGGAGTTTGCAGACGTCATCCTCGAAGAAGCTGCGCTCAAGAAGCTGGCCAAGTCGTTCGACCCCGTGTCCCTGGGACAGCTGCTGTTCGACGGCCGGGCGCCGTGCCGGGCCAACGCGGCCCGGGCCCTGGGGATCCTGGGCAAGGCGGGGGCGCCGTACGCGCTTCAGCTTTGCGTGGCCCTCAAGGACGGCGAAGAGGGCGTCAAGGCTGCCGCAGCGCATGCGCTGGGCATGCTGCAGGTGGAGCAGGATCATGTGGTTCCTGCTCTGGTCCAAGCACTTCGGGGGGCTGGCGAGGAGACCCAGGCGGCCATTATCGCGGCGGTCGACGGCTTCGGGAAGAAGGCCGTGCCGCCTGTCGTGAAGCTTCTGAGCGAGCGTCCCGAGCGGGTCGTGGCTGCCATCGGCACCACCGCGCGTTCGCTGCCCAAGACGTTCCTCAAGCCGCTGGCGGACGCCCTGGGCGACGAGGAGCTGGACCTCGTGTCGCGTGAGAACGCCGCCGACATCCTTGCCGAATTGGGCGACGAGGCGGCGGGCGCCGAGGCTGCCCTGGTGGCGGCGCTGGCCGAGCAGTCGGTGCTCTTCCGGGTGAAGATCATCCGCGCCCTGGGCAAGGGTGGGGCCATCGAGGCGACCCGCAAGGTCCTGCTCGAGCTGTCCGACAACGACAAGCGCCTGTCCATTCAGGACGCCATCGACGACGCCCTGCGCATGCTGCGTTCCCGCGCCCGCGCCGAGGGTGGCGTCGGCGGTAAGAAGAAGGGCAAGAAGAAGTAGGGCGCCGGGGCGGGACAACGCCATCATCGCGCTGAGTCGTAAGAAAACGTTGCATGTATCGCCCTTCGGGCTCCTCCGGATCACGACGACGGGGCCGCCGTGATCCAGAGATGTGATCACCATCAGCCCACCGACGGACTCGCCTGCAATACCGTCGAAGAGGGGCTTCCTCAGGTTTAGTTAGATCGCCTGCCAGGGTGACGCGTTGCAACGAACATGCACGCAAAACCCGTCCTCCCCGTCCTTACGGCCGCTGTTGGCCTGACCCTTTCCCTGATCTCCCCGGCTGACGCGCGCTCCAAGCGGGTGATGCCCCGGCCCATGGTGGCCAAGGAGGTCCCCAAGGACCTGGGGACCACCAACGTCGTCCCTGCGCCGGGCAAGCTCTCCATGCTCAGCAGGGCCTCAAAGCATCGCCCGTGGTTGACCGGCAGCGGCATGGCGCTGACCCCGGATGACAAGCGGCTGGTCATCGCCGACGCGGAGAACAACCAGGTCATCGTGATGGACACCTCGTCGGGACGGCATGTGGCCCGTGTCGCCGTGGGCAAGCGCCCCGAGCGTCTGGTCGTGGGCAGCGGCGGGCTGGCATACGTCGCCAATCGGCTGGCCCGTAGCGTGTCCGTCGTGGACATCGCCAAGGGCAAGGTCGTGGCGACTCTGGATGGGGGCGTCGAGCCGTTTGACGTCGCGCTGAGCGGTGACCAGAAGACGCTGGCGGTGAACTCCTCAGCGACCGCCGAAATCCTGCTCTACGACGTGGCGAGTCGGACATTGAAACGGCGCGTGAAGCTGGCGTCCCCATGGCCAGCCAAGGTCGTGGCGCACCCGAAGCGTCCGCTGCTCTACGTCACGCACATGCGCGACGGCGGCGTGGACGTGCTCGACACCCACACGGGCAAGCAGGTCGCGACGATGGCAATCCCGTCGACGCTCAGCGGGCCCCACCGCCTGGTCCAGTTCCGACACATGCGCACCAGCTCGGGCAAGCGGACGCCGGTCCAGGCATTTGCAGCCGCCGTCTCTCCGGACGGCAACCGCCTCTACGTCGCCCACCTGCAGGTCAACACTGGTGAGCCCCAGCGCTTCGGCGGCGGGGGCTACGGCCTCGGTGAGCCGGCGCCCCTGCTGGTGGGCATCACGACCTTCGACACGGTGGCCGCCAAGCCGGTGGACAACTCGGTCAAGGAGTTCAAGCGCGACTTCCGTATGTCGGGCGCGCACCAGAACGCGCAGTTCCAGCTGCAGCGGCTGTTCACGCCCTCGGCGCTCGTGCACCACACCCGCCAGGCGGGCGTGTTCATGGCGTCGTCCGGTGCCGACCGGGTGATCCTGGCGGACACCACCGCCGCCAGCCCCCTGGATCGCATGGTCGGCGTATACAAGACGGGCTCCATCCCGGACGCCCTGGCGATCACTGCCCGAGGCGATCGGATGTTCGTCCGCAACGCTGGTGACTTCAGCATCCACAGCGTGGCCCTGGTCAACGGTTCCAAGTCCGCCAGAGGCGGGCCCAAGGTCAAGCGCGGAGCGGCCAATGGACCCGTGCGGGCGCCCAGCCAGATGCAGATTGCCATGCCCGCGCACGCGGCGTTCCGGCCTGTTGCGACGCGCTACTTCAACACCTACGGCCGCGACCCGCTCCCCAAGACGGCCCGTCGCGGTCGTGACCTGTTCGCCAAGATGGACGTGAAGGTCGGCGGCGGCCGGTTCACCTGCGTCAGCTGCCACCCGTCGGGGCGCACTGACGGGCTCACCTGGAACATCGGCGAGGGGCCCCGCCAGACCCCCATTCTGACCGGCAAGCTGGCCAACACGGGGCCCTTCAACTGGAACGGTAGCGAGAAGACGCTAAAGGCCAACGTCAAAAACACCATGAAGCGGCTCGGCGGCCATGGCCTCAGCGATGCTGACACCAAGGCCCTGGCGCTATACATCGACCGCTACCTGCCCGGCATGGACAACCCCCACAAGACCGCCAACCCTACGCTGGTGGCCACCGGGCGCAAGCTCTTCAACGACCCCAAGGTGGGCTGCGCCGGTTGTCACGACGCCAAGGCCACCTTCACCGACGGGGAGCTCCACGACCTTGGGACCGCAGGCACCGACGAGTTGGCCGCCGTCCACCGGGCGACCGGCAAGCAGGTCAAGGGCGTGGCGTTCAACACACCCTCCCTGCAGGGGCTTTGGGCCTCGGCGCCGTACTACCACGATGGCGCCTCCAAGACGCTCTACGCGCTATTGACGACCGGCAATCCCAAGGACCGCATGGGCACCACCTCGCACCTCAGCGAGGCGGATAAGAAGGCGCTCGTTGCGTACTTGATGACGCTCTAGCCGCGCGCTATAGGTCGGAGCACCAATCCCTCACAGGAGCTGCGCTCATGGCCACGCTGAAGCCCGGAGTCGTCACCGGCGACGACTACAAGACCCTGCTCAAAGCCTGCAAGGACGACGAGTACGCCCTCCCGGCCGTCAACGTCGTGGGCACCAACTCCGCCAACGCGGTGCTCGAGGCGGCCGCCGAGGCGGGCTCTGACGTCGTCATCCAGCTCTCCAACGGCGGCGCCCAGTTCTTCGCCGGAAAGGGCTTGCCGGATACCTTCCAGGCCAAGGTCCTGGGCGCGATCTCGGCCGCTCGCCACGTGCACCTGTTGGCCGAGCACTACGGCGTCTGCGTGGTGCTGCACACCGACCACGCCAACAAGAAGCTCATCCCCTGGGTCGAGGCGATGGTCGGTTGGGGTGAGAAGCACTTCGCCGAGACGGGCCGTCCGCTGTTCAGCTCACACATGTTGGATCTGTCCGCCGAGTCGATGGAGTTCAACCTCTCCGAGTGCAAGAAGATGCTCGAGCGGATGACCAAGATCGGCATGAGCCTCGAGATCGAGCTGGGGGTTACCGGCGGCGAGGAAGACGGAGTTGGCCACGACATCGACGACAGCGCCGACAACTCGCACCTGTACACCCAGCCGCAGGACGTGCTGGAGGCGTGGAAGCTGCTGAGCCCCATCGGGCACTTCTCGGTGGCTGCGAGCTTTGGAAACGTCCACGGGGTGTACAAGCCGGGCAACGTCCAGCTGCGCCCCGAGATCCTCATCAACTCGCAGAAGCTGGTGCAAGAGGCCTGCGGAACTGGCCCACTGCCGTTGGACCTGGTCTTCCACGGCGGCTCCGGCTCCGAGGAGTCCAAGATCAAGGAGGCGGTCGACTACGGCGTGTTCAAGCTGAACATCGACACCGACACCCAGTTTGCCTTCGCCAAGCCCGTCGGCGCCTATGTGCACGAAAAGCCGGTGGCGTTCACTCACCAGCTCGACCCGGACAGCGGCGAGCCCTACAAGAAGCGCTATGACCCCCGTGGCTGGCTGCGCAAGGGCGAGCGCGGGATGGTGGACCGCCTGCAGTCGACCTTCGAGGTCCTGGGGGCGAAGGGCAAGTCCCTGGCGCGCTAGCTGAGACGACGAAAGGCGCGGCCACCGGGGCCACGCCTTTGCGTTCCTCAGACCGGACGTCAGCCGCGGCGCCGGGCCATCAACGCAAAGCCCAGCAGCGCGAGGACCGCCAACAGCCCGGTGGGGTTACCTTCCGTGCCGCTGCAGCCGTCGGCCGTGACCCCGCCGGGGGAGCTCGACGCGAGCGGCTCGCGCACCAGGTCAAGGGGTGCAGGAGGCTCATCGATGGAGCTGTCCACAGCCACGGGCGGGAGGTGCGAGGTCGCCGGGCCGCGCGAGTCGATGTCGATGGTGAACTGAGTGTCGGCAGGAGAGCCTTCTTCGAGGGTGGTGGAGTAGGAAGGGACCAGCTCGTTGAAGACGACGGCTTCACTCCCCAGCAGGTCCACCTCGCAGATGCCGGCTTCGCACAGGCCGCTGAGGCAGTCGTCGCCATCGGTGCAGGCCATTCCGTTGACGCACGGGGCGCAGTCGGCACCTCCGCAGTCGACGTCCGTCTCTTCGGCATTTACGACGCTGTCTGCGCAGGTCGCCGCGCTGCACTGGCCCGCCTGACACACCGACGAGGCGCAGTCGTTGGCCAGGCCGCAGGCTGCGCCGGTGGCACAGCCGTCGCAGGTCCCGCCGCAGTCGACATCGGACTCGTCGCCGTTGTGGACGCCGTCTTCACATGTGGCGACCTGGCAGACGTCTTCGACGCAGACCGAGGAGCGGCAGTCGTCCCGCTCGAGGCAGGCGAGGCCGTCTTCGCAGGCCAGGCAGGAGCCGCCACAGTCGACATCGGTCTCGTCCTGGTTGAACACGCCGTCGACGCAAGAGGGGGCCTGGCAGACGCCGCCGCTGCATACTTGCGACAAGCAATCCAAGGCCACCCCGCAGCCGATGCCGTCGGCGCATTGCCCGCAAACGCCGCCGCAGTCGACGCCAGTCTCGTTCTGGTTCTGGACACCGTCACCGCAGGTCGGCACCTGACACTGACTTTCTGTGCAGACGCCGGAAAGGCAGTCGCCCGGAACGTCGCAGCTGATGCTGGGGCCACAACCGCCGCAGCTGCCGCCGCAGTCGACTCCGGTTTCGTCCTGGTTGCGCACGCCATCATCGCACAATGGCGCCTGGCAGACACCCACGCCGCATACGCCCGAGATGCAGTCGGAGTCCTCGGCGCAGGCCGTCCAATCGCCGCAGGGCTCGCAGGAGCCGCCGCAGTCAACGCCGGTCTCGTCCTGGTTCTTGGCGCCGTCGCCGCAGACGCCGACCTGGCAGATGCCGCCTGAGCAGACGCCTGATGTGCAATCGCCATCGACCACGCAGCCGCCGCCATTGTCACAGGGGTCGCAGCTCCCGCCGCAGTCCAGGTCCGTCTCGTCCTGGTTGTGCACGGAATCGCCACACATGGGAGGGCGGCAGCTGCCACCGGCGCAGACGCCCGAGGAGCAGTCGGAGCCGACGATACAGCCCTGATTGTCGCCGCAAGGCACGCAGTCGAGGCCGCCGCAGTCAACGTCCGTCTCGAGGACGTTCTGGAGGCCGTCGGCGCAATGCCCGGCGGCGATCTCGTTGGCAAGCGCGTTGCTCGACAACGCCAGACCCAACATGAGGAGAAGGCCCGCAAGGAGGGAGCTGGGCCAGGAGGGGTTCGACCGATGAGACGCTGAGCGCATGTTGAAACCTCGACAACGGGTGACGCTGGCCAGTCGAGCAAGGTCCGTGCCACCTCGTAATGTCTTGATATCGTTGGGTGGGGGCCGCGAGCGATGTGCTGTAGCGCGACAGGTTCCCTGCCGCTGTGTCGTTTTGCTGCGTTCGCAGTGGCGATTTGCTGCGCGGGCCCCTCGGGTTCCATGATGAGGGTATGAGCCAGCGCGCACTTCTGACGGTGGCCGTGTGTTTGTGGACCGCGGCCTGCGGCGACGCCATCGAGCATCAGCCGTTTTGCGTCGACAACCTGCCCGCGCCCGAGCCCATCTCCCGTAGCGTCACCTGGACGGAAGAGGCCGGCCCCATCGTGCTGGCGCGATGCGCCAACTGTCATGAGCCCGGCGGGGTAGGGCCCTTTCCCCTGACCACCTACGAGGAGGCGTTTGCGGTGCGGGAGGGGCTACGGGACGCCGTGGTGAGTCGCACCATGCCGCCATGGCTCGCTGCGCCCTGCTGTAACACCTTCTTTCACGACACCAGCCTCACCGCCGAGCAGGTGGCGACGCTGGACGCCTGGGTCGCGCAGGGCGCCCCGCGGGGGCCGGACATCCCGGTGGTGCCACTTCCATCGGTGACCACGCTGAGCCGTGTGGACGTCACCGCTACCATGACCCAACCCTACACCCCGCAGCCTACGGACGGGCGCATCGACGACTTCCGCTGCTTCGTGCTCGACTGGCCGCTCGAGGGCGAGACCTTCGTCACGGGGCTCCAGCCGCGGCCTGGGGCGCGTAGCATCGTGCATCACCTCATCGTTGCCACGGTTCAGAACGAGGCCGCCGACGCGCTGAAGCAGCGCGAAGGCGAGGACGGGCGGCCTGGATTTCCCTGCGAGGGCGGCCTTGGGAACCTGAACCTGGACGCCTACATCGGTGGCAGCCTGCTGGGTGGTGACTTCCCTGATGGCATCGGCGCCAAGGTCAACGCCAACAGCAAGTTGCTGCTCAACATCCACTACTCGCTGCTGGGCAAGGGAGCGGTCCCCGACCAGACCGCTATCGAGTTCCGAGTGGACGATACCGCCACCGAGACCAAGACGATGGTCGTCGCCAACCCGTTCTGGCTGATGGGCACCGGGATGCTCATCGAAGCGGGCGACCCGGACAAGGTCTACAGCTACCAATACGACCCGGCTCTGCTGCTGGCCTACAAGGATGTCGAGCTGCGCTCCGTGGCGCCCCACATGCATGCCCTGGGCAGCCGCATGAAGGTGGCCGTGGTCCGGGCCAACGGCGATGTCGACTGCCTGGCCGAGTTCGTCAACTACGACTACGGCTGGGAGCAGCCGTTCTGGTTCGCGGAGCCCATTCGGTTCGAGCGGGGTGACGAGCTCTACATTCAGTGCCACTTCGACAACTCGCTCGACAACCAGCCGCTCATCAACGGCCAGCGTCCGGCGCCCAAGGCCATCGCGTGGGGCACCGACAACCAGGAGATGTGCGCGGCGTTCATCACCTACACCGAGGTCGAGTAGGTGAGGAGCGAGCTGGCCGTTTTGCTGGTGACGTCCTGGCTGGGTTCGGGCTGCTTTTCGCTGGGCTTGGATGCGCCCCAGCTGACGCCCGCCGGCCAGAACCGCATCAGCGTTGGCGGTGACACCCTCATCGGCTCGCCCAATCTGGCCCCCACCGACCGTGTCTCCTTTCCCTCCATCGCCGTTGCCGCTGGCTATCGTCGCGGCTTCCAATCCTGGGACCTGGGCGTTCGCGCGTGGGGGATGGGCATCCCTGACTGGTACGGCGTCGGCGTCGGCGCCGACGTACGCTATGGGTTCGTGTCCCGGCTCCCCACCGAGCCCGGTTGGAGCGTCACGGGTCGCCTCGGCGTCAGCTACCACCAGATCGGCATCGGAGGGACGCCGACGCACTACGCCGGCGGCGACCTGACGGTGTCGACGGGCTACCGCTTCCCGGGCTTTCTCCACATGATCTACCTGGCGGTTCGAGGCCACGTGTGGGGCGTCTTCGGGCGCGATCTGAACCCCCAGGCGCTTGGTGCTATCGCAGGCTCCTTCGGCTGGGAGGCGCAGTTTGGCCGCGACAAGCGCTGGGCCATCCTTCCGCAGGTGGGAGGCGGCTACATCCCCGTCTCCTGGAACGGCACCCTCGACGACCCGGACCGCAATGGGCTCCCGTTTCTGCAGCTTACGTTGGCTGCGCGCGTTCATCTCTAGCGCGGCGCTGCTGACCCTGCCGTCGTCGGTGGCGGCCCACACTCCGGGCGAGCCGCTGGGGGCCACGGCGTATCTGGGGGCGGGCTGGCTGGCGACCAACTACGGCCTGCTGCAGGACGCCGGGAGCCAGGGCTGGCTTTGGGCCCCCGAGGAGATCCTGGACCGCCAGATCTACGTCTGGAGTCTCGAGCCCGGAGGGGAGCGGGTCTGGGTCGGGGCCGAAGACGGCCTGTGGCGAACGAAGGACGGTGGGTGCTCTTGGGAACGCGCTGGCCTTGACGGGGTAGGGGTTCGGGCCCTCGTCTGGCGGGACGGGACGTTGTACGCCGGTGGAGAGTCGGCCAGCGGCGCCGGCGGCATCTTCACGTTGGCGTCTGGACAAACCGCGTCTACCCCAGCGGGCCTCAACGACGGCGCCCAGATCAGTGGCATCGCGGTGGGCGACGACGGTCGCGTGCGGGCGTGTGGCCATGACCCCGCTGCCGGGCGCTTCAGGTTGTGGGAGGACAACATACCCATCGCCAGTGACGCGCGGAGGCTGCTCGGAAGCACGCGTGACGCGCTGTTGTTGCTGGATACCGAGCAGGGACTGCTCCGCTTTGACGGTGCAGGCATTTCACCCTCAGCACCACCAGACACCGACGCAGAGCCGGTTCAAGCGACGCTGGATGACGGTGGCCGGTGGGTGGTGCTGCTCGGTGATGGCAGCGTTCGCAGAGGCAGCGACGCGGGGTGGGAATCGTTGGAGCTTCCGGTGACCAGGTCGCTGGGGAGGCCGGACGCAGGGCAGCTGTTCTTCGGTTTCGACACGACCTCGGCCCCGGTCCACCTGCGTCTGGGCGACATCGACGTAGCGCCGTTCGAGGCCGTGCGTCCTCGGGTGTGCAACGACGCCAGCGGCAAGGCCGCCATTGCCACGCTCTGGCCGGTGATCGGCAACCTCGGGGTGGGACCGACCAGCACCACCGAACCCGAGAACCGGGACGAAGGGTGCCAGGCGACGCGTACCCCAGCGGCCCTTGTCGGCGTGGTGGCGGCGGTGATGCTCCTGGTCGTTCGGCGCCGACGCCGCGAGCTCAGCGGCTGACCGGGACCATCACCTCGTTGCGTCGAAAGGACGGCAGCACCCCGGGAGGATCGTACTGGGCGCCTGTCACGGAGCCCGCGGGGACATACCCGGCCCGTGCGACGGCCTCCAGCAGGCGCGTCTTCATGCCCTCGTAGAGCGCGTGATCCATGCTGCCGGAGAACCGCTTGACGGCCATCAGCTGGCCGGGGCGCTCCCGGAGCGTGACGCGTTGGTCCTTGGGTCTCGGCGCTGTCTCCAGGGTCAGCTCCGCTGGCAGAATGAAGGTCACCACCCAGCGATTGCCGTCGTCGGGTCGCGCTTCGACCGGCGTCGTCATGGCGATCTTCTGGCTTTGCGCTTCGGCCGGCGCCGTCTCCACCGGCGTCGTCATGGTCACCTTCTGCGAGCCCTCACCGCTCACCGCGATGTTGTTGCCGAAGATGTAGTCCGCCAGACGCCGGAAACCGGCGCGCGTGGCCTCGCGGCTGTTGGTTGCTTCGACGATGGTCTCGGCCACCAGCTCCGTCCCGTACTGCCGGAGTTCGAAGCCCTCGGCCTCTTGGGTCACGGTGTAGTCAGGCTCTTCGAACATGTGGCGCGACATCTGGCAGGCGCTGGCGATGGCCAGGGCCAACGCGGCCGACCAACCCAGCACGCGCTTCCAGCGCGGCCTTTGTGCTTTGGGTCGATGAATGCGTACGTTCATGACCCCTACGATGCGCTCAGACCGGCACAGTCACGCTCATGCCGCTTCGGGCAGTCGCAACTTGTCACACCGAAACGACTTTGCTTCCCCGTCCAGGTGGCAGAAGCCCCGCATCCACAGGTATCCGGCGTGGTTGTAGAAGGCCATCGGCGTCACCGGCCGGGGCTTCTTGCCCTTGCTGCCACCGCGGTAGATGACCGTCAGGGACTTGCCGAGCTCCAGCGCCTCGACGGCCGGGGCCAGTCGGTCCGGAATGCGGATCTCGAAGGTATCGGGTGGCGGGTGCGGCTCGGCTTCCCTGACGCCGAGCTCGCCCAGCGTTCGCGCGCCCTGGTGGCTCACCGCCCGGCCGAACAGGTTGCGGGTGTGGAGGGCGTCGGGCAGGGCGCGATGAAAGCGCTGATCGCTTGGGGTGCACCGTAGCCAGCGCACCAACTCGCCCAGGCGGTGGCTCGGCGCGTCGGTGAACACGGTCCGTGAGATGTTGAGGGTGCAGACGAACATCGGCTCCCCCAGCGGCAGATCCATACGGTTGGCGGCCGCGGCCAGGAACGTCAGGTCGCTGGAGGCCTTGTGTGCAAGCAGAACGGGCGGTTCGTCGTCGGCGCTCCAGCGGAGGAACGACCACATGTCGTCCCACACCCGGCCCAGCGTGGGTGCTCCGTCCAGAGTGGCGTCGTCGATCCCGGTCAGCTCCTTGATGGGAGCGGGGATGCGCCGCTCCGGCGAGACCAGCTGGTGGTACGTTTCGCCGGGGATCACCCGGCCCTCGCGCGTCATCCGGAACCGGGCGGCACCCACCTCGATGATCCGGTCATGACCCGGAGCGGCGCCGGTGGCCTCCAGATCCAAGGCGACAAACGTCGTTGCGGCGATGCGCCGCTGAGTCAGGAGCCGGCTCATTGGCCCCTCCTGAGCTTGCGGTACGCCTGGAGCCCCATGCGCGGGTTGCGGGCGTCAAAGGTGACCTCGACCGTATTGCGCTGCTGGGGGGTCTCCAAACGAACCACCCCGCACAGGCCCCCTTCGTAGGGCACGGCCGTTATGGTGGCCTTGGCCTGCTCGATGAAACTGCCGTGACGGTCATGCTCGACATGAGCGGCGGAGATGAGCGGCATGGTGGCCAGGCTGGGCTTGAAGCGCAGGTACGCTTTCCGGAACGTCTTGAGGACAGGCTTCTTCTTGGCGTTGGGATCGGGCGTCCACTCCAAGACGAAGTGGGGAGGGTCGACCTTGGCCGACAGCACGACACGGTCGCCATGTTCGGAGCCGTGGCCGTTGACCCGAGGTTCAGACGGACAGAGCAATCCCCCGAAGTAGTGCGATTGCAGACGCAGCGGCTGCCTCTCCAGATAGGCCTTCTGCAGGGGGAGATAGCCGATTTGGGCGTTGTAGGGCTCTCTCCTGAGTGCCACCAGCGTCTCGAATTCCAGCGGAAGGGCGCCCCCGACGCGGACCTTCAGGCAGAGGCCATCGGTGAGACGCTCGGTGATCTCGACGACCATCGGGTCCTTGCCGGCCTGAAGCTTGGGGGTCCTGCTTCGATACATGTGCTGGTAGTCGAGCCAGAGTCGTGCGTTTCGCCCCTCGCTACCGTCGTACGTTCCAACGGCAAATGTGCCCGTGCTGTCGGTCAGCCGTAGGTGGACCCAACGCACGTACTTGGAACTCGGGTATGCTCGCGGCGAGAGCAGGATCTGCAGCTCCGCTTGCCTCCTGTCCGCGTGGGTGAAGCTGGCGATGCCGGGCTTCATGGGCGTCCAATTGCGGGTGTTGTGGGAGTAGCGCCCCCGCGAGCGTCCGAACGTGCAGTTACCCTCGCTCCTGGTCCCAGGTTTCTTGTCCTCCGATGGCCGAGCGGTGACTGGGGCCGCATCGGGTTTCGTGGGCGTCATGCGTCGCGCCAAACCGGGCGGTGGGGGGCTGTCGGCAGCGACGCCCGCGTCGCTTTGAGCGGCTGCAGTTGCGTCCCCAATGCCGACCAGGGGGCCCACCTCTTCCGTGGGGGCCGTTGGTGGCGCTTTGGCCCCGGCGCCGCCGGAGCCTCCGCTCGAAAGCGCAAAACCACCGGCCGTCAGGCCAGCGCCCAGGACAAGAGCGGCAGCGACGAGCCAGCCCCGGCGTCCCCCCGAGCCTGCTTTTGGCCTGGAGGCGAGCCATGCTTCCAGCGCGTTGACTACCTCGCCGGCGTTGGACCAGCGATCCTCCAGCGATTTGCGGACCGCACGTTCGATGATGGCGTCGAGGCCCTTGGGCAGCGTCGGCAAGACGTGCTCCTCGGGGGCCAGATGACGGGCGATCTGCTCGACGGCGGAACCCTCGAGCAAGGGTTTGCCGGTGAGGAGCTCGATGAAGGTCATGCCCCAGCTATAGATGTCCGACTGCGGCGTCGGTGCCTTGCGGCGAATGCGCTCGGGGGCGGGGTAGGCGCTCACCGACGGAAGCCCGTGGGTGGTGACGGTCCAGTACTCGGACCCGCGCGATTCCTGCGTCAGGGCGGCCACGGTGAAGTCGTCCACGACGGCATGGTCGCCGCGCTTGAGCCGGCTCAGGGTGATGCTGTGGGGGCTGATGTCGCGATGCACCACGCCCTTGCGGTGGGCCGCACCCAACGCATCGATGACCTGCAGCATCACGACCGCGGCGCGCTCCGCCGGCATGGGGCCAACGGTCTGGATCCACTGGTCGAGGGTGAGGCCATCGACCGGGGAGAAGACGGCCCACAGCCCATGGTCGGGGTCATCGCCCCGGTCCAGCAGGGTGACAATGTTGGGGTGGCTGAGCCCCGCGACGATATCCAGCTCTCGCGTAAACCGCGCTTTGACGCGGTCCCTTGCGTTGCCACGTTCCGCGGGCACCGTCGCGCCAAGTCCGGGCAATGCGTCCGGGGCGGGGATCGTATCGCTGCCATCGGGGCGGGTGGCGGCTTTCCCTACGTCGACGACCCGGGCCAGCACAGGGGCTCCCGTCGAGACCTGGCGCCCGCTCCAGGTCACCGAGCATGGGTCGCGCCGGACCACCGCGTCGAGCGCATAGCGCCCGTCGAGGGTGGGCCGGTCGCTCCCGTTCAGGGGCAGGTCCCGCACCCGAGGGTGGTGACCAGGCCGACGCAGGTCGAGTCCCACTCCCAGAAACAGCACAGCGCGTCCGAGGCGCAAACGCAGGCTTCGATGTTGGCGTCCCCACAGCCGGCGGTAGAGCTGGTCTGGCAGCAGCCGCCGCCGCCTCCACCGGGGTTGCTGCCGCCGCTACAGGAGCCACAGCCGTAGGTCTCTACTGCGCTGGCACAGGCGCTGTCCCAGGTGGTGTTGCAGCAGAAGCTGTCGAACTGGCACACGCAGGCTTCCACCGTCGGGCTGCCGCAGCCGGGGCCGTTCTGCGGTGAGCAACACTGGCCCACGCAGTCGCCACAATCTTCGGTGCAGGAGTTGCAGTCCTCGGACTCGCTCTGGCACACACCGTCGCCGCAAAACGGACACTCGCCGCAGTCGTTGGGGCACGTGTTGCAGTCCTCTTCTTCCGGGGTGCAGATGCCGTCGCCACAGACGACGCCGCTGCATTCGGCGCAGCCCTCGGTCTCTACCTGCGCGACGCAGACACCATCCCACGATTCGGTGCAGCAGTAGTCGTCCGCGTCACAAACGCACTGCTGGATGAGGACCTGGTCACAGCCCGGCTCATCCCGTCCGGTGCAGCAGTTTCCGACGCAGATGCCGCAGTCGATGGGGCAATCCTCGCATCCTTCCTGAGTCGTGCAGATGCCATCGCCGCAGCCAGGGGCGCAATCGCCGCAGTCGGCGGGGCAGTTCTGGCACTGCTCGTTGAGTTCGCACGTCCCATCACCGCAGATGGCACCGGTGCACTCACCACAGTCGGCCGGGCAGGTCTGGCAGTCCTCGCTGGGCCCCTTGCACAGCAGGTCACCACACAGCGGACCGGCGCACTCGCCGCAGTCCGGGTAGCAGTTGAAGCAGTTCTCGTCGTCACCGCAGGTGCCGTCACCGCAGGCTGCGCAGAACCCGCAGTCGGCGGGGCACGTCGTGCACGTCTCCGAGCCGTCGCAGGTGCCGTCGCCGCATGACGCCACCGGACAGAAGCCGCAGCCAGCGCTCTCGATGATGTTCACGCAGAACTGATTCCAGCTGCTGTCCAGGGCGCAGCAGCCCGGCTCGACCGCGCAGACACACTGGCGGATGGCCTGGTCATCACAGCCCGGCGTGCCGTTGTCCTCGCAGCAGCTGCCGCTGTAGCAGTCGTTGGTCGGGGTGCCGACGCAGGCGCCGTCGACGCAGGCATCGCCGATGGTGCAGGCCTCACCATCGTTGCAAAAGCCTTCGTTCTTGGGCGTGAAGACGCATCCACCCTCGTCGCTGTCGCAGACTTCGTCGGTACACGGGTCGCCGTCGTCACAGCTGACGTAGGTCTGGGGCACACAGATGCCGGTCTCGCACAGCTCGCCTTCGGAGCAGGGATCGCCGTCGTCGCAGGTGTCGCCGTCGGCCTTGGTGCCGGCGACGCACTCGCCGGCGTCGCAGACCGCAAACTGGCATGGGAACAGCGCGAACTTGTCCTCACACTCTTCGTCGGTCGTGCATTCTGGCGGGGCCACTTCCTCGGGTTGGGCGGTGGCATCAGCGTCCGCGCTGGCCACGTCGGGCGTCGTGTCGGCGACTGCGTCCGGCTCGGTGGTGGTGCCCTGCCAGCCGGGCGGAGGCGTGATCTCCGAGCCACAGCCCAGCAGCAACGAGGCGGCCATGAGCGCGACCATGAGGGCCGGCATGGAGGCGGTCGTGCTGGGGGTCGAGGTGGTCATCTTCATGGCGTCCCGTGGGCGGTGAAGACTCACTTCTTAGCGCGTCGCCTCAACAGAGTCGACGATTATCCGGCGCCGGGTCGTCACGGACAGTCAGGCAACGGAGTGTTCTGACATCCTCCGGTCGATTCGCACGAATCGGTGGTGCACGGGTCCTGGTCGTCGCAGTCGACCGGGTCTCCGACGCACACGCCCGCCGAACAGGACGTGTTTTCCAGGCAGGCATCGCCGTCATCGCAGGCGAAGCCTTCGGGTGCCGGGCCCATGCCGCACTCGCCCGTGGATGGCAGGCAGGTGGGAATCAGGCACACGTCGATGTCGCCGAAGCAGATCGTGGGGTTGTGCTGGCAGCCCGTGGCCGGAATGCACAGGTCGGTGGTGCAGGGATCACCATCGTCGCACGCCGAGGCGTCCACGTTCTGGCATCCCACTCCGGCGACGCAGGTATCGGCGGTGCACTGATCCCCGTCGTCACAGCTGTTGGCACCGCCTCCCGCGCAGCCCCCGGCGTCGTCGCACGCGTCGTCGACCGTGCAGGGGTCGCCGTCCTCACAGGACGTGCCGACGTCGGGCAGGTTCTGGCAGCCGAGGGTGTCGTCGCAGCTGTCCACGGTGCAGGGATTCCCGTCGTCACAGTCGAGCGCTGACGCCTGGCAGGTGCCGTCGATGCACTTGCCGCCGACGAAGCATGCGCCCGCGTCACACAAGGCGCCGTTGGACAGGTCGACCAGGCCGCATTGACCGGTGGACGGCAGGCACTCGGCGATCACGCACGGGTTGGGGTTCTGGGGGCAGGTCGGTGGCGGGACGACCGTGCAGAAGCCGGCGTCACAGCTGTATTCGAGGCACTTGTTGGTGGGGTCCTCGGGGCAATCGCCGGCCGTGGAGCAGCTGCACGTCGGGGTACCGACGCAAGCGCCAGCCTGGCACGTGTCGGTGTCGGTGCAGGGGTCGTCGTCGTCGCAGGACTCGCCCTCTCCGCTGGGGCTCTCGCTGCAGCCGGTGGCGGGGTCGCAGCTGGCGGTCAGGCAGGGACCGCTGGGCAGGCAGGTGATGGTCTCCCCCGCACAGCTGCCGGCGCTGCAGCTGTCATTGGCGGTGCAGGCGTTGCCGTCGTCGCAGGCCCCCTCGTCAAGGTCCTGGAAGCTGCACCCGTCCACCGGGTCGCAGACCGCTTCCTGGCATTGCGGGGGCGTCCCGCAGTCGAGGGCCACGCCGCCGACGCAGGCGCCGCCCTGGCACAGGTCTACGGTGGTACAGACCGATGCGTCGTCGCACGCCGTCCCGTCGGGTTTGGGCGTCGTGCTGCAGGCCCCGGTCTGGGGGTTGCAGCTGCTGTCGGAGCAAGCGTCCCCGGAGCCGCATTCCACGACGGTCGCCGGGTCGAAGGCGCAGCCGTCGGCCTGACAGGTCCATATCCCGTTGCAGAGGTCCCCGTCGTCGAGGGCGGCGCAGTCGGCGTCGTCGGTGCAGGCGCACTCATTGAAGCCGCCCTGGCAGACTCCGGCGGTGCAGCGGTCGCCGGTCGTGCAGGCGTCGCCGTCGTCGCACGGCGTGAGGTCAGGCTGGTCGGCGATGGCGCAGGTGCCATCGGTCTGGCACTGGGCCCGCTTGCACTCCGGAAGGGGGGCGAGCTGGTCCTGGCATTCGACGCTCGACGTGCAGGGAACAACCGCGTCGGGCGTCGTGTCGGGCGCGGCATCTGGTGCAGCGTCCGGCTGCGACGTGTCCGTTGCTGCTGCTGCGTCAGCGGTATCCGCCACATCCGGCGTCGACACGGCGTCGGAGGCGCCATCGCCCAGCACGTCCGCGGCGACATCCGCGTCGGCGGTGGCCGTCGGCGCGGGGTCCTCTGGGCAGGCCGCCAGCAGCGCCCCCAGCGCCAGCAGCCATCCCAGTCGGTCAGCCCGCACGGGGATCCTTGGGGCCAGCGACCTTCTTGATCTCGACCCCGTGGCTGTCGAGGTACTGGACACCGTTGGCGCCGTGGTAGCCGCCTTCGACGATGAGCACCGCCGAGATGCCCGCGTGGTGGATGAGCTTGGCGCACATCATACAGGGCTCGCCGGTGACGATGAGCCAGGCACCACGGCACGGCACGCCATTGGCCGCCGCGTTGCAGATCACGTTCATCTCGGCGTGGTGGCAGCCGATCTCGGTGCGCGTGCCGCTGACCACGTTCTGGCTGTCGCGCAGGCAGATCTCGCCGCCGCAGAGCCGGCCGCCGCCTCGGGGGCCGCCGTTGTAGCCGTCCATCAGGATGACGTTGCGCTCTGGGTCCACCAAAAGCGCGCCGAATTTGCGGCGCGGGCAGTTGGAGGCCTTGGCCAGGGCCAGGCACTGCTCGATTCGGATGCTGATGTGCTTGTCTTGCACTAGAAGCTTCCGCTGAGGCCGATCGAGCCGAAGCCGAGGGAGACATCGACGTCGCCCTTGGTCTCCGTGTCGCCGCCCATGCTGTCCACGATCGCCCAGACGATGCCGCCGACGAGCAGGGCGCCGCCCACGCCGATGGCCGCGACGCCGCCGCTGGCCTTGGCGTCGGCATCCGCCTCGACTTCCTGAGCCTTGTCCAGGGTGATCGAGGTGATGACGCCGCGAGAGTCCTTGATTGGATTGAGGACCTCGTCGCGGTCGTCATCAGCGTCTACCGTCAGAAACACGCCCACGCCGACGGCCACGGCGCCGAGCCCCATCAGCACATAAGGCCACGGGCTCATGCCGGCGGGCTCGACCTTGGGCGGCGGAGGCTGGGTGACCTTCTTCACCGCGGCCAGGGCCGAGGCGACGCTGCTAGCGATGGACTCACGGGTCCCGGCCGCCAGCGAGACGTTCAGGGAGATGGCCCGTCCGTCGGCGTACGCCATCTTCAACGTGTGCTTGCCGGGCGACATCCGGAGCTCGTCGAGGCCACCGGCCTTGCGTACCGCGTACCCGTCGACGGTGATGCTCTTGGGTTTCGGCTCCAGCGACGACAGCGCCACGGCGCCCCACGCGTTGTTGGGCGGGGTCTTCAGGGACACCGTCATGGTGGTTCGCTTGCCCAGTGGGTAGGCGTTCTTGACGACCGCGGCGACCTTTCCGTCAGCGCTGGTGAACTGCAGCACGGCCTGGCCGGGTGGGACGGGGAACTCCTTGCCCGGAGGCGCGGCGGGGGGCCGACCATCCACCAGCACCGAGCTGCCGCTGGGAGCCACCCGGGCGAGGACCCAGCCCTTTTGCAGCTTTGCCTGCAGGGTGGCGATCCGGGCCGCGTCCAGCGAGCGCAGGTTGGCGTCCGCGTTGGGGTCGTTGGCCACCTTCGAGTAACTCTCGACTGCGCCTGCGTAGTCGCCCATGTCCTCCTGCACCCGGCCCAGGTTGTTCAGCAGGGCGGGCACCGGCTTGATGGCGATGGCCTTGCGAAGCAGCTCGGCGGTCTTGGCCATGTCCCCGGCTCTTCGGGCCTGGCCAGCTTTTGCGACCAACTCGTCGAAGGTCTCGGCGAGGGCCGCGGGGGCCGTGAGGGTTATCGCCAGGCCGGCCAGCAGGGCGACCGTGCGGGACTTGCGGAGCATCGGACGTATGCGCTTCATCGCGACGAGCATAGGGAGTGGGGAAGTGGGCGGCAAGCCGACTCGTCCTTTACCGGGGGCCCCTCGGGCGCTACGCTTTGCGGTATCATGACAGCCCCCGCACATTCGCGCGTCTGCCCCCTGTGTGACACCACCAGTAATGACGCCACCTGCGCGTCATGCGCGGTGCCGACCGTGGCCGCCGAGCTCTTCCAGGAGAAGAGCGGCGTCATCGACACCGGCGTCCTCATCGCTGGGCGTTACAAAGTCGAGTCGGTCCTTGGCAAAGGTGGGATGGGGGCCGTCTACAAGGCGACCCAGCTAGCCGTAAACCGGCCGGTGGCCATCAAGACGCTGCTGCGGGACCTGGTCAGCGAGCCCAAGAACGTCAAGCGGTTCTATCGCGAGGCGCAAGCGGCCAGTCAGCTCGACCACCCCAACGTCGTTCGCATCTTCGACTTCGGCATCGACGACACGACGGGCACGCCGTTCATCGTCATGGAGTTTCTGGAGGGGACGTCCCTGCGGCAGCTCATCGCCAACGCCGGGATGCTCGACGAGCGCCGCACGTGTACCCTGCTTTCGCAGGTGTGCAAGGCTCTGATCGAGGCTCACGCCAAGGGGCTGGTGCATCGGGACCTGAAGCCCGACAACATCCACGTACGGCGTCTGCCGGACGGCGACGAGCATTGCAAGGTGCTGGACTTCGGCCTCGCCAAGGTGGTGTCCGGGGCGCAAGCCGACCAGGGCAGCCTGACCGGCGGCGCGGTGCTCGGGACGCCGCTCTACATGAGCCCGGAGCAGATTCAGCAGAGCGGGGAGCTGGACTTCCGCAGCGACCTGTACTCGCTGGGCTGCATCCTCCACCAGATGCTGACGGGGCGGGCCCCGTTTGCGGGCCACGACCATATGGCCGTGGTGGTCAAACACATCAACGATCCGCCGCCAGGGCTGCCGGAAGAGCTCGGCAACGGAAAGCCTCCGACCAAAGGGCTACTGGCGCTGCACAAGGCGCTGTTGTCCAAGGTTCCCGGGGATCGTGCCGGCTCCACGGCCGCGGCCGCGAAGGCGTTCTCGGCGCTGGCGCGGGGTGACGATGCCGACATCGCCGCCATCCTGGCGGACGGGTTGCCGGTCGCTCCGAGGCCGAACACGATCGACCTTGGCATCGAGAATGTCCAGCCGTCGGTGCCCACTCAGCACGCCGGGATCCCGACCAAGGGTGCCGCTGCGACCGAGCACGGTGGCTCCAAGAAGGGCGGCATACCCTGGGCGCTGGTGGCGATGGTGCTGCTCATCGCCGGAGGCGTTGCGGCGTTCGTCATGTCTGGAGACGGCAATAAGGCTGGGCCGAAGGGGCCCGAGGTCGTCGAGACCGACAAGGCGAAGCCGAAGCCCGAGAAACCAGCGGCGAAGCCCGAGGCTGCGCCGAAGCCCGAGGCCAAGCCAGCAGCAGGCAGCACGGCTGAAGCGAAGCCTGCAACGACCCCGGAAGCCAAGCCGGAGCCGGCGGCCAAGCCCGAAGTCAAGCCGGAGCCGGTGGCCAAGCCGGAGCCGGTAGCCAAGCCCGAAGTCAAGCCGGAGCCGGCGGCCAAGCCCGAGCCTCGCAAGGTGACCCTGAAGGCAGAGCCGGCGGCCAAGGTGTTGGCGGGCGACAAAGAGCTCGGCACGACGCCCTACGAGGTGACCCTGCCCCAGGGCGATGCGACGCTGGAGTTGACGCTGCAAGCCGAGGGGTTCGTGGCAAAGACGCTGACGCTCAAGGCGGACTCGGAGGCTCCCGAGTCGATCGCCCTCGAGAAGAAGGCCGTCGCTCCGGTCGCTGCCAAGAAGAAGACGCGGACGAAGAAGAAGCGGACCAAGAAGAAGAAGGCCGACCCGGTCAAAAAGAAGAAGTCCATCCAGATCTGGTAGGGCTCAGTCCTGGCAGATGTCGTCTTCGCTTCGGACGACGCCGTCTTCTGCGCGCGAGCAGACGTCGAATACAAAGCCTTCGCGGTCGCTGGGCAGGTCGTAGAGCAGTCGCTGCTGCCAAGGGTCTTTGAGCTGGTCGCGTTTGATGAGCTGCCGGTCGGCCACCTCATCGAGGCTGTCGGGGTAGCCTTCGTGGGCGGCGTACACAGACACCGCCTGGCTGACGTTGTGCACCTGGAGCTTCGTGGTCTTGCGTCTGCCTTCGACGATCCAGCCGATAACAGACACTCCGATGGCTACGGCCAGGATGCCCAGGATGGCGATGACCACCATGATTTCGATGAGCGTCATTCCACGTCGACTCGTTGTCATATCTACCTCGTTCGGGGTTCAGGGGGCCCGACCGGTAGAGCAACCCTCGTGCCAGCTTTGGAGGCTCGTGATTACGGGGGGATACGAGGCGAGCGAGGCAGGTGTCTGACACAGTGGCGCTCAACACCGTCTCTCCGCGACCGAGCCGCGACACGCTGTCATGCCATCGTGTCATTGACGCGACCGTTCCCCGTCGACAGGATGGGCCTGTTCTTCACGGGTGCCAGCAGGAATAGTCGTTCATGCCCAAGAGCCTTATCGTCCTCCTTGGCGGCGTTGCTGTGTGCAGCGTTGCTCTCGCCAGCGGTTGCACCAAGGACCTCGAGCTGGGCAGCAAACGGTTCGCCTGCGAGACGCCGGCGGATTGCCCAGGGCAGATTTGCGACCCGGTGGCAAAGGTCTGCAAGCTCCCCGGCGAGGACGTCGCCAACCTCATCCCCGGTGACGTCCCGACGCCCGATGCCCCGGCTCCCGATGGGGCTGCACCCGACGCAGTGGCCGATACCCCCGGCCCCGACGCCGTCCCCGACGCGGTGGTCGATGTGGACCTGGGCCCCCAGCCCACGTGCCAGCAATACTGCGATGCTGTGATGGCGGCGTGCGGCGACGGCAGCTCGCCGGTCACGACGCAGTACGCTAGCACCGAGCAGTGCCTGAGCATCTGCGAGACCAGCTTCTACGATGGCGCGGACGTGGATGTCCGCGGTTACGAGAATCAGCCCACGGGCAACACCATCGCCTGTCGCCTCGACCAGGCCAACAAGGCCGCGGCGTCCTACTCGGCGGCGGTGCAGCATTGTGACGGCGCAGGTTTCAGCGGGGGCAACATCTGCGGTTCCTGGTGCGACCTCTACTGCCAGCTGGACACGGCGCACTGTGGCAACTTCGCCAGCTCCGACGAGTGCAGCATCGCCTGCGCCGGTCTCGCCGACACCGGGCTGCCGACCTCCCTGGACGGCGACACCGTCCAGTGCCGCCTGTACCACTACATGGCTTCGGGTCTGGATAAGCCGGGCAGCGCCGACACCCACTGTGGCCATGCCCTGGTGGCCAGCGCAGGGGATGTGTGTGGAACCGAGGTGTTGGCGCCGTCCTGCTCGGAGTACTGCGCCGCCGTGACCACGAACTGCACCGGTGTCTTCCAGCAGTTCTCCAGCACCACCGAGTGCGAGTCGGCCTGCGGGACGCTCGCCAAGCTCGACGCTGGACTGCCCTACGAGAAGGACACCAACACCATCGGCTGCCGCCTGTTCCACGCGCGGGCCGCCGAGCACGACCCCATCTTCCACTGCCCCGCGGCCGGCATTTACAGCAACGACACCTGCGGGACCTGGTGCGACAACTACTGTCACCTGACGCAGAGCAACTGCACCGGCGCCAACGAGCTGTTCACGGACGCCGACGCCTGTCAGACGACCTGTGCCGGGTACTCCGACCTGGGCAGCCCTGGCGACCCGACCGGCGACTCGGTGCAGTGCCGGGCCTACCACATCCTGGTGGCGGGTCTCGACGCCAGCTCGGCGACCACCCACTGCCCGCATGGCCAGCCTGACGGCTTCGATCTGGAGCACTGCCAGGGCGACATTCCTGCGCCGACGTGCGAGGCCTACTGCACCCAGGTGATGGCCAACTGCCCCGCCGGTGGGGCCAACGAACAGTTCGCCAACGAGACCGCCTGCCTGTCCTACTGCAACGACCAGGCGCAGCTCGACGCGGGGAGCTTTCAGGACAGCGACCGCAACACCATCGGGTGTCGGTTGAATGCGGCCCGCAATGCCTCGGTCGATCCGGACACCTGGTGTGTGGCGGCGGGCAATACGGGCGGCGGCGTGTGTGGGTCCTTCTGTGACAACTACTGCCACCTGGCTCAGACGGTCTGTACCGACGATCCCGCCCCGGACGGCCTGTACGCCAACGCCGACGAGTGCATCCTTGCCTGCGCCGGGTTCCCCACGACGGGAGCCATCGGTGATACCTCGGGCAACTCGGTGCAGTGCCGCATCTACCACGCCATCGCGGCGTCGCTGGCCAGCCCCGACGTGCACTGCCCGCACGCAGGTCCGGACGGGGCGAATCAGTGCGTGGATCCCTAGAACGCAGATTCGCCCCCCAACCCCCCGCTGGGCTCATGGTTGATCACATCTCCGGATCCAGTAGATTTCCTGGTGGAAGTTGGATGGCGGGACGATCGGATTCGCCCCCCACCCCCCGCTGGGGGGCTTCGCACCCCTCCGGGGCGCCACTCCAGCTCCGGGCTTGCTCCGCATGTAAGCTCGTCTCGCGCGTTCGGAGCTGAAGGGCGTCCGACTTCGTCGGATGCTCTTTGCTTGCGACGGCGGCTGGACTTCAGACGGCGCCGTCGGCGAAGGCCGTCCGACTTCGTTGGATGCTACGAACGCACGGCGAGACCTGGGTTTCAACCCACGCTCGTCCCCGCGCACCAACGGTTTGCGGAGATGTGTCGAACGTTGAGCCCGTAGGGGGCTCCAGCGACTTCGCGTCTTGGTCGCTCGCGCTCCCGGCGCCGTCGAAGCCGTCAGGGGCTATTCCGACACGTATCGAGGCTGATTGGACTATTGTCTGGAATGAATTGGCATGTCTTGGTTCTCCCTGAAAATGGGGATTGGTTCTAGGTCCTGACCCGAGCGGGGCGTTATTCATGGTGCCAGGAGGTACCAATGACGCCCCAACTCGGAATCACCCTCGACCCCCAGGCCGCCGCGCCGCTGTTTCGACAGCTCGCCGACCAGATCGTCGCCCGCATCGAAAGCGGAGCCTTCCCAGAGGGTTACCGGCTTCCTCCGACCCGCGCCATGGCCGACGCCATCGGCGCACACCGCAACACCGTCGTCCGGGCCTACGAGGAACTCCAGGCCAACGGCATGGTGGAGAGCGTTGTAGGGCGGGGCACGTTCGTGACCACGCCCGACGATCTCAGCCGCGCCTACGCAGGAGCGTCGATTGGAACATCTTCTGGTGGTGGATTGGCACCTATGGCCTGGGGCAGCGTCCTCTCTCGCGCGACCCAGGCCGAAGCGTTGACCCGGGTCGACCGTCTGCCCCGCACGACTCCGCGCCGCGGCGTGGGGCGGACGGTCGACCTGACCGCCATGCAACCACCGGCGGATCTCCTGCCCACCCAGGACTTCCGCCTCTGCGTCGACCACGTGCTGCGGACGCGCGGTCCCAAGGCGTTGGCCTACTCCCCCGCCGAAGGCCTCCCGGTGCTCCGTGAGTTCCTGGTCGAGGACCTGGCTCGCATGGGCGTGCCTGCGCGGGCCGAGGACATCCTCGTCACCTGCGGTAGCCAGCAGGCCCTGGACCTCATCGCGCGGGCTCTGGTGGACCCAGGCGACAGCTTCGCCGTCGAGTCGGAGACCTACCAGGGCACCATCCAGCTGTTGTCCATCGCGGGCGCCCGCATGCTGGCCATCCCCGGCGACGCCGACGGCCCCTCCCTGGAGGCACTGGATGCTCAGGCCACGGCCGCCAAAGGGCTCTATCTGATGCCCAACAGCCACAATCCCACGGGCATGACCATCAGCGCTCAGCGTCGTCACGAGCTGGTGCGCTGGAGCCATCGCCACGGCGTCCCCCTCATCGAGGACGACTATGGCGCCGACCTCGAACTCAGCGACACGCCGCCACCGCCGGCCATGAAAGCCCTGGACGCCGACGTCATCTACGTCAGCACCTTCAGTAAGCGCCTCATCCCGGCCCTCCGTGTGGGGTTCATCGTGTGCCCGCCCCCACTGAAGGCCGCCATTACGGCCATCAAACACTCCATCGGCCTGGGCTCCTCGTCCCTGCTCCAGTACGCCCTGGCCGAGTTCCTCGAGCGGGGCTACCTGCGCAAGCACCTGCGCCGCACGTTGCCGGTCTATCGAGCGCGACGTGATGCTCTCGAGGAGGCGTTCGCCAAGCATCTGCCGGAGGATATCGCCTGGCAGCCGTTGGAGCGCGGGCTGGTGACGTGGCTGGATCTTCCAGCGGACCTGCCCGCCGAAGACGTGTTCTTCGAGGCTCAGCGTGAGGGCGTTCTGGTGCGCCCGGGCAGCCTCAACAGTGTCAGCGGACGCGCCCAGGATGGGCTCCGCATCTGCATCTGCAACGAGAGCGAGGAGCGCCTCGCCGAGGGCGTGAAGCGGCTGGCCAAGGCCATCGCCAACGTCCGCAGCAACCGTACCGCGAGCCCCGAGCGGCCGCGCATAGGAGCGATTTAGAGATGAACATCACCAAGAACGGAATCGAGACCTTCCCCGCCAAGGTTGGCCTGGCCGAAATGCTCAAGGGTGGCGTCATCATGGACGTCGTCGACGTGGAGCAGGCCCGTATCGCCGAAGATGCCGGTGCATGCGCGGTCATGGCGCTGGAGCGGGTTCCAGCCGACATCCGCCGCGATGGCGGAGTCGCCCGGGCCAGCGACCCGGACATGATCGCCGCCATCCAGGAGGCGGTCACCATCCCGGTCATGGCCAAGGTGCGCATCGGGCACTTCATGGAGGCCCGGGTGCTGGAGGCGCTGGAGGTCGACTTCATCGACGAGAGCGAGGTCCTGACCCCGGCCGACGAGGACTACCACATCTTCAAGCACGACTTTGCCATCCCCTTCGTGTGCGGCTGCACCAACCTGGGCGAGGCGCTGCGCCGCATCGGTGAGGGGGCCGCGATGCTGCGGACCAAGGGCGAGGCAGGTACCGGCAACATCGTCGAGGCGGTCCGCCACCTTCGGACCCTACGGCAGGAGCTGCGTCGGCTGACGACGCTGGATACCGAAGAGCTGATGACCGAGGCGAAGCGGCTTGGTGCACCCTTTGGTCTGGTCCGCTCCATTGCCGAGACGGGCCGCCTGCCGGTCCCCAACTTCGCCGCTGGCGGCATCGCGACCCCCGCGGACGCGGCGCTGTGCATGGCCCTGGGCGCCGAGGCGGTGTTCGTTGGCAGCGGCATCTTCAAGAGCCAGGAGCCGGTCAAACGGGGTCGCGCCGTCGTCGCCGCCACCACGTGGTGGCAGGAGCCCGAGAAGGTGCTGGAGGTCAGCCGCGGGCTCGGTGAGCCCATGTCGGGCCTGGAGATCGCGACGCTCCGGGACGACCAGCGGCTGGCTCAGCGGGGGTGGTGATGCGGGTCGGTGTCCTGGCTCTGCAGGGGGGCTTCGACGCCCACTGCAGCGTGCTGGAGCGCCTCGGCCACGAAGCGATTCTGGTGCGGGACGCGGCGATGCTGCGCGATGGCGGCCTCGACGGGCTGGTGTTGCCCGGCGGGGAGAGCACGACACAGCTCAAGCTGCTGGCGCGCGCCGGCATGGACGCTGCCCTGGATGCCTTCGTGGCGTCCGGGCGGCCCGTGCTCGCCACCTGCGCGGGGCTCATTCTGGCGGCACGTCAGGTCTCGGGGGCCGCGGACCAGCGGAGCTTTGGCTGGCTCGACGTCAGCGTCGCGCGCAACGGTTGGGGGCGTCAGCTCCACAGCTTTGGTGATGTGGCGACGGGGCGCGGGCCGTGGGAGGGCCTCGCCGCCGAGATGCTGTTCATCCGCGCGCCCCGCATCGTCGAACTGGGGGACGGTGTGGAGGTGGTCGCAGAGCTAGGGTCGGGCGAGGCTATCGCCGTTCGCGGTCTCGGGGACCGCGCCAACGTGGTTGGGCTGACGGGACATCCCGAGCTGCTGGCGGAGGGAGCGCTGCACGCCGAGATCTTCGGGGCCCCTGCAACTGGGTGACTTTCGTGCCCGGGCTCCGACCCTCGGTTAGGCTCCGGGGCCAACCACCCTGAAGTCGCACAGTGAGAGAACGTGCCCATCGGACCCATCCGCATCCTGAACCCGCTGGGCGTCCAGCGCGAGAGCCTCGACAGCATCGCGCGGGAAGCCGACCGGCGGGCACGTCGGCTGCGGGTCATCCGGGCGACCATGTTGGTGGGGGTCATTCTCATCGGTGGCACCGAGGGGTTCCGGCTGCTGACCGGAGACGCGTACTCCCTCATCGACTGCTTCTACATGACGGTGATCACCATCTCGACGGTGGGGTTCAACGAGGTCATCCCCATCACCGGGTTCCCGGACCGTCAGCTGTACACGGGGATGTTGATCATCTTTGGCGGTGGGTCGCTCATCTACTTCCTGTCGGCCTTCACCGCGATGGTGATCGAGGGCGACGTATTCTTCACGTTCTGGAGTCGTCGCATGGGTAAACGGCTGGAGCATCTCCACGACCACGTCATCGTCGCCGGCGTGGGGCGAAACGGCGGGCACGTCATCGACGAGCTGATGCAGGCGGGCACCCCGACGCTCGCCATCGACACCGACGCGACCCGCATCGACGACGTGTTGACACACCACCCCCACTGCCTGGTGATGGTGGCCGATGCCCTGGACGAGGCGACGCTTTTGGCAGCTCACGTCGAGCGCGCCAAGGCTCTGGTCGCCACCCTCCCGGATGATCGAGACAACCTCTTCCTGGCGCTGACCGCCCGCCAGATCGCGCCCGACCTGCGTATCGTGGCCAAAGTCGAGGACGAGCGGAACGTCGAGAAGCTGGAGCGCGTGGGTGTCTCTCAGTCGGTGTCGCCCACCATGATGGGAGGGCACCGGATGGCCGCAGAGGTGCTTCGGCCCGAGTTCGTGCGCCTCACCGAGGCCATCGTCCGGCCCGACGACGTCTACAACATCGCCGTCGTCGATATCGGCGTCGAAAGCGAGTACGTGGGTCGTACGCTCAAGGAGTTTCAGCTGGAGGACGTCAGCGGCTGCACCATCATGGGGATGCGGGGCCACAAGGACCGCGAGGTGCGCTATCACCCGGACACCAACGGGCGGCTCGAAGCCGGAGGGTCCCTGGTCGCTGTGGGCACCTCCGAGCAGCTGAGGTTGCTGCGTCAGGACCTGGGTTGCCTCCGGGACCCGACGCCCTGAAGGTCACGCCTTGTCGTGGCGGCCCGAGATGCGGCGCCGCGACCAGTACTGGACCAGCTGGCGGTAGACCGGCGGCGTTTGCCGGAGCCTGATGGTGTAGCGGCAGCCGTCGGTCGTCGAGTAGCTCTCGATGGTCCCGCGGATCCAGATGAGCTCCTGCTGGATGGGGTCGGCGGGGACGCCGACGGCGACCGGTGTTCCGAGCTCCACGAGCCGATCCAGGAGCACGAACGACAGCGTGCGCTGGCCGATCGAGTCGATCATGGTGGGCCGGGTGAGCTTGCCGATGCGGACCTCGCCCATGGCGGGCGAGCGTGGGAACTCGGGGCGCTTGCCTTCGGGCATGGGGGTGGACGGCGTCTGGACCCGTTGTCTCGGGGTGTCAGGCGCGGGCGCCGGCGGCGATGTGGGTGTGGCCTGGGACCGGTCAGCGGGCGGGTGTCGCGGCGGGTCCAGTGGCGCCGCCTCGACCGGGGTGGGGGGTGTGCGGATGGCCTCCACCAGGATGTGGGGTTGGGTGTGGGCCAGTGGAACGTCTCCCCGGTACAGCTCGGTCGTCGGAAGCCGGGGTGGCGCATCCATCTTGCTGGCGCTCCCCAGCGCTACCATGTGCACGCTTTGGGTCCGGGCGTCGAAGATGAGCTCGCGACCGTCCGGGATGAACGCCGGCAGCCGCACCGCGTGGGTCTTGATGCCGAAACGATCCAGGATGGTGAACAGGAACTCGGGGCGCTCGGTCGTGGTCAGGGCGATCCACTGAACGCTGTGATGCTGGCCCGGTCGGTGCGACATATGAATGGGGCCGAACACCTTGGCGACCAACCGCACCGGACCAAACGCGAGGTCGGCGACACGAAACGAAATGACTTCTCCGGGTTGGGGCTGCTGCGCGCCGCGCATCGCCTCGATGACGCCACCGGTGGCGTCCACGGCGTGGAGCTGAAAGAGTCCGGGCCGGTCTGGCGCATGCAGCACCAGCGGCGCCGAGCCTTCACTCCTGCGCTGCGTCGACTCGGCTCCTGGGGAGAGCGTCGGGTCTGACTTACTCATTGGGGATTCCTGATCTGCGTGGCAGTCCCCTGGGGTGGGACCGTCCGATCAGGACAACGTGTGGCCTCCGATGAGGCTTAAGGCCACTGCCGATGAATGTTATACGGTCGGCCACGTCAGAGGACCACGCCGCGGTCGCACGCCCGTGGCTCCCCGTCCAACACACACACCCAGGAGGTCGCCCATGCGCCGCTCCCTCGTCGTTTCTACGGTCCTCTCCCTGGCCTTCGCGGTTGCGATTCCTTCCCTGCAGGCCGTCGCAAAGCCCGCATCGCGCCCAGTGCCGCTGGATGCACCCATGAAGGTCGTTCCCACTTCAGAGCAAGCTTTCAAGCAGCTGGTGAAGGCCCGGCAATACACCGAGGCGATGGCGCTGGCTCGAAACGTCTATCCAACCACCGTCACGAAAAAACGCCGAAAGGCGTGGAACAAACGCTTCAAGAAGGCCCGCAAGGCTGCGGTGAAGACGGTGCTGAAGCAGGCCAAGGTGGCCTACAAGAAGGTCGACTACCCCAACGCCGTGCAGCTCTCCCATGCCGCCGACCGCCACTTCCTGTTGGAGCTCCCCTGGGTCGAGCCTCTGGGCAAGGCGAAGAAGAAGAAGAAGCGCAAAATCAAGCGTCTGCCGGGTGAGAAGCTGCGGAAGGCCATCGCCAAGAAGCTGATGAAGCCGGTGAAGAAGCACATGAAGAAGGGCGACTTCGTGGCGGCCTACGCAGCCACCGCCCCGATCGTGCAGCTGTTTGGCGCCAATGACCCGCGTTCGGGGGGCGTTATCGCGACCATTCGCGCGTCCATCTTCAAGGCCGTTGATGGACATGTGGCCCAGAAGCGATGGAACCAGGCCTACGACCTGCTCAACCTGGTGGCCAAGACCGAGCCCAAGCGGGCCACCGAGGTGAAGACCCGCCGGGAGTTGGTGACGGTCCAGGCAGAGCTGGCCGCAGGTGCTGACCAGAAGGCCATGGAGCGTGCGCGGGGGACTTACGAAGCCACCCGCCAGCCCGAACTCAAGGGCCGCGCCCGCGCCCTGTTCCTCCAGGCCCAGAAGACGTCCATCAACCGCATCATGGCCTCCGCCAACGCCGAGCTGCGTGCCGCCCGGTACAAGCGCGCCGTGGAGCTCGCGTCGGACGCCGACGGCCTGTGGGCGGTCCGGCTCAGTGGCCCGCAGCAGCAGAATCAGGGCGCTCGTCCGGGCGCAGGCATCCGGACTGCGGCTCGCAACCAGCTGCTGTCGCCGGCGCGCAACGCCCTCAAGAAGGGTCAGTTCGAAGCGGCCTATGTCGCCGTCGCGAGCTTCTTCGACGTGTTCCCCAACGACGCCGAGGGCCAGTCCGTGCGGGGCTCGATCCGGGCCACCATCTACGCCCGCTCGGACGGCTTCATGCAGCAGGGCGATTTCAAGTCGGCCCGCCGTATCCTCAATATCGTCGAGCGCTACGAGCCCAACCGTGCCGGCGAGGTGCAGCGCCGCAAGCAGGGCATCAAGGTGGCCCGCGCCGAGGCGCTGGACCGACACTCGGCTGGTGCCGAGGCCAACGGTGACTTCCTCGGGGCCTGGGCCCTGGCACGTCGGTCCTTCGCGCTCGGCTTCGCGCCGGCGGACCAGCGGGTCCGTCGCATGCGCCGCAAGCTGGCGCGGCGCGGGCGGGTCAACGTCAACGTCGTGGGCTATGGCAAGCGCGCCACCAAGCACACCGACGCGGTGATCAACCGGGTGGCCCAGCTGCCGGGCGTGGCCGCGCGTCCTCGGGGGGCCAACGCGACCTTGTCGGTGACGGTGAACGCGCCATGGCCGCGTTGCTACGAAAACGCCAACGTCCGCTACGAAAACCGCGGCTACAATGTCTACCGCAAGGTGGCCAACCCGAACTGGCCTCAGGCCGACCGCCGGGTGCGCGACCTACGCCAGCAGAAGAAGCGGGCCCAGGCGGACCTGGCCAAGACCAAGAAGGCGCTGAATGTCTGGCTCAACCGGCTGACCCAGTGTGCCACCCGCGAGGGCGCCGCCAAGGGTCGGTTGAAGCGGGCGACCGACGACCAGGCCGAGGTGAAGCGTCGCTTCGACCGGGTGAGCAAGAACCTCAAGCAGGCCAAGAAGAAGCTGAAGAAGGCCCAGGCGGCCAAGAAGGCGGGTAAGAACAAGGACGCGGTGATCACGGCGCTGACCATGGAGATCGGGCGTCTCGAGCAGCGCAAGATCAAGCTCGGCAACAAACTGAACAAGGCCAACAAGGAGCTGGCCGCCGCCAAGAAGGCGCTGAACCAGGCCAGCACGGAGTGCGCACGGGTCCGCTCCGAGCAGCAACGGCTGCGTAACGTCAACACCAACGCGCAGAATCGGCTGATGCGGGTCAACAACGACCTGCGAAAGGCCGAGCGACGGCTGCAGAAGACGCCTCGGTTCAACCAGGTCGCTGACCGCCGCACGGTGTCCATGCAGATCACCCGTGTTCGGCGGACCTGCCGGGCGATCGTCGACGTCACGGTGCAGCCGCCCCGCGGGGCGTCCTGGGCGCAGCGCTTGGAGCGGAGCCGGTTCACCGAGGATGACACCCATCCGGCCTACCCGGTCGCCAAGATTGCAGCGAACCCGCTGCGCTTCCCTGCCAACGACCGCGGCATGGTCCGAGAGGCCGACCGGCAGATGCGCAATCAGGTGGTCGGCGTCGTAGAGCGCTCGGTGAGCAGCTGGTACTCGCGCAAGCTCACCCACGCCGAGAAGGCCGCCCGCCGTGGTGACATGCAGCGCGCAGCCACTATCTGGATGACCATGTGGTTGGCCACGCCCGAGCGGCTGCCCGCCGCGGCCAAGCAGCGGCTGAGCGACCACCTGGCCCGGACTTACAAGCTGCGGCGTCCGCTGCGGTAGCGTCGCCTCTGTAGAGCGGTCATACTCCCGTCATGATCGGCGGGCGTATGACTCTCCGCGCCGCCCTCGGCCTTGTGCTGGGGGCGGTGACGGTGTTTGGGACGAGCACTTGGGCGGCCGCCCCCCCGGCCGCGGAGGCTCCTGTGAAGGCGCCGAGTCCGTGGGAGAAGGGGGTGTCAGAGGCGGCCAAGAAGCGCGCGACCGCCCTGTTCGACAAGGCCAACGCGCTGTTTGTCCAGAAGGACTATGGCAAGGCGATCGCCGCTTACCAGAAGGCGTTGAAGGAGTGGGAGCACCCGAGCATCGGCTTCAACCTGGCCGAGTCCCTCATCGAGGTGGGGCGCTACCTGGAGGCCCGCGCGGTCCTGGACCGGGCCTTGCGCTTTGGCCAGGGCCCCCTGGCGAAGGCCAGCTACGCGACGGCGCTGCGTTACCAGAAACTGGTACGGCGCTCGCTGGCCAAGGTCCGCGTCCGCTGCGACGAGCCGGGCGCCGTCGTCACCTTCGACGGCAAGCCCCTGTTGACTGGTCCGGCGACCAAGGAGCTGGAGGTGCCTCCGGGCACCTACGTGGCGGTGGCCAAGAAGGCGGGGTTCAAGGTGACCACGCGCAACATCGTGGCCGGCGCCGGGGTCACGACCCAGGCGAGTATCCAGCTGGACCCCATCATGGAAGTGCGCGACGTCTATCCGCTCCCCGAAGCGCTCCCGTGGGCCGTGCTCGGGACGGGCCTTGCGCTGACGGCAGTCGGGGTGCCGCTGTGGGTGGTCTCCAACGATCGGGCGGACGAGGCCGATCAGGTGTTCTCCCAGTCGTGCAACCAGCCGAACGGCTGTGCGGTGTCCGAGGTGGCCGACGTGCTGGCGCTTCGCGACGAGGCCGAGGGCATGCGTAGCGCGTCCATCGCCATGTTCGCGATCGGCGGTGCGGCGACGCTCGCGGGTGTGATTCTGGCCGTGATGAACCGCCCCGAGCAGGTCGAGGTACCCGTCGTAGTGCCGGTAGCCGGACCTCGAAGCGCGGGCGTCTGGGTTCGGTTCTAGAGGAGGCGGTATGGGACTCGGACGATGGTTGCTGGCGCTCGTGCTGGTGGTGTCGGCATGCGTCGAGTACGACACGGCGCCGTGTGGTGCGGGCGGCGAGGTGCTTTGCCCGTTGGGTAAGCAGTGTCGGGTGGTCGAGGGCGTGCCCACCTGCGTGACTCGGGCACAGGTGGACCAATGTGACGGTCAGCCGGACGGAGCGACCTGCGAATACGCCGACAACCTGGCGGTCCATTGGTGCCAGAGCGGTGCCTGCGTCCCCAAAGCGTGTGGTGATGGGGAGATCAAGGGACTAGAGGTTTGCGATGGGCTCAACATCGGGGACGCGACCTGTTCGGTCGTGCAGAAGTACACGGGTACTCCTGGATGTGCGTCTGATTGCACTGGCTTCACCGTTGGAAGCTGCGTGGGATCGTGTGGCGATGGGGTGCTGCAGAAGGACAGCGAGGTGTGCGATGGCGACGCCACCGAGACCACCTGCCAGGACCTCGGCTATCACGGCGGGACGCTGGGGTGCGACCAATGCCAGTCGTTCGTCACGACCACCTGCGAGGGGTGGTGCGGCGATGGCACGGTCAATGGCGACGAGCTCTGTGACGGCGGGAACTTCAACGACCAGAACTGCGAGAGCTACCTCTATCACGATGGCGCCGGCGCGCTGGCGTGCGGGCAGGCCGCCTCGACGGCGCAGGACGATCCCCAACCGCTATCGGGATGCCTGGCGATCGACACCGAGGGCTGCAAGGCCAACGGGTGGTGCGGCGACGGCGTCATCAACGGGGAAGAGGACTGTGACGGGACGCTGACGGGCGTCAGCTGCACGAGCTTCGGCTACTTGTCGGGCGAGGTCGCCTGCAAACAGGAGGATGCGTCAGCGACCCCGCTCCCGTTTGGCAACTGCACCTACGATTTCAGCAACTGCGCCGACTTCTGCGGCGACGGCAAGCTGGGCGATGGTGTCGGTGACGCCAAGGGTGAGCTTTGTGACGCTGGCGGCCTCATCCTGCCTGGCCTCGACTGCACCGACTACGGCTTCTATGAGGCGGGTGACCCCACCCAGGGCACTGGCCTGAGCTGCGGTGTGACGGCGGTCACCACCCAGCCGCTCAACCCCATCCAGTGCGCCCAGCCGGTGACGTCCAGCTGCCAGGGATACTGCGGCGACGGCGTCATCAATGGGTCCGAAGAGTGCGACGTCGGCGTCGTCGACGTGGACTGCACCAACTTCGGCTACCACGTCCCCGGAAGCGTGACCTGCGGTTTGCAGGCGGACCCTGGCGAGCCGGTCTCACCGGGGCAGTGCTCGGTCGACCACTCGGCCTGCTCCCAGTTCTGCGGCGACGGCATCTTGCAGCCGCAGTTCGAGCTGTGCGATGGCGACCAGACCAGCGTCAGCTGCCAGGCCCTCGGCTTTCATGTCGGCACGGTCGGATGCACCCAGACCACCACCACATCGTCGCCGGCCGACCCCAGCGGCTGCCTGATCCTGGACCCGTCCAATTGCGACGAGTGGTGCGGCGACGGCACCCGAAATGGCGTCGAGCTTTGCGACAACGACAGCTTCGGTCAGCTCAGCTGTACGGCGTATGGCTACTACTCCGGCAGCCTCGCCTGCACCCAGAACACGGTGACGGACAAAGACGACCCGCAGCCACTGGACAACTGCAGCGTGGTCGACACCTCGGGGTGCATGGACTTCTGCGGCGACGGCTTTCGCAACGGCAACGAGGTCTGTGACGGCGACCAGTTCGGCGCCCTGACCTGTGCCAGCTTCGGTTTCTATGGCGGAACGCTCACCTGCAGTCAGTCGGCCATCACCAATGGTCCCGCGGACGGCAACGACTGTTCGGGAATCGATGTGTCGAACTGCGAGGGATACTGCGGCGACGGCGTTCTGCAGGTGGACAACGGGGAGACCTGCGACGGCCCCCTTCAGCAGGATGGCCAGTCGTGCATCAACTACCTGCAGACCGCAGGAGCGCTGGGCTGCGACGCCTTTTGCCGGCAGACCTACGACCTCTGCTTTGTAGAAGGAAGGGTGCCCGAGGATCCCCAGTCCGAAGAGAACCTCAACGATGTCTGGGCCCTTTCAGACGACTTCATCGTGCTGGCGGGGGCCGCTGGCACGGTTCGGATCTGGGATGGTGAGGCATGGACCGTGGAGACCGGGGTCGGCTTTGGCCAACGCATTCAGCAGGTGTGGGGCACGTCTCCCTCGGACGTGTGGATCTGTGGTGCCGGCGGCAAGGTGCGCCACTACGACGGCAGCGCGTGGTCGGATCGCAGCCCACCTGCGGCCACCAACGACGAGTTGCGCGCGCTTGGCGGCACTGCCCCCGACAACGTCGTGGTCGGTGGAAAGTCTGGACAGCTGTTTCGGTGGGACGGCTCGACCTGGACCACTGAGTCAGTGGGCACGGGCACCTACTATGACGTGTGGGCGGACCAAGCCAGCGGGCACATGCTGGCGGTGGGTTTCCAGGTGGCCGCCTACTACGATGGCAGCGAATGGAACAGTATCGCCTACCCGGAAACCCATCTCAGGGCGGTATGGGGCACATCGAATACCGACTGGTACGCGGGGGGACAATCGGGGCAGCTGTGGCACTTCGACGGTTCCAACTGGACCGCTCTTGGCGTGTCGATCTCAGCCAGCATCCTGGGCCTCCACGGTCTTGGCCCGGGCAAGTTCTTCCTCGTTGGGGGCGCTGGGATCGCTCAGTACCATGACAACGGCGTCGTCACGGATCTACCCGGCGGGGGGCCTCAGCCCCTGCAGAGCGTCTTCGCGTTGTCGGAGGACAACGTGGTCATGGTGGGCTCTGGGGCCGCTTTGTACCGCTGGCGAGGGTTTGGCTTCCAAGAGCGAGGTAGCTTCAGCGCCGGCTTCCTGCGCCATATCCACGGAACCGCCAGCGACGACGTGTACGTCGTAGGCGTCAACAATCCCGGGGTGCGTAGGTACGACGGGTCCTCCTGGACGCAGGTGGTGCCCACCGGGTGGTACTCCGGCGTATGGGCGGTCGCTGACGACGACGTCTGGGCGGCCGGGGATACCGGCGTCATTCATTGGGACGGCGTTGGCTGGAACGATGTCGTCGATCCCGCGCTACCGCCCGCCGGCCGGGCGATATGGGCGTCGGCCAGCAACGACGTCTGGGTGGTGGGAACCCAGGGTTCTGCGGCGCACTGGGACGGCGTGAGCTGGACCGCTGACGCTCCTGTCGGACCCACCAACCAGCTCGAGGCCGTTTGGGGCTTCGATACGGGTGACCTCTACGCCGGGGGTGTCAACGGACTGTACCGGCGCGCCCCCGACGGCAGCTGGAGCCAGATTCCTGGCGTCGACCATGTGGACGGTCTGTGGGGGACCACGCCGACCGATCTGGTCGTCATCCGGGAGTTCGGTCAGATCTACCGCTACGACGGGGTCGACCTTCGGCTCGAGGCAGCGTTCGGCACGACGCTGCGAAGCGTTTATGGTCGACGGTCCGACGACATCTACGTCGCCGGTCAGGCAGGTCGCATCTACCGCTACGACGGAAGCACCTGGGCTCAGTTCGGATTCCCTTCCCAGGGCATTGGCTTCGGGACGTTCGTAGCGCCCGATGACGACCAGGTCTTCGTGGCCACCCAGGGAGATGTCTTCACCTATCGGGGAACCATGGCGTCCCATGACGGTGGCGTCTGCGACCGAGCCATCCCCGTGTATTGCGAGCAGACTGTGGTGGGGAGCACGATGAAGCAGACCGCGGCCGTCGATTCGTACGCGGGATGTGGGAATGAGAGCTACCCCGGGGCGGACGTGTTCTACCGGCTGGACGTCCCGGTCTCGGGTGAAGCGACGATCACGCTGCGGCCCCATGACGAGGACCTGGATCTTCTCGTGCTGGGCGCTAACAGCGGGGGCGACTGTGGCGTCGGCAGCTGCGAGGCCAGCGCGGTGGCAACCGGTACCGATGTCGAGTCGGTCACGCTGGATGTGGCTCAGGGGCAACGGCTGTACATCGCCGTCGACACCCCGGCCGTGGGACCGCCAAGCGGCTACACGCTTACCGTCGACTGCACCAAGATCGTCTTCCCATAGGCGCCAGTGAAGCGTGTGGGCCTTGACGCCGCCACGCTTGGGCGCGAAAGGTACCGGTCCCAGCACTGAACGACTGCGAGGAAGTGATGAGCATCCCCACCATGGTCAAGGTGATGACCGCGTTCCCCTACACCATCGACATCACCAACCCGATCTCGGCAGCGCGGGAGATGCTCAACGAGCACGCGATTCGGCACCTGCCGGTGACCCGCAACGGCGAGCTGGTGGGGCTGCTGTCCGACCGCGACCTGCTGTTTGCCGAGGGTGTGCTCCCCGAAGACGACACCTCGCCGAACATCACCGTGGAGATGGTCTGTTCGCTGGACATCTTCGTGGTGGACATCGACGCCCGGCTCGACGACGTGGTTCTCGAGATGGCCGAGCTCCGGGTCGGCTCTGCGCTGGTGACCAAGAACGGCAAGCTGGCTGGGATCTTTACCACCACCGACGTCTGCCGACTGCTCGGCGAACACCTGCGTGAGCAATACGGGACGGTGGGGCCGGACGAGGTCGCCTGAACCGGCTTCAACGGGTGCCTGATGCGCGAGAAAGCGTCAGGTAACACAAAAAAGATCGCTGATTTTATTGGGGAACCATCTGTCGGATGGCGCGTATGAGCTGGCGGGCCCGTCGCCCACTCAGCACACACGAACCATTGCAGTTGGAGTTCGCCATGTCTTTGCGATTTGCCACCGTCGTCACCTCTCTTCTGATGCTCACCTCGGCGTCCTTCGCCGGCCCTGGCGCGGACCGGTCCCGCGCGCCGATGCGGATGCCCGACCCGGTCCCCAGCACCGCCAAAGCGAACAATGACTTTGCCTGGCAGCTATACGACCGCATCCGAAACAAGGGCGACGACAACGTCCTGTTCTCGCCGTTCTCCATCACCACTGCGATGTCGATGGTGTGGGCCGGGGCCGATGGCGAGACGGCCAAGCAGATGGCCAACGTTCTTGGCGCGACCATGGCCGGTGAGCAGTTCCGTCACTGGGGCATGGCTCGCATCGCGCAGCGGCTGGCGGCCAGTAAGGGCGTGAAGCTCAACCTGGCGAACAAGGCCTGGGCCCAGAAGGGCTTCACGTTCGAGCCCGCCTTCATGAACCTCATCAAGACCAACTACCGCACCGAGTTGGGCGAGCACGACTTCGCCAAGGACGCCGCCAGCGCCCACAAGATCATCAACAAGTGGGTCGCCAAGCAGACCAACGACAAGATCCCCCAGCTGTTCGGTCCCAAGGACATCATCAAGCGGACCAGGATGGTTCTGGCCAACGCCATCTACTTCAAAGGTGACTGGAAGCTGAAGTTCGACGAGAAGCTAACGCAGAAGAAGGACTTCTGGGTGAAGGGCAACAAGGCCGAGAAGGTCGACATGATGTCGGGGACCCGCCGTGGGCTGCGCTACGAGAAGCGCAACGGCTACGCGGTGCTGGAGATCCCGTACAAGGGTGGCCAGCAGTCCATGGTCATCGCGTTGCCAGACGACAAGGCCGGGCTGTCCGGCATCGAGAAGCGGCTGAAGACCGAGGGCCTCATGGCTCGCCGTTGGGCGCGCCAGGTCATCGTCAACCTGCCGAAGTTCAAGTTCGACGCGGCCATGGGCCTGGGTGACCACCTGGCCAAGATGGGCATGCCGCGGGCGTTCCAGCCGTTCAAGGCCGAGTTTGGCCGCATGGCGGACAAGGCCCTGTACATCCACAAGGTGGTCCACAAGGCCTTCATCGAGGTCAACGAGAAGGGCACCGAGGTGGCCGCCGCCACCGGCGTCGTCGTCGCATCGCCCACCTCCGCGGGTCCGCCGCCCAAGCCCGTCGTCTTCAACGTCGACCGCCCGTTCGTGTTCGGCATCCGCGACGTCCAGACCAACACGTTGGTGTTCCTCGGCCGGGTGACTGACCCGCGGTAGTCACGCGGACTCCCTGTGTCTCGCCAGCGAGACACAGGGGTTGTTCCGAACATGTCGACTGCTTTCTCAGTGTTCTCCACGGGTTCCTGTTTGGAACAGGGCTTGCTCCGTCTCCGGGACGCATCGACCCGTTCAGGAGAACCGCATGAAAGCTCGCCAGGCACACCTCCGTACCCTTCTCAGCGCGACCGTCCTGGTCGCCGCTGTCATCGTCTCGTCCTCGGCCTCGGCCAAGACCCTCACCATCATTGACTGCAGCTACCCGGCCGCACACAACGCCCTCAAATACATAGGCAAGGTGGGGGGCACAGTGGAGATCGCCTGCGAAGGCCCCATCGACGTCGATGGGATCGTCTTTCGACGCGACGCCACCATCCGCAGCACGACGCTGCAGCGGACTCGGATTCGCCCCAGTGGAGAGCATCGACACATGCTGGTCGTCGGTGGCGTCAAACTCACCCTGGAACGCCTCGAACTCGAAGGGGGAAGGAGCGTCGACGACGGAGGCTCCATCCTCAACTACGGGCACGTGCGCCTGGTCGATGTCCGAATGCGTGACAACAGAACGTTGGGGCACGGTGGCGCCATCGCCACCCGGGCCTCCGTGGGGGATGGGAGTGTCTACCTCCAGAGCACGGAGATCCGCGACAACATCGCCGCCAAGCACGGCGGCGGACTCTACATGGAAGGTCGGCTGCAGTCGGCGGCGGCCATCGTCGACTACAACACCGCTGGCGCCGGTGGTGGTGGCGTTTTCTTCGCCCGCGGTGCGGCACAGCTGAGCACCACCACCTTCGTGAGGTACAACCGCTCGGGCACCATCGTCTCCTGGGTCACCGAGCGTCTGTCCGACGAGGACATCATGCTCCTCAAGAAGCTCCCCAACGCAGGAGCCGGCCTTGCATTCGGAGGGCTGCCCTCGGACCTGCCGTCCTCGCTCATGGACGTCAGGCTTTACGACAACGACCTCTACGCCGCGCCCGACGGGCCTGCGGTCGCTATCGGCAAGAGCTACTTCAACGACAGCGACATCGACACCTTCGTCCAGACCGCGGTCCTCGACAGCACCTTCTACGAGTCCGGTATCACCGTGCACGACGGCCGCTATGACCCGCTTCCACGCCTGCAGGTGGTTGGGAGCGAGTTCAACGGCTACCGAGGTGGTGGTGCCCCCGTCAAAGCCGTCAACAGTTTCGTCACGCTCCACCAGGTGACCATCCAGGACTCGCATTCCGGCGGCTCGGGTGCGCTCCAGGCCGAGAACTCGGGAGTCGTGCTGACCCAGAGCCTATTGGTCGACAACATGTCGGTCGGCGGAGGCCTCATCACCGTCAGCCGCAACAGCTTCGTCGAAGTCGTGAACTCGACGCTGAGCAGCAACAGCGCCAACTGGGGCGGCGCCGTCTACGCACGCACCACGGACGACCCTCAGCCAGGCGTCGTCCGCTTCAAGGCGTCGACGCTCTACGACACGCAGGACCTCGACACGGGCAGCGTCTTCGTCCTGTCCACCGACTACAGTGAGACTCCCGTGGACGCACAGACCGTCCAACTCGTCCAGCTCCAGAACACCATCGTCGCCGGCAACAGCGGCCCCGCCTGCCGCCTCAAGGACAACAGCCTCTATGTCGATAGCGGCTGGTACCCGACGACGGGTGCCCTGACTGTGCTCGACGGCGGAGGCAACCTGTTGGCCGATGATTCTTGCGGTATCGCCGTCGGTCCGGATCCGCTGCTCGAGCCGCTCGATGACAACGGCGGGCCGACCCTGACCCACGCCCTCTCCCCCGAAAGCCCGGCCTTGGACGCCGGTGTGTGCGGCAACGTGACGACTGACCAGCGTAATCTGCCCCGCCCGGTGGGTGCCGGATGCGACGTCGGGGCCTTCGAGGTCCAGGACGATGACGGCGACGGCGTGCTCAACAGCCTCGACAACTGCCCCAACGTCGCCAACGCCGACCAGGCCAACCAGGACGGCGACACCACGGGGGACGTCTGCGACCCCGAGCCCAGCGTGCCGGACATGCAAACCCGTATCCCTCAGATTCAGCAAGAGGGTGAGGCGCTCATCGAGGGTTCGGGCGTCAGCGACCAGGACGTCATGAAGGATGCGCTTCTGGGAACGACGGTCAGCCTGGACGCCGCTCGCCGGGGCGCCGAGGAAGGCTGGCCTTCGTCATACGTGCAGAGCCAACTGTATGCAGCCTCCACGCTGCTGACGTACCTGAAGAAGCTCACGGCGATGAAGTCCGTCAAGCCGTACTTCAATCCGGAACTCGACGCCGACACAGCGGCCGCCCTGATGGACCTCATCGCGGAGTTGGAGGCAATCATCGCAACGCTGGAGTCCCAGCTGTAGCGACGGCGGTCGAACGCCTAGGGGCTGAGCACCAGGTGGTGCTCGGCCCGCTGCAGCGCCTCTTCCTCGGTGGTCGCCCAATAGTGGGGTGTTCCGCTGAGCCAGTCGTCCAGCCAGTCCCGGTAGTGGGGTGAGGCCGGGACGTAGACCTGCCCGCCCGGGATCATCCAGTAGCTGCGCACCCCGGCGGGGTCGAGCTCGGTGCACATCCGCAGCATCGGGCCCGACCCGCAGCGGAAGTTGAAGTCCGTCAGGCCCGGGTTGCAGACGTTGACGGCGCCCTGGTCGCCGGGGCGGGCAAAGCCGACCTCGAAGTTGTCGTCCTTGGGGCCGGGGAGGTCCAGCGAGCCACCCGGAATGGGCAGCAGCGAGTCCAGCGTCAAGCGATGCAGGTCGCCCCAGTACCACTGAGCCATCGGCGTGCCGTCGGCAAACAGCGAAGGCGCCTCCGTGAGCGCGTCGAAGAACGCTTTCACCAGAATTTCGGTGCGTCCTTCCTGCACGTCGGTGGTGGCGATGTCGTCCCACAGGAGGCTGTCGCCGGTGACGGCGTCCAGGGTCTTCACGTCACCCGGAACGTTCTCCAGGATCCGCACGAAGCCGCGCTGGCGGAAGTTGTTGCTCTCGCGCCCATAGCCCAGATGGGTCGCCTCGTCGTCGAGCGAGGCCTGGGTGGCCTTCACCAGCCAGACGTTCCACAGCGCGGTGGCCACCGCGTCGAACTTCTCCTCCGCCGACGGGTTGGCGTTGCCCTCGGTCACGCCACTGCGCGCGTAGAACGACCAGCCGGAGAGATAGCTGACGGCCTCGTCGAAGGCCGCCTTGGCGTTGGCATAGGTGACGTCCCAGCCCATCAGCTCGGGGTGGGTCCCAGGCGCCTCGAACTCCTCCTCCATCTTGTTCAGCTCGGCCATCATCAGCGGCATCAGCCGGGATCCGAGGTTGGAGTAGACGTCGGTGTGGATGGCCACCATTGCGTCGAAGTCGAACTTGGCGCCGCCCGCCACCGGCGAGTCGGGGCCGGTCCCATCGATAAGCTCGGTGATTCGGCCCGCGCGCCAGCCCATGGCGTACTCGTAGCCGATGTAGACCGACTCGTTGAGCGGGTTGTCGTCCAGCGTCTGGCCGAAGTGGTCGTTGTTGGCGGTCACGATCCAGCCACGCGCAGGGTCGATCTCCCGGGGGCCAGCGTCCTGCGGCGTGAGCCCCGTCCAGTCGGCGCCGCCGTCGCCGGGCAGCACCCACCACGGCGCCGCACCGGTGGGGTTCGTATCTGGATCCCAGGCCATCGCCCCCGCCTGACGGGTCGGTACGGCTCCCGGGCTGACGCCGAAGATGGTCCCGTCGATGTCGGCGCCCAGCACGTTCTGGTTGGCCACGGTGAACTCGTCGAGCAGGTCCACCATGGCTGCGGCGCTCGCCACCTTCAAGGCGCCAAGGATGGTCGTGATCTCCTGGGTCGGCTCGAATCCCACCCAGGCGTAGCTGAGCTGTGGCCCCGACTCCATGGGCGCTACGCCGGTCGGCGATGCGTCAGGCACCAGCACGCGGTTTTGGGGTGTGAACATGATGGGGACCTCGATCTCGTCGACCAGTTCGCCGAGGTTGCCCACCTTCACGGTCTCCGTGATCACCGTCACCGGCTGCGGCGCGCCGTCCACCAGCACAGTGGGAGAGCCGTTGCCCGCGTCGAAGGTCTCCAGGTAGGCATCGCTTCGGTCATCGGCGCTGGTGGTCAGGCTCCAGGCCACCCGGCGATTGTGGCCGATGAGGAAGCCGGGGATGCCGGGGAAGTTGCCGCCGATGACGTCCATCGGCCCACCCGGCACACCGTCGTCCAGCAACAGGTGCACGAAGTAGAACAGCGGCGGGTTGTCGAGGCTCAGATGAGGGTCGTTACAGACCAGCGGGTTGCCCGAGGTGGTCAGGTCCCCGGACACGACCCAGCTGTTGGAAGCGCCCTTCTGGCCGGGTGCTGTGACGCGATACGTGCCGGAGCGGTTGAAGCGGGCTGCGCGCTGGGCCAGATGCTTCGGCAGCTTCGGGCGCTTCCGGTCCGACGTTCGGGGCACCCGAAGCATGCCCGGTCCCCCGGCCGGCGGGGTCCACTCCTGGTACTGCAGGGTCTGGTCCGGCGGAGACCAGCCGTAGACGTCGCCCAGGTAGCCGGCGCGGCCGGCGATGAGCGGGTCCGCGTCACCGGCATCGAATCCGGCGACGATCGCCTCGTAGCGCTCGGTCAGCCCCACCTCGTGGTCGCTGTCGAAACCCAGCTCGAATGCCTGCAGGCGACCGATGGAGAGGCTGTCGATGGGGCTCCAGTCATTGAGTACGGCGATCGGCAGGAACAGGGGGAACGGGGCGCCAAGCTCGATGGTTCCGTCGCGCAGCTTGGCGAGGTAGGCGTTCACCCCCTCGGCATAGGCGTCCAGCATCCGCCTGGCCTCGCCCATCGGGTCCAGGGCGTCGTACATCTGTTGCGCGACGCGGCGGAACCCGTACACCCGAGCGATGATGTCGTCTTTGATGAGACCGTCGTCCAGGCCCCCCAAAAGCTCGGCGAGTGTGCCGTTGGCGGAGCGGCGGGCCAGCTCCATCTGGGGCAATCGGTCCCGACAGTGGACCCAGGCCAGGCCATAGGCGAGGTCCTCCAAGGACGTCGCCTTCACGTGGGGGATGCCCTTGTCGTCGGTGACGATGCTGACCGGCCCGTTGAGCCCGGGGATGCGCTCGACCTCGTCGACATCGACGTCCAGCGGGCCGGTGACATCTCCCGTCCCTGCATCCTGACCGCTGTCTGCGGAGACGTCCGTGGAACCATTCACCTGCGTGTCGCCCGCGGGCGCGGGGTCGTCACCGGGGCAACCCGCGACGGTCGCGCACACGGCCAGCGCAACCATGCGCAACAGAATTCTGCTCAAGGCCCTTCTCCTTGCGTGAGGGCCCGAGCATACCAGCTTCAGTGATGACAATTGCGCGGGACGATGAAGTCTTTGAGCATGCCCAGGTCTTCGTTCCCGCTGCCGTCGGCGTCGTCCCCCGTAGGCGGGTCGACGGGGAGCCGTCGCAGCAGCTCGGCAAACTCGAGCGCCGTGGGGGGGCGGTTCTCGGGGGTCTTGGCGGTGGCGTAAGACAACAGAGCGTGCCAGTCGCTGCGCTGGAACGGGTCCATGTCCGGGCAGTCCAGCTTGGGCAGTGGGGACGTGGCATGGGCGTAGATGATGTCGAGCATGCTGGCCTCGAAGAACGGCGGTTCTCCGGTGAGCATCTCGAACAGCAGGCACCCGACCGCGTAGATGTCGCTGGTGTGGTCGATGCGAAGTCCGTGCGCCTGTTCGGGCGACATGTACAGCACGGTCCCCAGCATGGCGCCGGCGTGGGTCAGCTTGCGCGTCACGAGCTCGGCGCCCAGCTGCGCGATGCCGAAGTCGCAGAGGCGGATGGAGTACTCGCTATCGTGACTTTCGTCGGGCTGAAGCATGATGTTCTCGGGCTTCAGATCCCGGTGGATGACGCCCAGCTTGTGCACTTCCTGGATGGCGTGGCACAGCTGCACACCGATGTCCCTGACCACCCATGGGTGGAGCGCGTCTTCCATTTCCAGGAAGTCGAGCAGCGTACCGCCGGTCACGTACTCCATGGCGAGGTAGTAGTTGTCGCCGGGGAGCGCCCCATAATCCAGGAGTCGCACCACGTTCTCGTGGCGCAGCTTGGAGAGCACCAGCGCTTCGCGGCGGAAGCGCTCGCGCAGCTGGTCACCCGCATGGCCCCGAGCCAGCTCGGGCGACATGCGCTTGAGCGCGACACGGGCGCCAGTGCGTGCGTCGACGGCCAGGTGGACGGTCCCCATGGAGCCAACGCCCAGGAGGTCGCCGACCTTGTAGCGGCCCGCGTAGAGCGCTTCGGTGCCGGGGTCGACGAGGAGGAAGGGGGCGGTAGCGCGGCTGGATGGTGCAGTCATGATGCCTACGCCTTAAGCAAGATTCGCTCCATGTGCCCAGCCCCGGATTTACGCGTGGTTTCTACAGTTGCGTCGTTGGACAGTGCACCAAAATGCAACATTCAGGTGTGATCGACGTAGCAAACGGCAACGATGGGGATGAGACGAGCGTTCACGAGACGACAAAGGGCGCCCCGTTTCCGGGACGCCCTTTGGTCGTCGAGTACGTCGCGCAGGCTTACTTGCCCCGCGGCACCACCTTCAGCGCGGTGTGGCAGCTCGCGCAGGTGGCGATGAACTGGCCGTAGACGCCGGGGCGCTCTTCTGGCTTCGACGCCTTACCCAGCTTGGCCAGCGCGTCCACGTCCTGGGCCAGCTGCATGGCTTCCTTGCTCCAACGCTCCTTGGCGCCGGGCGCCTTGGTCAGCGGGCTCTCGTTCATGACCTTCACGGCGTTGGCCCAGGCTGTGTCGTCGGGTCCGAAGATACCCGCCCACATCTCCTTGGCCGCCCACACGTGGCGCAGCATGTAGGACTTCATGGTGGTCCCCACCTCCGGCGGCTTGCCGGTGGCGTAGATGCGGGAGCCGTCAGCGGTCGCCTTGTGGCAGCTCGCGCAGGCCTCGGCCGCCGAGCTGAGGGCGGCCGCCGCACCCGGGATGTCCTTGACGCCGTCACCGGCCTTGGCCGCTTCGGCCATCTTCTTGCTGAAGGGGGCCCACTCGGCGGGGACGCCCTCGGGCTCCTTCCGGCTGGCCAGCTGGGCCATGGACTTCTTGAAGTTCTCCATGTTGCCCTCGACCAGCGCGTTCTTGGCCAGCGTCAGGTCGGTGTAGTGGTTCTGCATGTAGATGGCGACCTTCTTCTTGGTCTCCTCGGCCTTCTTCTCGGGGTCGGTCTCGGCCTTCTTGTCGCCCTCGGCCTTCTTGTCGCCCTCGGCCTTCTTGTCGCCTTCGGCCTTCTTGTCGCCTTCGGCCTTCTTGTCGCCCTCGGCCTTCTTGTCGCCTTCGGCCTTCTTGTCGCCCTCGGCCTTCTTGTCGCCTTCGGGCTTATTCTTGTCGGATTCGGCCTTCTTGTCGCCTTCGGGCTTCTTCTTGTCGCCTTCGGCTTTCTTGTCGCCCTCGGCCTTCTTGTCGCCATCCTTCTTGGTCGTGGCGGGCTTGGAGTCCTTCTTCTTGTCGCAACCGACGGTCGTGCCGGCCAGCGCCAATGACATCAGGGTGATGAGCAGCAAGGTCTGTTTCACGGGCGTCCCTCTCATGTTGGACGGGTATCGAAGGGTCACGGCGACGGGGTCGCCACCATCGTCTTGGCGAAGAATTACGCCGCGATTGGGGCCCCTGGCAAGTGGCCGGTGGCTGTCTGCCCGTGCCTCCCGTGGCACATCCGCGAGAACGCTACACTAGTGTTATTTGACCCGATCTGGTCAGGGCTCCGGCGGGTGGTCCTCGGCCAGCCAGTCCATGTTGGGTGCCTCCCAACCACGACGTGCGTGAGAGAGATCCTCGGCTCGGGCCAGCGATCCCCGCCCGTATTTCGAGTTCACCCGGTCGAGCGCAGCCTCCAGCCGAAACTGCCGCTCAGAGCCGTCGAAACAGTCCACCTGCAGTGGGAGCTCGCCGGTCAGGTCGTAAGCGGCCATGCCGACGAGACGGTAGGGCTCCCGGTGCTCGAACCGCTCCAGCAGCGACACGGCAGCCTCGAACAGACGCAGCGCCAGGTTAGTGGCTACCGGCAGGCGAGCTTGCCGCGTCTGGAGCTTGAACGACGAGGTCTTCAGTCGCACGCGTACCCCCCTGGCGCGCAGCTTCTTCTTGCGGAGGCGCCGCCCAATCTCGTCGGCGGAGCGCCGCAGTTGCCGCTCGATGTCCTCGCGGGCCGAGATGTCCCGGGGAAGCGTTCGGTCACAGCCCACGCTCTTCCGCCCGGCCCAGGGGACGACGCGCCGCGGGTCGACCGCCCTTGCCAGGTTCTGGAAGTGAGGTCCGGAGGAGCCCAGGTGGGCCCGCAGCCAATGCACGTCGGCCTCGGCCAGCTGGCCGATACGGTAAATTCCCAGGGCATTCAGCCGCTCCGTCGTCTTGGGCCCGCAGCCCCAGAGGCGTTGCACCGACTGAGGCGCCAGCCAGTCACGTGCGGCCTCGTGGGGGACGAGCGTCAGGCCGTCCGGTTTGTCGTGGGCGCTGGCGACCTTGGCTACGTATTTGGTACCCGAGATCCCCACGCTCGCTTTCAGCCCACCGGTAGCTTCGCGGACGGCCGCCTTGATCGCGCGACCCACCTGCGGTGGCGGGCCGTGAAGATGCTCGGTGCCGGTGAGGTCGATGAACGCCTCGTCGAGGCTCAGCGGCTCCACCACCGGCGAGAAGTCCCCAAAGACGTTCATGATGATCCGCGAGAGCTCGCTGTAGCGCTGCATCCGCGGCATCACGCAGACCGCGTCGGGACACAATCGCACCGCGCGGCTCATCGGCATCGCGCTGTGGATCCCATAGGGCCTGGACTCGTAGCTGCAGGCCATGACCACGCCCCGCCCATCACGCCCGCCCACCAACACCGGACGTCCTCGGAGCGAGGGGTCATCCAGCTGCTCCACAGACGCATAGAACGCGTCCATGTCGGCATGGGCGATGAGACGGCGGTGGGCCATGGTTTAACTATATATACATATGTTCAGTGTTCCAGCGGGAAACGAGCCTGCTTTCGCCGCGCGTTGTTCCAGGCGGCACGCCGGTGGCATAGTCGTGCGTCAACGACGGGGAGATGTGGCGTCATGAGAGTGGTCTCGAAGCTTCTGTTGAGCGGGGCGGTATTGGCGATGTGCGCGGCTGTTGCGCACGCGGGCACCAGTACCCATCAACGCCCCATCATCGACGGTGCCATCGCTGGCTCTGGTGACTTCTACGGGACGGTCGGCTTCGTCGACTTCGACGGCGTGTCCTTTTGCACCGGCACCCTGGTGGCGCCGACAGTGATCGTCAGCGCATCGCACTGCTTCGTGGAGCAGGACGAGGTCACCGACCAAATCACCTACATCATTCCGCCGGAAGAAGTCTTCGTCGTGGCCGGCGAGGTCTACGCCGAGCAGACCCCCGAGGACCTGCAGTACCCCGTGCGAAAGATCGTGCTGCACCCCAGCTATCCGGGGTCGGGTGGCCTCGAGGGCGACACCGGCATCGCCCGTCAGGAGGATATCGCGGTGGTGCTGCTCACCGAGGCCGTGACCGAAGTGAGCGCCATCCCCATCCCCAGCGTCGACCAGGCGCTCGAGACCATCGACGGCATTGGGCAGGATGAAGCCGCGGTCACCATCACCGGGTACGGACTCACCGACCCCAACGGCACGGCGGCCGGCGTGCTGAACATCGCGACCACGCTCCTCGGCGAAGTGGGCACCTACGAGTTCGCCGTCGGCGCCCCTGGAAGCCCGGACAGCTGCAAGGGCGACTCCGGTGGCCCCGCCTACATCCAGACAGGCGGCGTGACCGCGCTCTACGGGGCCAGTTCTCGGGCGGTCGAGAACAGCAACAGCGTCTGCGGCGACGGTGGTCTCTACACCTTCGTGCCGGCCTATCGCAGCTGGATCGCGGCCAACAGCGACGGCGAATACAGCGAACCCTCGGGCCCCATCGGTAGCGGCGGCGGCAACAACGGGGGCGGCAACAACGGCGGCGGCGGTAATGGCGTTGCCGATGACGACGGGTGTGCCGGTGGCGCTCCCCCGGCGCCCTGGAGCGGCCTGGCGCTGCTCATGCTGATGGGCCTCTGGGTGGGGCGGCGCCGGGTTGCGTAGCGGGCGGAGGATGTACCGGGGCCGGCTGCTTGGTCTCGGCCTGTCGGCCCTACTTCTGTGGGGCTGTGACGAAGGAAGCACGGCCCATCTCCCCGACGCGGTTGCGCCGGTGGCGGATGCCGATGTCGCGTCCGACTCAGGGAACGTATCCGACGTCCAGGCCGACGGAACGCTCGTCGACGCGGGGCCCGACGGAAGCCAGGCCGATGTCTCTCGGGGCACCGTCGAACCACTGACGGTCGTCAGCTGGAACATTGAGCAGTTCCCCAAGAACAGCTTCACCATCACGAAAGTCGCCACCATCATCCTCGAGCGCGGCTTCGACGTGATCGCGGTGCAGGAGGTCGCCGAGCCGGCCGAGTTCTACACCCTGCTGGATGCGCTCCCCGGATACGACGGCGTGCTCAACGATGACCCCGGCAACTTCATCCGCGTCGGGATCATCTATCGCACGGCGGCCGTGACGCTGGACTGGTCGGTGACCGAGTTCGGCGACGACGGCTGGGCCTTCCCTCGGCCACCCCTGGTGGCCAAGCTCACCGCGCCGCGGTCCGACGGCAGCGTCGCCTTCGACTTCGTGATGGTGGTGCTGCATCTCAAGGCGCAGCTGGATGCCCAGTCGGAGTCGCGTCGACGCGAGGCCTGCGTGAAGCTGGACCAGTGGCTGTCGCAGCAGATGGCGTTCGGCGAGGAGAAGGACTACGTGCTGCTGGGGGACTGGAACGACAAGCTGGACGACCCCCCTCAGTGGAACGTCTTCGGCCCGCTGCTGGACAAGACCGACGATTACGTCTTTCTCACCCAGCCAGCGGTTCGCGCCAACGACATCAGCTTCCTGGCGTTTCCCGGGCTCATCGATCACACGCTGATCACCCGCGACGCCCTCCACGAGCTCAACGGCGGGATCACCTTCATCCCGCGCCTGGACCAGGAAGACAGCTTCTACCAGTTCGACGTCAGCGACCACCTGCCGGTGGTGACGACGTTCGAGCTGCGCTGAGGGACGTGGTGGGACCGACCCCTCGTGTGCTGCTGGTAGCCCCTCCGTGGCGACCGCCCACGGAGGGGAACCTGGGGCTGGCGACCTTAAAGCCCATGCTGCAGGCCGCCGGCTTCGAGGTGGGGGCGGTCTACGGCAGCTTGCTGATGCCGCAGTTGTCGCCGCCGGCGTTCAAGCTGCTCAACGCCTACTCCGGGAGCTTCTTCGGATATTGGCTCGAGGCGGCGGCCACCGGGAAGCTGCCCGAGCGGAAGCCCTACATCGACGCCTTCGTCGCCCGCTACCTGGCCAACGAGAACCTCGACGGCCTGGTGGTTCCCGGAGCGACCTCAGTGGCGGCGCTCGGCGTCGACGAGACCCTGCTGCGAGAAAGCGCGGCTGAAGTCCTCGAGGCGTGCGGGGTTGCAATCGATCGTCTCGAAGAGGCTGTCACCTCGTGGCAGCCCAATGCCATCGGACTGTCGTCGACCTTCGAAGGACAGCTCCCGGCGGCGCTTGCACTTGTGCGGCGCATGCGTCGCAAGCGCCCAAACGTCCCCATGGTGCTGGGTGGAGCGGCCTGCTTCTCGGAGCTGGGTGAAGCGTTGGCGCAGGCCTTTCCCGAGGTCACAGCGGTCTGTCATGCGGAGGGAGAAGGCGTGGTCGTGCCGCTCTTCGAGGCGGTCACCCATCCCGACAAAGACCTCGAAGACGTCCCCGGCATCGCCTTCCAGCAGGGGACCTCGCTACGCGTCACGCACGCGCCGCCGCTGCTGACGGCCATGGACACCCTGCCGATCCCCGACTACGGCGACTTCGTGGCGGACCTCGAAGCGTCGCACTGGGCGGCGCCGCCGCGCCTGTTCTTCGAGACCTCGCGAGGCTGCTGGTGGGGGCAGAAGACCCTGTGTACGTTCTGCGGGCTCAACGCCGACGGGCTGTCGTTTCGGAGCAAGTCACCCGAGCGCGCCGTGGCCGAGATTCGAGCCCTCTATGGAGCGTACCCCACCGCGGGACGGCTGCTGGCCACCGACAACATCATGGAGATGGCCTATTTCGACCAGGTCCTGCCGCAGCTGCAGGAGCTCGCGGCGGACGCGAATCGTCCTTTGAGGCTGTTCTACGAGATCAAACCAAACCTGCGTAAAGACCAGGTTCGCGCACTGAGGGCCGGCGGCGTGGACGTCGTCCAGCCGGGTATCGAGTCCTACTCCGACGGGGTCCTTGCCGTGATGCGCAAGGGCAACACGGCCCTGGGGCAGCTGCAGTTCGTGAAGTGGGCGACCGAGTTTGGCATCTGGCCCAGCTACAACCTGCTCGTTCGAAACCCCGGTGAGGACTCCGAAGACTACGAGCGGATGCTGGCGTTGATCGACCGCATCGACCACCTCCCGCCGCCGTCGACCGTGTCCCACACCTGGCTGGAACGCTTCAGCCCGTACTTCATGCAGCCCGAGACCCACGGGCTCACCAACATCCGGGCGCGAAGCCACTACGCCTACGTCTACCCGGACGCCACGGTGCCGCTCGACGCCCTGGCGTACGTCTTCGACTACGACCACCCCATCTGCGACGACCCGGTGTTCATCGACGTCCACCATCGCTTCGTCCGGCGCGTCGGGCTGTGGCAGTACCACTGGCGCCCGGGGAAGCTCTTCTACGTCGAGGATCAGGGAACCGTCAGGGTCATCGACCGGCGCAGCGAAGAGCCCGACGAGGTCGCCCTCAGCGACGACCTCGCCGCCGTCTGGAGGGCGCTCGATCGGGCGCGGGGCCCAGACGCGGTGCAGCGTGACTTGCCTGATATCGACGTCGCGCGCGTCGTCGCCGAGCTGGTGGATCGAGGCTGGGCGGTCCGGGACGAGCGCGGCCGAGCCCTGGTGGTGGTGCCCCAGGGCACCCTGTCCACCTGAGGCGACAGCCGGCGGTAGAAAGCTGTCGCTTGCGGTGGACACGCCCTTCCCATGGGTGGTGCAAGGGCCTGAATTCATTGGTTGGAACGACTTGGATCGGGGGTTGCTCTATGTGGCGGCGCAACCTGCCTCACGGAGAGTGACTGATGATGACTTGGACCCGAATGCTTGGCTCGGCCGCGTTGATTGGCGCCGCCTCTCTTCTGACCCTGACCTCCACCGCGACGACCGCATCCGCTGCGCGCTGCACCACCCAGGCCAGCTGCGCTCGGACCCTCGCCTGCCCAGCTGGATGGGCTCGCAAGGTGTCGGGGAAGAAGGGCTACTGCATGAAGACCTCGGGGAGTCAGACCCACACGCCGACGTGCAAGAAGCTGAACATGAGGAACGACTGGAAGTGGTCGTCCGGCAGCAAGAAGTGCGTCCGCAAGAACGGCTCGCGGACCGTCGAGTCCACCGCAAACATCAGCTGCAAGAGTGGCTTCAAGTACAGCAACGGCCTGTGTCGCAAGCCGGCCGGCACCAGCTTCGCGCGTCCCACGGCCGCCAAGGGTACGGTCGGCGGTGCCATCGCCGCCACCTGCACCAGCAGCGGCGCCTGCACCCGGACGCTGAGCTGCGGTGGGGGCTACGCCACCATGGCGATGGGCAGCGTCTACTATTGCAAGACGTCCGAGAAGCGTGCCCCGACCTGCGCCAAGGCCAACATGAAGAACGATTGGAAGTGGGCCGCCTCCAAGCGTCAGTGCTACCGCCGCAAGGGCAAGGTGACGGTCTACGAGACCAAGAACATCCGGTGCCTCAGTGGCTACATCTTCAACAAGTCCACCGGGTTCTGCCACCGCTCGCCGCTGTACGCGGCCCCCACGGCTCGCTAGGCAGCCCTTCGATAGCTCGGCCAGGCGGCTGCAGGGGTGACCTGCAGCCGCTTTCTGACGTTGTCGATGGGCTCGTCCCAGTAGCGTTCCCAGTACACGGGGACGAGCGGCAGAGCGGTCTGGCCGGCGCGGCGGGCGTCGCCGATGGCATCGTTCCGCATCAACCGCCAGCGTCGCTCGCCCAGGAAATGCTTGAGCGCGCCGAAGCCAACCACCATCGCGGAGTAGTTCATCCGCAGTTGGGGCCATTGGAAAGCGTGCACCAGGACCTCTTCGTAGCCCTGGGTGCCCAAACCGAGCACGGCGTGCCAGATGTCGTGGGTCTGGCGGATGCGCTCGAGCATGTAGTTGGATCGTTCGTCGGGCCCGCGGGTGACGGGTACGGTCAGCGCGTCGGCGTCGAGCCCGTTGGCGTCGAGGTGGGCCAGATACTGGTAGCCAAGCCGGTCCTTCGGGAGTGCGCGGAGCCCGTCGAAGTCGGTCGTGGCGCTACTGATGATCAGTGCGGCGCTAGCCGTGCTGATCTTCCGGAGCCCGAAGGGCGATACATCTGAACGATTCCAGGCGCTTTGACCAAGTGGGCGGCGAATGCCGACCTCTTGGTCATGTTGCGGATGATCGGCCGGTCGCGCAGGATTTCCCGGCCTTCTGGATGGCCCTCCATGATGGGCAGGATGCGGGGCATCTGCCAGACCGAGCTGATCTCCTCGCCATTGAGCAGCGCGGTGGTGTCCTCGCTGTTCATCAGCCCGCGGAACAGGGCTTCGGCGAAGTCCCGGCCATGGCTGCCGAGGATGTGCACCACGCTCACAGGTACGCGCCCAAGCCGATCTCGAGGCCCCAGTAGCGGCCATCGTCGAACGAGAACCCCCCGGGGTCGTCGATGTTCAGGTTCCAGCGTGCCTCGATGAAGCCCCCCATGACGAAGGCACGGAAGAACGGGCCCACCGACGCCTGGAACTGGTCGTTGGTGTCGGTGCCCAGCATGAAGAGCACCGCCCGGGCGCCGATGCCGGCTTCCACGACCTTGTTCCGGAACCCCGCGGTGAAGCCGAGCTGCACGCCGACCCCGACGTTGTCGGTGACGTTGGCGTCCCCGGTGTAGATGCTGGCTGCGATGTCGAGGTTCAGCGTCATCCGGAACAGGCCAGTGCGGATGACGAGCCGGGTGTCGGACACGATCGATAGGTTGTCCGGCATGTACTTCCAGTACTCCCACAATCCGTGGGCCACCATGGTCCCGGCGTGGGCGGCGATGGCGGTGACGTACTCCTCGTTGAGGCCGGGGTCGGGCAGGGTGGCGGTGGGCACCGCGAGGCCGCCACCGGTCCGAATCACGATCGTGCGGTTGATGCGGGTGACGTAGCGGGCGCCGAAGGCCAGGTTGGCCAGCTGGAACGAGCTCTGGCCGGCGTCGTCGTCGAACCCGATGGAGATGTGGCTCATGGGCACGTCGACCCAGACCTTCATGGCCTCCAGCGCGCGGTAATCGATGGTCAGGCGGGGCGCGGCGATGATCGTCTTCACATCGGCGTTCGCCACGGTGGTCGTGGAGTATCCGACGAGCACCGAGCCGGTGACTTTGCCGTCCTTGATCTCCGGGTCCTTGCCGAACTTGGCGAGGGCCGAGGTAGTGGTCAGCAGAAACGTGAGAACAACAGCAAGGAAGCGCAGCATGGTCCCATTACGCCACGCGCTCCGGGGTCATGTCACCCGGTAGACATAGGGCGAAGGCATGGCCGCCAGCTTCTCGAGCGCCTCGGGGGTGCTCGGTCGCTTGGCTGGATCGCCGTCGAGCATGGCGAGGATGAGGTCGACCAGAGGGCCCATCAATGTGGTGTTGTCACGTCGCGGGACTGGCTTGTCCGGCCCCGGGGGCTGCCCGACGAGGGCTTCGAACAGCAGCTGTCCGACGGCCTGCACGTCTTCGTCCTGACCTGGACATCGCCGTATAGCCACGGCCCAGTCGATGAGCTTGGCGCCCGTCTCGGTCAAGATGATGTTTTCGGGGCTGACATCGCCGTGCACGATGCCCAAAGCGTGGGCCTCCGAAAGGCCCTGCAGCACCTGCAGGCCGAGCGCTCGTACCTCCGAGCTGCGCACGCGCCCCTCGCCGAGCCGCGCCGACAAACTGCGCCCTTCGAGCAGCTCCAGCACCAGATACCACTGGTGTTCGGCGGCGACCCCCCAGTCCAGCAGCCGCACCACGTTGGGATGCACCAGCTGGCTCAGCAGGGTGGCTTCGCGTTCGAACCGAGCCCGGGCACGGGTTTCGAAGCGGCGGCCGGAGCGGATCAGCTTGACCGCGACCCGGGACCCGTCGGCGTTGTCGGTGGCCCGCCAGACGCTGCCCAGGGTGCCCCGCCGGATGAGGGCGTCGAGGCGGTACCGGCCCGCGACCAGGTGCCCGATGGCCGCGGTGGGGATGCTGGCGGTGTTCGAGGTGATGAGTGTGGCGTCGTCGTTCATGCCTGGCCTTAGAGCAAAGGCCGTGCCGGAATGGACGCTGACGCAGGATCAAGGACTTGCGCCTCCGTGGAGGCACAAACGGGCGATCTGCTCGGGTCTGGAGACCCCAATTCGGGGTTTGCTGGGGACTCTTGTTCCCCGGGGACGGGATCTGCCCACGGGGCTTGGCTTTGCGCGTCTCCCATGGGATGTTCCCGGCATGAATGACGCCCCTCTCTGGAGTCTCTCGGCCACTGAACTGCTGTCCCGGATGGAGGACGGCTCGGTGAGCTCTCGCGCCATCATCGAAGCGTGCAAGGCACGGGCGGAGTCGGTCGATGGACGGCTCAACAGCCTGGTGCATCGGTTCTGGAGCGACGCCCTGGAACAGGCCGACGCGGTCGACGCGGCCCGCTCGGCCAACAAGAAGGTGGGTGCGCTGGCGGGGCTGCCGGTCACCATCAAGGAGAGTGTCGAAACCACACCGCTGCCCTGCACCCTGGGTGTGGAAAACCGCCTGTCCAGCGCGGTGCCCCGCGAGGACGCGGTGGTTGTGCAGGTCATCAAGGAGCAGGGCGGGATCGTGGTCGGCAAGACCAACATCCCCCAGCTACTCATCTTCAATGAGACCGACAACGCCATCTGGGGGCGCACCAACAACCCCTGGAACCTGGAGCGGGTGCCGGGCGGCTCGAGCGGCGGTGAGGGCGCGGCGCTGGGAGCGGGCATCGCGGCGCTTGGGGTGGGCACGGACATCGGCGGCTCGATCCGCGTGCCGGCGGCGTACTGCGGCATCAGCGGGCTCAAGCCCACGGTCGATCGGTGGTCGGCCAGCGGCATCGCCAGCGGCCTGCCGGGTCAGGAGATCATCCGAGGGCAGGTGGGACCGATGGCCCGGACCGCGCGCGACGTCGCGTTGCTGTTCGGAGCGGTGACGCCGCAGCGTCAGCACGAGCTCGACCCGACCGTTCCGCCGCTGCCCCTGGGCAAGCTGACGCCGGCCCGGAAGAAGGACCTGGTCATCGGCTGGTTCGATGACGACGGGTACCTGACGCCGGCCGCGTCGGTTCAGCGTGGGGTGCACATGGCGGCCGAGGCCCTGGAGAAGAAGGGCTTCACGGTGCGCCGCATTCAGCCCGAGTCCGCGATGGAGCTGCTGGACACCTACTACGGGGCGCTTTCGGCGGACGGGACCAAGACGGCGCAGCGGCAGCTCGGCGGCGACACGGTGATGCCGCAGCTGAAGAATCTGTTCACCATGGCCAAGCTACCGACGGCTGGGCGCCGTGCGCTGGCGGTGGTGATGGGGCTGACCGGCGAGACCCGGGTGCAGCGACTGCTGGGCGCGCTGGGCGAGAAGGACCTGGCGACGTATTGGCAGCTGACGGCGAAGCGGACGGCGATTCGCAAGCGGGTGTTGAGGCACTGGGCCCGTGTGGGTGTCGACATCGTGCTGTGCCCGCCCCACGCGACGCCGGCGTTGCGGCACGGGCAGTCGGCGGACTTCAGCGTCGGCGGCTGCTACGCGATGCGCTACAACTTCCTCAACTTCCCCGCCGGCATCGTGCCGGTGACGACGGTGCGGGCCGACGAGACCAGGCGGCCGTCTCAGAAGGACCGGGTGGAGAAGGCCGCGGCCGAGGCCGAGCGGGGCTCGGAAGGGCTGCCGGTGGCGGTCCAGGTGGTCGGGCGGCCATGGCAGGACGGCAACGTGCTGCGGGCGATGATCGCTCTGGAGGACGCGCTGAAGGGGAACGAGGACGTGCCACGGGCCCCGGCGCCGCTGGGGTAGGGCGCAGAGCCACTCCCCCTCCGGCGCCATCGACGCTGGCCCTACAGGTCAGCGCAGGAGCCATCTTTGGCCTCCTGCCGCTCACAGCTGGACGGGTCGCCGTTACCCTGCGCCTCGTAGCAGGCGTTCTGACATGCAAAGTCGTCGAAACTGCACGCGTCCAGGCAGCTGAACAGGTCGCCCCCGGAGCACTGGAAGAACGCTTGTTCGGTGGGGCACATGTGGTAGGCGCCGTTCACGCAGCAGCAGAACTGGTCGCCGGTCGCGCAGCCGTCGCCGGTCTTGGGGGGATCCGTCGGGCCGCCGCCCTTACCCTGCGCGCAGACGCCCTTCCAGAAGGTGGCGTCCTCGTGGAAGTAGTCGCAGTACTCGCCTTCGCCGCAGTTGATGTAGGACAGGCATCCTTCGGAGCAACGGTTGGCGACCGGGTCGTTGCAGTACGAGCCGGGTGAGCAGGTGAAGACGGATCCATCCGACTTGTAGCCGCAATAGGAGACGCCAGCGCCGTCGCCCGAGGCGGTCTTGGGGTTGCTTTCGCTGGTGGGCAGGCAGACCTTGTTGAGCGCGCCGGCCGTGTCGGGTTTGACGCACGAGGTACCCGTCGGACATGCCGAGTTGCTATTACACTCTTCGTCGCAGGGCTCGACCTGTGTGGCGTCGCAGTGCATGCCGGGCTGGCACCAGTTGGTCTTGCCGTCGATGGTGCCGCACTCGGTGAAGCCCTTGGTGCTCTCGGGCGGAGCGTTGAGTTGGGCGGTCGGCGAGCTGGGGCTGCTGCCGTCCGGCGCGGTTCCGTCACTCATGCTGGCTCCATCGCCGCTGACGGTTCCGTCCGGGTTGGGCGCGACCGGACCCTGGGGCGCGCTGTCGCCGTCGCAGGCGCCTGACAAGACGAGGGTCAACATGGCGAGGCAGGTGACAAGGATATGGGGATTCATGACAACTCCTGAGGTTCTCGGACCACGGACACACGTCGCCGCCGACGCCTCGACGGCGCCAGGCAGGCGGTGACCGATTCACCCGAGCGTGGGGGGAGGGGCGGGCTACGACGCTACGTCGTCACCCACCAGACGCGTTCGTCGTCACCAAAGGCGTACCCGTCTTCGGTGGTGACCAGCCGCGTGGGCTGTTTGGGGTGATCTTCGAGCAGGTTGCGCAATCGGCTGACGGCCATCTGCAGACGTTTGTCGTCGCGTAGCGGGTGGTAGTCGGGCACGTCCCAGGTCGCGAGCACCAGCGCCTCCTTGGTGGCTTCGCCGCCGTGCTCGACCAATGTCCGCAACAGCTTGATAGGCAACGGACTGCGGCTCAGGGCAACGTCGCGTAGGCCCGGAAGGTGAACGCGGCGTCCACCGAAGTCGATGCCCCAGCCGGCCGGCCACGGGTCCTTCGGCGATTCGGGCGCGTTCAACGCGCGCAGCGTCGTGGTCGAGCGCTGCTGAAAGGCGTCTACGACAGCGGCGTCGATGCGGTCGAGATAGGCGGCCTGACCCAGCAGGGCGCGGGCCCGTCGAGCGGTCCGGGGAGACACATCCATGGCCGCCGCGTATCGCTCGCAGGTGGGGCCATCGACCACGCCACGGCTGATCATGGTCGCCATCCCAGCGGCGAGCACCAACCGGGGCGATGGGGCAGCGGTGGCCAGAGTGTGGAGCTGCCGGGCCTCCCGCCCCAGTGCGTCCCAGTCCCCGAGCAGGGTCAGGATATCCAACACCAACACGCGGCACTCGAAGCCGAGTGCCCCCCAGGCGAACTCGTTGGCCACCTGAAGCCCTGCGCGTGTCAGTTCCAGCGCACGAGCCGCGCTTCCTTGCAGCAGCTCACGTTCGGCGCGCGCCAGCTGGGTGACGACCTGGGCGTCGGGGATCTGACGCAGCGCGGCGGGAGGCTCCCAGGCGGTTTCAATCGCATCGTCACCGCGGCGCAGTGCAAACGACGTCTCCAACGCCGAGAGGTAGGCTCGCACCAGCCCTCCTTCGGGGCGCGGCATGTCGGGGTGCCATGACGAGGAAGGCGCTTTGCGGCCCATGAGCGTATCCAGCAGCGCCTGCGCCGCCATGGCCCACTGATAGGCCACCGATTGGCCCTGCTCCACCGCGTGGCTCCTGAGCACCTCCAGATGATGGTGTGCCGTGGCGAAGTCACCGCCGGTCATGGCCAACCGCAGCGCGTTCATGTGGAGGACGAAGCGACTGCGCCCGGCGAGCTCCGACCGTTCGAGCAGTCCCAGCAGACGGCGTCCCTCGGCCAGGTTGCCGCCCTCGATCTCGACGGTCGAGAGGTTCGGCAGGAAGTGGCGGCTTCCCAGCAGCAGCGCCACCTCGTTGCCCAGCTGTGAACTGTAGCGCGCCGCCAAATCGCGCACCTGGCTCGGTCGACCAAGGTTCATGTAGGCCGAGGTCAGCTGATCCGCGTCCCCGAGCGACGTCTCCACAGGCTCGGCCAACAACGCATGACGGGCCGCCTCGGCGTGCTTCCAGCCCTCCTGCGTGCGGCCCGTGAAGACGCACGCTCGCGCCGCGAGGATGCGAGCGCGCATCGCGAGTCGACGTTCGCCGCTGGCACGGAACATCTCCAGCGCTTCCACGGCTCGCGTGCGCGCCGTCTCCGGGTCACCGCCAGCAAAGGCAGCCCGCGCCATGGTCAGCAGGGAACGCGGGCGGCCCCCGGGAAGGCCCCCGAGAGCTTCCTGCGCCCGGTCCACCTGCCCTGCCTCGAGCAGGGCCTCGACCCATAGCACCCGCACTTCGGGGTCGGCGGGCTCGGGGTGAACGACCGCCCAGGATAGTGCAGGCCCACCGCCGAGGATCAGCGCAGCCTCCAGTTTCCAGCGGGTGAACGCGTCCTCGGGACGGTCACGCAGCGCATCCCAGAGATGTGGGGCGTACCCCCGGGCCATCAGGTCGCTGGCGCGCTGGTCGAGCCATTGCACGGCGTCGGCGACGCGGCCTGCCTCCAGCAGGTTCTTCATGGCCTCGAGCGCCAGGCTGGGCGTCTGAGAATCGCCCCACGCCTCGGCGATACGGTGCGAAACCTGTGGCGGCGTCGCTTCGGCGTGGCGTTCGCGGGCCACGTCGTGGAGGCGCACCTGCCCGGAAGTCAGGTGCTCGGTGGTGCCTGCCTCGTGGAGGGCACTGAGGGCAGGCTCCGATGCCAGAGCGTTGGCCAGGCGTTCCAGCTGGGACACCTCCAACGGGATATCCAAGCGCCGCAAGACCTGCTCGAGTCGTTGCTGGGCGCGGTCGAGGGCCGGCTCGCGTCGAAGTGCCGAGGCGACGCCATGCCTCAGGGCCCAGGGAGAACCGGCGGCCGCGGTGGCCAGGGCAGCGGCTTCGTCGGGTTCGGCGCCCAGGTCCATGGCCAACCGCAGCAGGGTCCGGTGGGGCAACGGCCCGAGCCGGATGGTCTGCTCGAGCAGGGACGGTAAAAGCTCGTCCCGGCGCGAGGTGAGGACCCAGCGTGAGGCCGCCGCGCCGCGACTCAGGGCCCCCGCGAGGGACGCAAACTGTGCCGATGTTGCGTGGTGCAGATCCTCGGCCACCACGACGGCGCCAAGGGCTTCACTGAGCTCCACCAGGGTCACGAACAGAGCTCCGACATCCCGCAACGCGTCGGCCCACGGCACAGGCCCGATACCCAGGGTTCGGATTAGTTCGTGGACCAACTCCACCAGAAAGCGTTCGAAGCTTTGGCCGTGCTGGAGCCGCGCACCGACGACCGTCCCACCGGATGCGCGCCGATGCTTGTCAACCGCCACCGAGACCACGGAGCTCTTGCCGATGCCGGCCGCTCCGGTGACCACCGCCAGTGGGGCGCGGTCCAGCGCACGGCGCAAAGACGCGACCTCCGCGTCGCGCCCGACGAACAGGGCGGGCGGGCTCACGAGGGCGGCGACACGGGTGGTGACGAGAGGCGGCATGGGGGCTGACGTGGGAGTGTGACCTCCCATGGCGGCAAGTGGAAGTGGGCGTACCGTTACGGCGCCGTTCGGAGCGAAGCGAGTCATCGACGGCGACCATGCGTCCGTGGCCGCAGCGGCTCAACCATGGGCCGGTAACGCCCGGTAACATCCGGGTGCTCGCATTGGACCTCCGCCCAGGGCTGGGGTAATCGAATGCTCCCAACGACGGTTGTCCAACCCCCTATTGACCTTGGAGTTCGTTATGCGAAAGGCACTCTTGACCCTCGCAGTGGCCCTCACCTTCGCCCTCAGCGCCGCCGCCTGTGATGACGGCGAAACCAACACCAGCACGAACCAGAGCTGCAGCAGCGCTCATCTCTGCGTCAACGGCGCCTGCAACTGCGGTCAGGATGGTTCCGGCCAGGCCTGCACCAACCCCGACGACACCACGTCGGACGATGCCGACAACTGCACCAACCGGTGCGAGGTCTGCGAGTAGCCGCCAGGCCTGCCGCGTTCCCGGTTTGGGGACGCGGTGGGTAGGCCACGGCGCTAACCCACGTATCCGGCCAGGGAGTCCGCCAGCTCGCGGTCTACCGAGCCCAGGATCATCCACAACGTCTGGGCCACCGCTTCGGCCGAATCAGGGCGAGATACCGGCTCGCGCTCCAGCAGCTGCGCCACCAGCGTGTCGATTTGGGGCATGATCCCTGGCACGGCCACGCTCAGCCGCGGCGCCTCACTCTGTAGCCGGCCCCGTATCTGCTTGACCAGCGGGCCCGTGAACGGCAGTGCGCCGGCCCACAGCACGTAGATGAGCACACCCAGCGCGTAGAGGTCGCAGCGGTAGTCGGCGCGCTCGCCCATCAGCTGCTCGGGCGCCAGGAAGCTCAGCGTTCCCAGGATCGCGCCGCTGTCGGTCAGCGTCGTGTAGTCCTCGAGCACCATCCGAGCGATGCCGAAGTCCGCCAGCTTCACCCGCAGCGGGTCGCGCTGGGCCACCAGGATGTTCGTAGGCTTCAGGTCCCGGTGCACGATGCCGCTGTTGTGCGCATAGTCCAGCGCGCTGGCCACCTGGAGCACCACCGAAAGCCGCTCCGACTCCGTCAGCCCGGCGGCGAGGTCGCCGATGTGGCGCTCGGACACGTACTCCATGACCAGGTAGAGCGTCTGCCCATCCGTCCCCGCGTCGAACGCCTTTACGATGGCCGGATGGTCCAGCAAACGCATGGCCTCGAACTCGCGACGGAAACGCTCCACCGACTTGGGCTTGTGCCGCAGCGAGGGCTTCAGTCGCTTCACCGCCACCACGCCGTCGCCCCGCGGCGACAGGGCCTTCAGCACGTCCCCGGTGGCGCCCTGGCCGACGCGGTCCAGGATCTCGTACGTGCCGATCTGGTCGGGGACCGGTGGCAGTAGTTCGCCCATCAAGCCTCCGGGTCGAAGCGGTAGCCAGCGCCCCGCACCGACACGAAGTAACGGGGGCTCGACGGGTTCGGCTCGAAGTGGCGGCGCAGCCGGACGATGAAGTTGTCGACGGTGCGCGTGTTTGGGTAGTTGCGCAGCTTCCAGACCTGCTCCAGCAACTCCTTGCGGCTCAGCACCCTGCCGGCGTTGGTCATGAAGTAGTGCAACAGGTCCAGCTCGAGCTTGGTCAGCGCGACCTCTTCGCCATCGACGGTGACCTTGTGCGTCTCGAAATCGATGTGGGCCTTGCCCAGCACCAATTTCGACGACGGCTTGCCGCTGGTCACACTCTGCTGCCACGTCGTCCGCCGCAGCTGGGACCGTACCCGCGCCAGCAGCTCGGCGAAGTCGAACGGTTTCGGGACGTAGTCGTCGGCGCCCACCTCCAGGCCCCGGACGCGGTCCTCCGCGGAGGCCTTTACCGTCAGCATGATGACCGGAGTGTAGTTACCCGACTCGCGCAGCCGCTGGCAGAACTCGAAGCCGTTGATGTCGGGCAGCTGGACGTCCAGCAGAATGGTCCCGAAGGTCCCGTTCATCAGCGCCAGACCGGCGTCGCGTGCGGTGGGGGCGACGGTCACGTCGAATCCCTCCAGCTCGAAGTTGAGCTTGAGCCCCTTGGCCAGATGCTCCTCGTCCTCGACGACCAGGAGACGTGGTTTGGTGCTCATGCGGCGCTGTCTCCCGGGAGTCTGAGTTGGACGCGGGTCCCCGTTCCGGGGCCCTCGCTGTGGGCGCTGAGGCGGCCACCCAGCCTCTTCGCCATGCCGCTGACCACGAACAGGCCGAGGCCTGTGCCTTTTCGCTTACGAACGTCCTCGCTGTCCACCCGATAGAACCGGGTGAACACGCGCTTGAGGTCGGTGGTCGGGATGCCGATACCGCGGTCGGTGACCTCGATGAGGATGCCCTTGTCCTCCAGCCGAGCGTCCACGGTCACGTCGGCCGGGCGGTCGCTGTACTTCACGGCGTTGTCGATGAGGTTCTTCAGGATGGCGTCCAATGCCGTTGGGTCGGAGGTCACCGCGAGGTCGGGCGGGTCGATGCTGACCTTCACCTCTTCATGCGTTGCGCCGCGGCGCTTCACGACGCGGTCGACTGCACGCTCGATCATCTCGTCGAGCCGAATGGCCTCTGCGGGGGTGGCGCCTCCCTGGCCCGAGGCGATGCGACTGGCCTCCAGGACGTCGTCGATGAAGACCGCCAGGCGGTCCACGTCCTCGGTCATGAGGCGCTGCAGGTCGGTGCGCTGCTCGGCGGACAGCTCGGGTCGCTCCAGTGTCGACAGACACAGCTTCAGCGACGCCAACGGGCTCTTGAGCTCGTGGGTCACCGAGTCGATGAACTGGTTCTGCTGCCGCGTCTTCACGATCTCCCGTGCCAGGCTGAAGCCGAACACCACCAGCACGAACATCACCACGACGAACGCGATGATTCCCAGCACCAACAGCCAGACCGGCGCGTCGCCCCCCGCCAGGATGATGGTCCATGCCACCAGCAGCGCGATCGACAGCATCGCCGCGACGACGGTGAGCGTGATCGGAGTGGATAGTGAGCGAGATTCGCGCATGCGCGGCCACTCTGGCGCAGCCGACACCACCCGGCAAGGGCGACATGGCCCGGATGGTGACCGGGCCTGATATGCTCCGCCCGTGCCGCCTCATCCATCGAGCTCACGCCTGCCCATCGACGGCATCCGCAGCGCCTTCGAGGAGGCGCTGGACGCCCATGGCCGAGTGGTCGTGAGCGCGCCCACGGGCTCCGGCAAGAGCACCCGCGTCCCGGCGTGGCTCGCCGCCCGTGGCAAGGTCCTGGTGGTCGAGCCACGGCGCGTTGCCTGCAGGGCACTGGCGGACCGCGTGGGCGAGCTGGAGCGTCAAACGCTGGGGCCCAAAGGTGTGGCGTATGTGGTCCGGCGCGCCAACACGATGACCGATGCGGCGCGGGTCGTGTTTGCGACGCCCGGCGTCGTCTTGCGTTGGCTGGCCGAGCCCACCCGAGCGCCGAAGTTCGCGACCATTGTGCTGGACGAGTTCCATGAGAGGACACTGCAGACCGACCTCATCGCGGCGCTACTGCTGGAGCGCTTCGATGGCGCCATCGTGGTGATGAGCGCCACCGTGCAGGGCGACCGCATCGCCCAGTACATCGGCGGGCCGCACGTTCGCGGCGAGGGGCGGGTGCACGATGTCTCGGTGGGCTATCGGTCGACCGGTGGTGACCGACAGCTGCTGCCCAGCCCACGGGACCTGGAGCAGCGTGTCGGGAAGGCGCTGGATGCCGTGTGGGCGCGCGCGGACGGTGACATCCTGGTGTTCCTTCCGGGCAAGGGGGAGATTCGCCGCTCGGCCCAGATGGTGCGGCAGCGCCGTCGCGACGCGTCGGTCATCGAGCTGCATGGTGGGCTCACGCTCAAGGAGCAGGCGCGGGTCTTCGGGAAGACGTCGCAGCGCAAGGTCGTGCTGGCGACCAACGTCGCCGAGACCTCGCTGACCGTGCCGGGCATCGGCGTGGTCATCGACTCCGGATTGGTACGGCGGACCCGCTATCACGGCGGTCGGGGCGTCCTCACGCTCGCGCCGGTGGCGATGGACAGCGCCGTACAGCGGACCGGTCGCGCAGGACGGACGCGGGCGGGAACCTGCCTTCGGCTATGGAGCGAGAAGGCGGTGCTGCGGGAGGTCACCCCGCCCGAGATCGCCCGGGAGTCGCTGGTCCCGCTGGTGCTCGCCGCGGCCAATGCGGGCGCCGACGTGGCCCGGCTGAAGTTCCTGGACCCACCGGCCGAGCACGCACTGGAGACTGCTCTGAGCGAACTTGGGGCTCTGGGGGCCGTGGAGCGAGGCGGATTGACGGAGCTGGGCCAGCAGCTGTTCCGGCTGCCGTTGGAACCTGCGTTGGGTCGACTTCTGGTGGAAGGTGTGCGGGCCGGAGATGCGACGGCTGCGGACGTTCTGGACCTGGTCAGCGGGTTGTCAGTGCGCGGGCAGCTCGTCGGCGGGCCGCTTCAGGAGGAGGCCGAAGACGACCTGAGGGCCAGTGGGGACGACGCCCGGGTCCTCATTCGTGCACTGCGGGCGGGGCCGAAGCGCCGCGAGGTGAACCGGGTCGCGTGGGAGGAAGCCAAGACGACCCGAAAAGAGCTGGCTGGCATCCTGGGTCAGCCTGGCGACATCCCGCAGGTGGGCGCGAAGCTGGACCTTCCGGCGCTGAAGCAGACCGTGATGCGGGCGTTGCCGATGTCGGTGTTCGTGAAGCGGACGCGCCAGAAGAAGCGAGGCGACGTGGCCTGGGGTGGGCCGGGGATCGAGGTGCAGCTGGGCCGCGTCAGCGCGGTCGAGGCCGACGACGTGGAGGCGTTCTGCGCGCTGGACCTGCATGCCGCGGGGGATGTCCACGGGACCCCGATATTGCGGGTGTCGGCGGCGTTGCCGCTGACGCTGCGGGACCTCGTGCGGGGCGATGTCGGCGAGGAGAAGGTCGCCGAGGTGGTGGTGAAGAAGGGCCAAATCACTGCACGGATCGAGCGCGTGTACGGTGGGCGCGTCATCAGTAAACGGGAGGACGCACCCGAAGGTGAGCATGCACGCCGGGCGCTGGTGACGCTGATGCTCCAGCGACGGATCTTCGGCGCGGCGGTGGACGCTGCCGAGGAGGGGTTGGCGCGCTGGGACCTGGCGCGGCGGCTGAGCCGGCGAGCGGCGGTGCGCGAGGTCGGTCCGTTCCCTGGAAGCGATGAGGTGACGCCCGCGCTGGAGGCGTTCCTTGCGGAGCGGCTCGACCAGCTGGGTCTCGAGAGCGCCGACGATGTCGCGCTTCTTGGCGACGAGGACATCGCGGTCGCGCCATTGCCCGAGGCGGTCGCCGCGGTGCTGGACCGCGACTACCCGACCACGGTGACGATCGGCGGAAGTCGCTTCCGCCTGAGCTACAACCTGGGCAAGGGCCTGGTGGTGATGGAGGTGGTCAGCGGTGACGCGCGCAAGCCGCCGCCGGTCTCACTGCTCCCCAGGCTGCGGGGCTTCAAGGTGGAGTGGCTGGCCCGGGGCAAGCGCCGGCTCTTGCGCGGGTAGGCGCGAGGCGTCGAGACCGAACCCTAGGGCAGCAGGGTCGTCGCACCGTCCTCGTTCACCAGCCAGTAGTCGCCGGCCTGGGCGCCTCGGACGGTCACGCTCGTGCCCGTCGCCGGAAACGTCACCGTGAGGTCGACGCTCGTCTCGGACCCCAGGCCCACGTGCAGCCAAGGGGAGTCCTGAACGCCGGTGCCGTGGGCGCCGAAGCGCTCGCGCATGACCAGGCGACTGTCCACGGTCGCCGTGACCCGCGCGCCGATGCCGTCGCGGTTGGTCATCCCCGCGCCGCCGCCCACCGGCTTGACGAAGACGGCTCCGCGGCCCGCGACGTTACGGTTGCGGTGGTACTGGCCGAGCTTGTTGACGATGTCGAGGTCGCCGTCGCGGTCGAAGTCACCCACCACCGAGCCCCAGCCGTCATACACCCGCAGGCCGGACGCGTAGGACTGCTCGCTCCACAGCAGGAACCCGTCGTTGCGGTACAGCTGGCTGGTCCGGTGCGGGTAGACGCAGCTGAAGAACAGGTCCAGGTCGCCGTCGTTGTCGTAGTCGAAGAAGTTCGGGTTCGACGGCGTCTCCAGGTAGCGGATCCCGGCGATGGACGTCACGTCTTCGAACGCTGCGCCGGGTCCTCCTGGGTTCAGATACAGCGTGGCCTTCTGGCTGAACGTGATGAACCGCGGATGGGCCAGGTTCGCCACGAACAGGTCCAGGTCGCCGTCGTGATCGATGTCGCCCCAGGCGGCGCCAATGGAGTGCCCGTAGGCGCCGTTGCCGCCGAACACACCGGCCAGCGTGGAGACAAAGCCCACGTTGGTGAGGTTGCCATCGCCGGTGTTCTCGAAGTGCAGGTTGGGGTTGAGCCGGTAGTTGGTCACCAGGACGTCGACGAAACCGTCATCGTTGTGGTCCGCCGGTGCGATCCCGCGGGACGCCTGGGGCTGGCCAGCGGCCGCGCCGACGGCGTCGGTCACGTCGGTGAAGGTCATGTCGCCGTTGTTCTTCCAGACGATGTCTTTGGACGGCCAGGCCGGCGGGTCCCAGCAGATGAAGTTGCCCTGCCAGATATCCAACAGACCGTCGTTGTCGAGGTCCATGACGGCCGCCGCCTCGGTCGGCACGTTCTGGTCGCCCTCGTCACCGTTGCAGTTGAAGAACTGCATGTCGTTGATGCCGCTGGCCGCGGTCACGTCCACGAAGCCGATGCCCGGGCCGTCATTGCGCAGGAGCTTGTCGACCCCGCCGGTGGCGAAGTAGTCCGGGTCGCCGTCGTTGTCGAAGTCGCCGAAGACGCCGCCGTTGGAGCCGGAGATGTCCACGAGCCAGGTCGCCGTGGCGTCGGTGAAGGTACCGTCGCCGTCGTTGAGGTAGAGCTTCAGCCCGCTGGTCATGATGTCGTCGAAGCCGTCGCCGTCCACGTCGGCCACCGCGGCGCGGCTGAGGCCCGGGATACCCAGGGTCTCGGCGTCGATGGCCTCGAAGTCCCGCTGGTCCTCGGGGACGACGTTGATGCGCTGGGCCTGCAGCCGCAGCATGAAGTCGCCGTTGGCGCCGGCGTAGGCGGGGAACCCTTGCTCGTCAGGGGGCTCGTTGGACAGGAAAATCACCGACGCGCTGGGGCGGTCCTCGCCGACATCGGCCGGGGCGGCGTCCACCATCAGCTGGGGCGAGAGCGGACCGTCGACGACCATCCCGGCGAACACCATGCGGCCAGGGACCAGGTCCACGGGTTCGGGCAGCTCGAACATGAGCGGTGAACCACTGTCTTCGGGGGTCACCTGGCGGGAGACGCTCGCCAGCGGGGTGTCCCGATCGAAGCTGAGTAAGTTGCCGCCAAAGTCGTCCCAGATGAACAGCGTGACGGTCGTCACCGAGGACGTCTGGATGTAGGCCTCCAGGGCCAGCAGGCGGACCGGCTCTTCGAACTCGAAGCGCGTGAACTCGTAATAGGCGTCCGGCGTCTGGTTGTAGGTGAGCGCCCCGACAGCGGCCCCATCGTCGTGCTGGAACCACTCGGGATCGGGCGGCGGCGGCGGCGTGACCTCCGGTGCGACGTCTTCGGTGCCACCCTCGTCGGGCGTGACCGCTGCGTCGGAGATGCCGTCGGCGATCCCGGCGTCAGACACGGCGTCTGCGAGAGCAGCGTCAGGGGTGGCGGGCGAATCGGCATCGGGGCAGCCGGCCAGGACCGCGGCCGCCGCGAGGGTCGTCAGGAGTGTGCGCATCTCCAATCCCTAGCGCGTCGCCCCTACTCCAGGCAATCGTGACGTGCAGGACGTTGACGTGGCGGCCGGGTGTGTGAAAAGGGTTGCCCCGTGCTGCTCGCCCTCGCCATAGGTTTCGCCTTCGGGTTCATCGGCTCCATGCCGGTGGCTGGCCCCATCGCCGTGCTCATCGTGGCCCGCAGCATCGAGAACAGGCACAACAGCGCGTTCTGGATCGGCATGGGCTCGGTCATCGCCGAGATGGTCTACGCCTTCTTCGCGTTCTGGGGCTTCGCCAAGCTGCTCGAGACCTATACCTGGATCGATCCCGTCGCCCGCGGGCTCGCGGCGGTCATCCTGTTGGTCCTCGGGGCTGTGTTCTGGTTCGGCAAGCCCAACGAAGAGACGGTCGACGACGTCCCCAAGAAAGACAAGGGCTGGGCATCCTTTGCGCTCGGCTTCTCGATATCGGGCTTCAACCCTACGCTTCTGGCCACCTGGGCCGGGGCAGCGACCACGCTCAAGGGCATCGACGGCTTCGAGTTCGAGCCGATCATGGCCTGGCCGTTCGGCTTTGGCGCGGGCATTGGCATCGGCGTCTGGTACGTCGTGTTGATCCAGCTCATCAAGCGGAACAAGGGCCGCTTCCGCCCCGAGACGCTCAACAACGTGCTCCGCTTCTTCGGGCTGTTCCTGGTCGTCGTCGGGATCTGGTTCGGCTACAAGTTCATCGACTACATGGTCACTTCGTAGCCGGAGCGGGCGCCGCCTTGGCGATGAGCCCGGTTTTGGTCCCGATCCACGCCGCCAGCTTGTTCAGCAGCACCGGACGGACGGTCTCCTCGATGCTGGCCAGCTCCTCCAGCTTGCCCGTGTCGGTCTCCTGCAGGTTGTGGCTCATGCGCGGCACCAGCCAGACCTCGGCGTCCTTGTTGCCGGCCGCCTCCATGGCCTTCTTGAACCCTGCGGAGTTGCTCTTCGGCTCCACCTGCAGGTCCTTCATGCCCCAAATCGCCAGCACCGGTACCTTCACTTTGCTCAGATAGGTCGCCGGCTTCGCCTTCACGAGCGCCCGCATGAAGCCCGCCTGGAGGCTCTTGGCGCCCGCGTCGATGATGTTCTTCTTCAGCTCGGGCGTCACCTGAGCCAGCTGCTCCTTGGTCAGCTCGACCTGCAGGCTGTCCGTCACCAGCTTCCGAATCGTCGCCGCATCCGAGTCCTCGAGGATGGCGTCCAGCATCTTCCGCTGATGCGCCATGATGGGCTCGAGCTGCTCGGCGGTCTTGCCCATCGACTCCAGGATGAGCCGCTTCTGGTCCATCATCACCTGGTCGCCAGGCACCCCGATCCCCGCCAGCATCACCACGAACGCCACGTCCGCGCTCTGGGCCGCCGCCATGGGGGCCACGCTGCCTCCCTGACTGTGCCCCATGACCCCGATCTTCTTGGGATCGATCTCCGGCACCTTCTTGAGTGCCGCCACCATTGCCAGCACGTCGTCGGTCAGGGTCTGATGGTTTGCGTCGGCGTCCACCCCGGTGGACTTGCCCACGCCCCGGTCGTCGGTTCGCAGCGTGGCGATGCCCTTGCGCGTCAGGAAGTCGCCGATGACCAGGTAGCCCTTGTGCTGCGCGAAGGTTCCGTCCCGGTCGTGGGGCCCGCTGCCGCTCTCGATGATGACCACCGGATGGGGCCCTTTGCCCTTTGGAATCGACAGCAGACCCGACCGCTTCACCCCGTCCTTGGCGTTGGTGAACATCATCTCGCGGGTCTCGTACGGATACGGCGTCTTCGGCGTCTGCGGGCGCTTGATGGCCGACTCGACCTTGGCGTCCGCCTTCAGCTTCTTGGCGGTCACGGTGAACTTCTGGTCACCGATGCTCATGGTGCCCTTGGCGCTGCCCTTGCCGTCCGGCTCCAGCGCGTAGACCTCGCTCGCCTTGGGAGCCGCCGGCTTGTACAGCGTGAAGTTGATCGTTTCGGCGACATAGCTCACCTCGGTGAGGCCGATCCGGTAGATCCCCTTGTCCGGAAGGCCCAGCGTCGCCGACCACACGCCCTTGTCATCCTTGACGAAGTCGATGAGCAGCTCGAGCTTCTGCATGCCCAGGTCGATCACCGCCTGCCAGCGCTCGGCCCCCGCCGGGAGCTTGGGCGGGGCGTCCAGTTTCACCGGCTCGGGCAGCGGCTTGGCGGGTGGTTTCGGGGTGTCGTCAGGCAGCCCCTCGCCTTCCTTGCTTGCCTTCTCGGCCCCTTCCCCCTTCTTATCGGGGGTGTCGGGCTTCGCCTCGCTCTTGGTCGGCGCGGTGCCGCCCTTGCCCGAGTCGCTCTTGCCACAGCCGGGCGCTACCAGGGCAACGGCCAGCGCGGCCAGCCCTACGATGAACGAACGCATTCTCCAAACTCCCTGCCAACCACCCACCCATTGGTGTCGACGATGGCCAAGGTACCCCCAATCGAAGGGCATGTCGCTCCCGGCTATGAGGCCGTCAAGGAGACCTTCGCCAACAACTTCCGCCGCGGCGAGATCGGGGCTTCGGTGTGCGTCTATCGTGACGGTGAGTGCGTGGTGGATATCTGGGGCGGCGTCGCCGACAAGACCACCGGCGCACGCTGGGAGAAGGACACCCTCGGTATCGTGTTCTCGTCGACCAAGGGCCTGGCCGCCATCGTCGGCCTGGTGCTGGCCGACCAGGGTGCGCTCGAGCTGGACCGCAAGGTCGCCGACTACTGGCCCGAGTTCGCCAAGAACGGCAAGGCCGACATCACCGTGCGCACCCTGCTCAACCACCGCGGTGCGCTGATGGGCATCGACCAGCCGATCGGGCTGGACGATCTCGAAGACCTCGACCGGATGGCCGCGGTCGCCGCTGAAGAACGCCCCGCCTGGGCCCCGGACACCAAACAGGGCTACCACGCCATCTCCTGGGGGATGTACGCTCAGGAGCTGTTTCGACGCGCCTCCGGCGGGCGAACGATCGGGCAGCTGCTGCAAGAATATGTCGCGGGCCCCGTCGGCGCCGACGCCTATCTGGGCATGCCCGACGAGCACGAGGCGCGCGTGGCCCGGCTCTATCCGGCCGACACCAAGACCCGCCTGCTCCAGATCGTCCCCCGCGCCATCACCGGCTGGACCCTCGAGGGCCGCGTCTACCGGGCGGCCCTCAAGAAGGGCTCGCCCACCCAGCGCGCCCTCAGCAATCCGTCCGACCTTGGGCCCAAGGGCATCCACAATTTCGACACCCCGCGGGTGCGCAAGATGGAGCTGGCCTGGGCCAACGCCATCTCCAACGCGCGTGGCCTGGCGCAGATCTACGCCCGCCTCATCGGGGCTGACGGGACCGATGGCAACGCGCTGGTGAAGCGGGAGACCTGGGAGCCGGTGACCAAGCGCCAGTCCTGGCAGGAGCCTGACTCGGTGCTGCTCAAGCCCATGGGCTGGAGTCAGGGCTTCGTCAAGGACGAGACCCGGCTGTTCTCGCCCAACGAAGAGGCCTTCGGGCACCCGGGAGCGGGCGGTGGCCTGGGCTGGGCCGACCCGACGGAGAACCTGGCCATTGGCTACGTCATGAACGGGATGGACTTCCATATCCGGTCGCCGCGGGCTGTGGCGCTTGCCCACAGCGTCTACGACTGCATCCGCAACCAGCGCGGCGATAGGGCCGCCTGACCCAGCGACTTCGGGGCAATTGCCCCGCTGAGCGTCTTCGAGGTCTGGAATCACTGGACTTTTGGTGGCACGGGCGATGCACCGAGACAGTGCATCATGCGTGGCCTCCTCCTGGTCGTGTCCCTCCTGCTCGCAGCTCCGGGCTGCGCGGACGGAGCCGTCGACCAGTCGACGGCGTGCCGCCAGTACGTGGCCTGCGTCGAGGCGCTGGATGTGCGGCGCGGGGTGACCACCAACGTCGAGCGCTATGCGCCGGGGGGCGGCTGCTGGGGCTCGGAGGTGGGCGCGGCGCTATGCAACACCTCGTGTGAGCGGGGGCTGACCTTCGTCGCGGAGCGCTTCGCTTCGGCGCCGTCGGAGTGTGCCCCATGACGCTGCTTCATCGCCGGTGGCTGTTCGTGGCGTTGCTGGTGGCCGGCCTGGGCCTGGGCGTGGCCGGCGCGCATCGGGTGGCGGTGGTCGAGGACGTGTTCGAGCTCGGCCCCGAAAAGAGCAAAGTCAGCCACGCGATCTACGGCACCTTCGAGACTGGCGACGAGGTGTTCGCGGTCCGACTGACCTTCGACGAGCCTTTCGCGCTCCCCTTCGAGATGCTGATCGAGCATCGCGTCGAGCTGGAAGACCATCGACCGAACTACGCGGTGGTGGGGCCGGGGCTGCCTGCGCCGACGGGTGAAGAGCTGACGGTCTTGCCCAGGAAACTACCCGCAGGTGCAGGGGTGTTCCTGGAGCGGCACGACATCCAAGACCGCGAGGTCATTTTCGAGAGCGTGATGCGCCGCACCTACTGGTCCAGCGGCCCCGTGGGGCTGCCGCTGTTGGCCGGCGAGTACGAGGTCTGGGTCTTCTCGCCGGATGGAACAACGGGCGACTTCGCGCTTGGGTTTGGCGTCGAAGAGGACTTTGGCGACTTCGGCTGCGACGAGCTGACCAGCAACTGGGGGACCTATGCGTACTAGGCTCCTGGTGGTGTTCGCCGTTGCCGCGCTTGTCTTCGGAGGTGGGCCCGGAATCGCGTCCGCGACCACGACCGCGTCCGACACCGCCACGGTCTCGCTCGATGGTGGCGCCGATGACGTGCGCCGGCTGAGTCTGGCCGGTCACCTGCAGGCGGATCTCATCGGTCTGGCGGTGGGCCCGAGGCTGGAGCTGCTGTATCGCCTGGGGGACCCGGACGGCGGAGAGAACCTTCGCCTGTCAGTCGGTGTACTTCCCGGTCCCGAGCTGGTCCACGTGCCGCTGGCGGTGGGCTATCGGCAGTGCTTCGACCTGGGCGATGTGGCCCAGCTGGGGCTGGGGCTGGGCTTCGAGCTGCAATCCTTCTTCGTGCCGGACCACTACGCCGTCGTGCGGCCGGCCTTCTACGCGGAGTTCGTGCTCGACTTCAAGGTGATGGACAATGGCTGGATCGGGGTGCACACGGGGGCTGATGTCGCGCCGTTCGACTACTTCGGCTTCGGCATCATGACCCGGCTCGGCTTCCGCTGGGACTTCGGAGGCTGAGCCTGTTCACATCGCCTGGTGTCCAACCGAAACACCTTGGTGTTGGTTGAACGTTGAGTTGGCAATTCGCCGTGGGCTGCTCAGAGCTGCCACATCAGCACGGTGCTGTCCGTGCTTCCGGACAGTAGATGCTTGCCATTGGGCGTGAAGGCCAGGGCGCGGACGGCCTTCTGGTGGCCCTCGAAGGTCCTGGCTGGCGTCTGCTTGGCACCGAGTTTCCAGACGTAGACCTTGCCCTTCTTGCTGCCCGCGGCGAGGGTCGACCCATCGGGGCTCACGGCGAGACCAAGGAGGGGCTCGTACGTTGCCGGGGAGTCAGCTGATGCTGGCGTAACGAAGCGTGCGCTGGGCTTCCCGGTCGCGGCATCGTAGACGACCACGTCGCCGTTCTCCCTGGCCACGGCGACGCTCTTGCCATCTGGCGCCCAGGCCACATCACCCAGGTAGATGTTGAGCCGTCGGACCTTGCGGCTGACCACGCGGCCGCCGCGTTTGGACGGGTACTCCTTCTCCCGGGTCATCCGGCCGCCGACACAGCTCAACGGATTCGCCCGGTCGTGGCCGCACGACAGCCCGGAGTGGCGCCACAGTAGCTTGCCGTCCCGGAGCTGGAGCACCCGCAGCGCGTACAGGTCGCTGACCGCGACGCGTTTGGCATCGGGCGACAGCGCCAGCGCATAGACGCTGTGTTTGAGGTCGTACTGCTTCAACCGCTTTCCGGTCGCCGTCTCCCACAGCACCAGGCGCCGGTCTGATCCACCCGACAGGATGCGGGTCCCATTGCGGTTTCCGGCGACGGCACCCACGATGTCCGTGTGACCGCCTTTGAAGTGGCGCAGCATCTTGCCCGTCGCCAGGTCCCAGAGGCGCAGCGAGCCGTCTACACTCGCGGTGACGCCGCGCGCTCCGGGGAGCCCCGCAACGGCCCGCACATCGCGCGAATGGCCTCTCAAGGTGTGCACGAGCTTCCCGTCGGCGAGCCGATACGAGAGCCCCATGGTCTTGGGTCCGTTGACCAGCGCGAACTGGCCGTCACCGCTGACCGCGACCGCGTCCACCGCGTCCCAGCCATCGCTGGCCAAATCCCCCAGGCGCAGCTGAGCGCCGCTAGGCAGCGTTGCCGCCAGCACAGACGCCACGAGCCAATGTGCCAAGACCGTCGTCACTGCCGCACGCTAACGGATGCTGTCGATGTTGGATTCCCAGTTTGCCCCATCGAAGGGCTGGATGCTGAACCGGGCCCTGTCTTCAGCGTGGTCCAGCGCGCGCAGATTCACGCTCACGCCGTCGGGATGGGAACGCGGCGTGTAGAACGCCTGGACCCCACAGGTCGCGCAGAAGGTGTGCTTGGCCACGCCGGTGTTGAACCGGTAGGTGGTCAACGCTTCCTCGCCCGCGGTCTGCGTGAACGCGTCCGCGGTCACGATGAGGTGCAAGAAGCCCTTCTTCGTGCAGATGCTGCAGGTGCAGGCCAAGGCGACGTGACCTTCGGGCCCGTCCGCCACCTCCACCTCGAAGCGCACTGCGCCGCAGTGGCATCCTCCGCTGTATCTCGCCATGGCCACAGCGTATAGCAAGTAGACGGACGTCCAGAAATGCCACATGGATGGTGCTTGCAAGTGCTTGAAAACATGTCCTGGAGAGCATGGTACAGGACTTGCGACGCGTCGCCGCAAACGCAGATACCTCAGGGAAGATCATGAACCTCACGAAACGACTCAGCCTGGTGGCTCTCGCGGCCCTGGCCTCGAGCGCCATGGCCCACGCGCTGGTGCCCAGCAAGGCCTCGGCCTGCAGCTGCCTCGGCTCGGACATCGTGGCACCGCGGAACAACGAGACCGTGCCCACCAACGCTCGGGTGTGGGTGAAGCTGGCCAGCTGGCAGCTGGACAACTCACCCGATGCGACCCTCATCATCGAGCCGGACACCGCCACCGTCGGCGACTTCAGCGACATCCAGCTGACCGGTGGCTGGATCCTGCGAAGCTATGCCATCGACGGGCTTGCACCCGGAAGCAACTACACCGCGTCCTGGCAGGCGGAGTGGGGCATCGAGATGAGCGTCCAGTTCACCGTCGGCAACAGCGCTCTCGACGCCGCTCCGGCGGTGCCGACGATCACCCGCTGCGAGGAGGACAAGGAAGAGGAGAGCCTGTTTGGCGGCATCTCCAGCTGTGGCGAGTGGCACAAGATGGATATCGACATCAGCGCCCCGGGCGCCGCCGTCGTGGTGGCGCTGCGCAGTGGTGACGGCGAGCTGGATGGAGTCACCCGCACCGGCAAGGTCACCTCGGCCGCCAACTTCATGTTCGAGGGCGACAGTATGTTCCGCACCTACCTGGGTACCGCGCCGTGCGGCCCGACGACCTGGGACATCGACCAGGGCTCCACCAGCGTCAAGGTCGGCAGCTTCGACATCGCCGGCAACTGGAGCGGCTGGAGCGGCAACGGCAAGGTCGTGGCCGGATGCGAGGGCGGCGGAACCCCGTCGACGCCCCTGGGGCTTGCCCTGGCGCTGCTGCTTGTGGCCGTGACGCGACGGCACGGCTGAGGTTTTTTGCGTCGCTCTCCACGCCCCGATACGGTGACGCTGTCCGTACCGACGGCGACTTCACGGGAACAAGAGAGAGAGTGATGCTTAAGACGAGCGCGACGTGGTTGTGTGTTCTGGCCCTGACCCTGTTTGCGGCGGCGTGTGACGACGGCGAGTCCACCACCACCACCCCGACCCCCACCCCCGATGGCTCTACGACCGCGGACGCAGGTGGCGACGCGGCGGCGGCTGACGCCGGCCCCGAGACCTCGGCCTCACCGACCTTCGCCAACGACATCGCGGCCATCCTTGGTGCCAAGTGCGCGGGCTGCCACACCGGTGGCGCCGGTTCGGGCGGTCACAACATCGGCGACACCGCTTCCGATGCCGCCAAGAACGCCGGAAACCCGTCCTGTTCAGGGCTGACCGTGGCCGAGTGCTCCATCCTGCGCATCAAGGACGGCTCCATGCCGCTGGGCGCAGGATGCTCCGGTGACCCTGCCACCGACGCTGGGAACGCCGCCTGCCTGACTGCCGACGAGCAGGCCCTGGTGCAGGCGTGGGTGGATGCTGGCGCTCCCGAGTAGGGCGCTACCTCACGAACTTCTCGAAGGTCGGCCCGAACTCCTTGTTCAGGGCCGTCCATTCGCGCTTGCAGGTCTTGGCCTGCTCGTCGGACAGCTTGAAGCGGCCGACCAGTTCCGCGTCAGGCGTGTGCCCGTAACTCCAGCAGAGGTGCTGCTTGAGCCGCACGGCGTGCAGCCCATAGGACTTCCAGAATTGCTTGTCGCTGACCGCTGACGGGTTCTCGAAGGCCATCTGGATGAGCGCGACGACACCCCGATTGATGCGTTTGTTGTGCTCGGGATCCATGCTGATGCTCAACCACGCGGCTGCCTTGCGGATCTGAGCCTTGCTGAAGCGCATCGACGCCCGCTTGGTGACTTCCTGGGTCAACAGCACCATGAGCATGTAGGCCATCGCGTCCCGTGAACGCTCACGGGCAGCGTTGGGGTCGTCCAGGAAGTAGCCGAACCGCTTCTCCAGGAATTGCACCAGCTCGTAGCAGAGCCGCAGCTTGCCGCCCCGCAGGCGCATAGCGGGTTCCGAGCAGCGGCGGTACTCCACCTCGACAGGGCCCCCGGGGACGCTCGTCTTGCCGTCCAGCCACTTGAGAAGCGCGTCCATGTCCGCCTCTTTCTCCAGCGCGTTCTTGAGCAGGGTGAGCCCACCCCCCCTGGGATCGAGGTATTGGAGGCGCATACCGCCCGTGCCAGCTGCGACCGTCGTCGGTTGGGGCTTGGTCGGTGACGTCGTCGTGGGCGCTCCCGCGGCAGCTTTGGCGTCTTTCTTCTGGGCCGCCAGCTCGGCCTTCTTGGCGGTAGCCGCGGCCTTGGCTTCGCCGGCCGCCTTCTTCTTGGCGTCGCGCGCCGCGAGCCGTTCCGCTCTCTTCTTGTCCGCGGCAGCCGTTGCAGCGGCCTTCTTCTCAGCAGCGGCCTTCTTCGCGGCTTGCCGAGCCGCCAGGCGCTGAGCCTTCTTCTTGGCCGCCTCCGCCTTTCTGGCGGCGACCTTCTCAGCGGCGGCCTTCTTCGCCGCCTCCCTGGCGGCCAGCCGGTCGGCTCTCTTCTTGTCGGCTGCAGCCTGGGCCGCCGCGGCCTTCTCGGCGGCGGCCTTCTTCTTGGCTGCCCGAGCAGCCAGCCGCTCGGCCTTCTTCTTGTCGGCTGCGGCCTTCGCAGCCGCCAGCTTCTCTTCTGCCGCCTTCTTACGCGCCTGGCGCAGCGCCTTGACCTTGGCAGCGCGCTCGGCCTTCTTCTTCTCTGCCGACGCTTTGGCGTCCGCCGCGCTGCTGCTGGCTGCGGTCGCCTTGGCCTTCTTTGCTTCGGCCCGCGCCTTCGCTTCGGCGATCTGGCGCTCTTTTTCGGCCTGGCGCTTGGCAGCCACCTTGTCCATGCGGGCCTTCTGCGCCGCCATCTTCGCGGCCTCCTTGGCCTCCTTGGCTTTCCTGTCGGCCTCGCGCTTGGCTTTGCGCTCTGCGACGGCCCGCTGTTTTGCCTCCGCAGCCAGCCGCTTCTTCTCTGCCGCCGCGGCTTTCTTCGCCGCGGCCCTGGCCTTCGCCTCCTCCACCCGCTTCCTGGCCGCCTCGGCAGCCAGCCGCTTCTTCTCGGCGGCAGCGGCTTTGCGCGCTTCGAGCTTGGCCTTGACCTCGGCAGCGCGCTTCTTCTTCGCCTCCGCCTCAGCGGCCTTCTGCTCCGCCAGCGCCTTCTTGCGGGCTTCCGCCTTGGCTTTCTTCGCCTGGGCGGCGGCCTCTTTCTTTGCCGTTTTCTCCGCCTTGATGGCGGCTAACAGCCGCTTCTTCTCGTCGCCCTTGGCCTTGAGCGCTGCGGCAAGTTTCTCACGCTCGGCTTTGCGCTCGGCTTCCTTGGCCTCGCGCTCCTTCTTCTTGGCCTCCATCGCCGCTCGGACCGCGGCGCGGCGCTCCTCGCTCTTGCGCTTGGCCTCGGCCTGCTTGTCCGCCAGCGCTTTCTTCTTGGCCTCCATCTTGGCGGCCACGGCAGCTCTCTTTTCGGCCGCCACCCGCTTCTGCTCCGCGAGCTTGTCCTGGGTCGCCTTGCGTCGGGCCTCGATACGGGCAGCCCGTTCCTGCTCGGCCTTCACCCGCGTCCGACGCTGTGCTTCGCGTCGTTCGGCTTCGGCCTTTTCGGCCTTGGAAAGCTCGGCGGCGGCCGTGGGGTCGCTCCCCTCGATGGGTACGCGTTCTCCCTTCAGCAGCGTCGGATATCCCTTGGCCGTCGTAGCAGCGGCGTCCGGTCCGCCGTCCACGGTTGCCGCTGCAGGTCCGCCGTCCGTCGTCAGAGGACGCGAAGAATCGGGTGTCACAGGGCCAGAAGCGGCGTCGACGGGACGGGCCATCTTGCCGACCATCGGAAGCCGGCTGGCCTCGCCCTTGTCACCGCTGGCCTTGGCCCCGGTCGACGGCGGCACGGCCTTCTTGGCGGCCGCACGAGGGGTCTTCTTGCCGGTCGGTGCACCCGCCACGGCGCCTCGCTTCACGTCGTCGCCACTGAGCGCCAGCCAGACCGCGCCGACCACAGCGAGCAGGATGGCTGCGATGGCCCACACGGCGCGTCCACCGCCCGTGTCTGGCTGCTTGCTCGAGGGGGTTGCCTGCACCGCTGGCTTGGGGGCGGGCTCAGTACGAATCGCGGGCTGTGCCGTCGGGGCTGCTGCTGCTTTTTCGTCGGGCTCCGCGTCGGCCGCCGGCTCCGGCTCCACTGCAGCTGTACGCGCTGAATCGGAAGCCTCCTCAGGTTGGGAGGCGTCGCTGGCCATCGCCTCCGTGGCGGCAGAGCTCTCCTCCACCGCGGGGGCATCTTCCGCTTCGTCTTCCGCCGGCGCGCTATGAAGGGCCTGTGCCTGGGCCGCGGCCGCGATCGCTGCGGCTGCTGCCTCGCTGGCTCGGGCGACGGCCTCGTCCGTCGCGGTCAGGGACTCCAGGCTGCTGCTCGTCTCCGCCCCTGCGGTCTCGTCCTCGACCTTCAACGCCGGCATTTCGTCGGTGGAGTGACGTTTGGGCTGCAGATCCTCGGGCTTCATGACCGTGGTGTTGCCGCGCTGACTACCGGGGCGGCGCATCGGCCCCAAGGGGGGGCGATAGGCGCCCGAGTTCACCGTCAGTGGCCATCGCTTGTTGGACGCGGCTCCAGCCCCCATGGCTGCCAGGCCCATGGTCGTCTTGGCTCGGGGCTTGCGCGATTTGACGCGCTCAGCGGTGCCCTCCGGAGCGGGGCCTGCCGGCGGGGACGTGGTGATCCGGGGACCGGGCCGCTCTTGCAAGGCGCTGGACGCAGGGGCGACCTCGTCCGGAACGAAGCCCGCGGATTCGGCGGCGTCCTCGTCGGTGGTGTCGAGCTCGATGCCCGTGTCCGGATCGAACTGGATCCCCGCCGAGTGGGCCGCATCGAGGTCGGTGTCGTCGGCCGAGTAGAGCGTGTCGGGCGCGGTGGAGTCGGGATCGAGCAACGAGTGGTCGCCCGAGGCCAGCTCCGCCACCTCTCTGTCCAACAGCGGGGCAAACTCAGCGGTGGTCCGCTGCTCCCCTTCGAACTCCGACGGGGCTGCTTCGGGTTGGCCCAGCTGGAGCGTCTGTGTTTGCTGCCGCTGCGTCCGGGGCTGCATCACGCTGCGGACCTTCCCGCTGGTAGCGCGCAGGACTTCGCGCGGGGCCATGTTGGCGTAGGGGGACTCTGCGGGGGCGTCTCCGTGCTCGGCGGCATCCTCCGAGGGCGCAGGAACGTCGCCTCCGACCGGCGCGAAGCGCGGGCGGACGAATTCTTCCGTCTTGGCCATCGTAGTGGCCCGCGCCAGATTGTCGAAGTTGGGCGCGGTGAACTCGGCGGTGGACTCCACCCTCCCCACGTCGCCCGAGCCGACCGGGGTCATGCATACCGGACACGCCACGACCGTCTCGTCGTCCCACCGGTTGTTGCACATCCGACACTGCATCAGACCATCACCGTTCGCTTCGAGTGACGTAGAAACACGCCCGACGATACCACCGACGGGCGCGATAGGCATGTGGGCGGCCCAGGCACTCCGTTACTACTGCCCCAGGAAGGCCTTGGTGGTATCCACGGCTGGGAGTGTGATGGCATCACCCGGGGGCGGGGGAGTCCAGTGGGTCCACCGAAGATGGTCGTCCCCCCAGCGCACCCAGACATAGTTCGGGTCAGCCAGCGGACGCTCGAAGCGCCAGCGCGTCTCCGCCGGGCGACCGTCTGCCGTAAGTGCCACCACTTCGACGGTGCATCCGGCCAGCGTGACGACGTCGCCTTTCTCGAACGCCCGGTCGGGATGTCGCACAAGCTGCTCCGACACGACCCGCATGTAGCCTCCCTCCGGAGCGACCCGCAGCGTCCGAAGGTCCTCTCGGGTGACCGTGACCGCGGTCTGTCCCACAGCCAGCCAGCGTTGGCGACCCGGGATGGGCTGGCCCAGGGACGCCCGCATCAACGGTACGAAGGCCATGACCGGATCGCCTGGCGGGTTGACCGCGATGACGGTCTTGGTGGCGACGTCGGGGTCCATGGGGAGGGACTCGGACGACCGCGCCAGGGAACCGGCGACGGTTCGCATACTGGTCGCCCGAACCGGCATGAGCAACGGTCCCAGAATGAGGTGCGCCAGGACCAGGCCGGCGGTCCAGGTGGTGACGCTGAAGCGACGTACCGCGCTGTCCGACCGCGCACCAGGCTCGCCCTCGGGGGCATGGAAGAAGGTGGCGACCAGCCCGACAGCGCCCACGCCCACAAAGATGAGCAGGCGATCTGCGGGGATGGTCCCGCTGATGGGGATCGCCGCCAGCAGCATGCCGGTCGCCCAGAATCGGGCCTCGGGACGCTGGGCGAGGGTCACCTTGAGGACGTCGAGCAGCAGGACCAGGTAGACCAGGCAGCCGACCCAGAACCAGTGGGCGGTGTCCTCGGGCAGCACGCCGAAGAAGTCCGACCAGACGCCGGCCATCTGGCTCGTCAGCAGGACCGGGACGTGGGTCGCCGACAGGGCGAGGAACCTTCCGGGGTCGGCGCCCGGGTCGACATACGCGCCGCTGTGTCGCGCGCCGTAGTCGCCCATCTTGTACGCCACCAGCCAGCCGACGGCGACCAAGGCGTAGGGGGCCAGTTGGCGCAGGACGCGCCCCGGGGTCGGCTGAGGGGCCAGGAAGACCGCGTAGGCGAAGAGATAGCCGGTGACGGTCAGGCCCGACTCCCCAGCGAGGAGTGACAGTAGGAGCAGCAGGGGGCCAAGCACGGCGCCTTGTCCCCACGCCTGACGCTGCCACCGGTCGTGGGCTACCACGGCCGCGAACCCGAAGACCCCCGAAATGATGGCCTGGCGGTTGGCGATCCAGCTGAACGTGGGCCCATGGATGTCGTCGAGGGCGTACATAAACAGCGCGATACCCGCCACCCAGGGGACCGCGTGGACCCGGCGATAAAGCACCCCAAGCACGATCAGGAGCAGCAGGAACCAGGCCAGGTTGTGGGCCACGGCCATGGCCTCCGAGTCCGGCCAGAGCGCATGGTCGATCCGGTGGGTGACGGCCGCCAGTGGCCTCGAGAAGGCCAGGCGCAGCTCTGGATCGGTGGTCCAGGGGAAGACGCCCTTGTCCATCAGTTGCTTCATGCGCTCAGGCTCGCCGCTGGCGAACACAAAGAGGTCCCAGTCGGTTGGCTCGAAGCCTGGAATGCCGGTGTCCTGGCGCAGGAGGATGCGGTGGAGGTGGTCGTCGGTGGCCCAACCGCCGGTAAACGCCGGCGTAGCGAGCAGGATGGCCAGGACCGGGATGACGTAGCGGGCGGAGCGGCCGCCCAACCAGCGTTTGAAGCGCGCTCTCACCCGCAAGCGCGGGCGTCGGCGAGGAATTCGGCGCAGCGCTTTGCATAGTGCTGCCAGGAGTGGGCGATCCAGTCCGTCTCTTTGGGGCCGCAGGGACGAACGACCTTGGCGGGGCTGCCCAATACCAGCGAGCCTGGGGGGATCACTGTGTTGGCCGTGACGAGGGCGCCAGCGCCCACGAGCGAGCCGGTTCCGATGACGCAGTTGTCGAGCAGGATGGCGCCCATGCCCACCAGGCAGTCATCCTCGACCACAGCGCCGTGGAGGATGGCGTTGTGGCCGACCGTGACCCGGTTGCCAACGCGGGTCTCGCTGAGGTCTTCGGTGCTGTGGATGACTGTGCCGTCCTGGATCGAGGTACAGTCGCCCACCTGAATCAGCCCGTCGTCGCCGCGCAGGGTCGTGTTGGGCCACACGGAAGACCTGGCGCCGATGATGACTCGGCCGATGAGCACCGCGGTCGTGTGCACAAAGGCATCCGGCGCGACCTCGGGGGAGGCCCCGGCGAAGGGTTCGAGCACGTTCGGGGCCTAGAGGCTGGCTTCGATGCCGATGCCGAAGTGGACCCGAATGATGTCGGCCCGGCGCTCCAGCTCGAAGTCGACGCCGTTGACGTTCTCGTTGATCGCGAACAGGAACAGCTGCTCCCAGTTGAACGCGACGTTGAATCGGAAGGCCAGCGTGTCGTTGTACTTGAAGCGCATGCCCACCTGTGGCCCGACGACGTACCCGAGACGCGGGGTGTCCCAGGCGTCGGCGCCCTGGTTCTGCAGCTGGTCGATTTCGCGCTGCAGGTCGCCGTCGGGGAACAGCAGGGCCATGCCGAGCTCGGCGCCCAGGAGCAGGTCCAGCGACATCGTCTTCTCGAAGGTCGCAAGCTCGAGCAGGTACTCGACCCGGATCGTCAGCTCGATGAGCTGCCCGATACGCACGACGTTGGGGTCGTCCTCTTCGGCCTCTTCAGCAGTGATGTACTCGTACGGCCCGAGGTACTTGAGCCCGCCGCCGAGGCGCAGGTTGTCGATGACCTCGCTGACGATGAACAGGTCGCCGGCGAAGTAGGTGTCGTTGGTGTAGTCGAAGTCGATCTCGGTGACCTGGATGCTCTGGCGCTCGCGACCGCTGACCGTGGCGTCGTCGAAGTAGAAGTTCGGGCCGACACCGATGGTGATGTCTCCCTTCTTGGCCTGCGCGACATTGGGCGTCAGCGCGAATGCCGAGAGGGTGAGCAGGAGAGCGACCGAGGAAGTCCAGCGCGCAGGTCGAGTCATGTGAGAACTATCGCCAAAGGTGTGCAGCTTGGCAACGCGACCTGGATACAGAGGGCGATAGAGCGCCCGCGGGCTTGAGCTGGGCAAGCGGGCCGTGCTACCGCCAGGTCACGCGAGCGTCAGCTGTCCGACGCGACGGGAAGCGACAATAGGCAAGGGGCCGGCCATGCGTGTGTTGGAAGTTCAGGGAAGTCCGTCGTCGATGGGCGAGCAGTTCGGTGAGGCCGTTCGGGAGGAGCTGCGCGAGTTCTATCAGCGGCGGGTTCAGAATGCCCTGGCCAGCGCGCGGGAGTATGGCAAGCGCGAGGCGTCGGAGGCCGAGCTGCTGGCGGCGTCGCGGGCGAGCCTGGATGCGACGCGTGGCTATCATCCGGCGGGCATGGCGGAGCTCGAGGGCATTGCACGTGGTGCCGGGATGACCGTCGAGGAGGTGCTGGCGACCAATGGCTTGACCGACTTCCGCGATGTCCTGAGCTGGCCGTATGCCGACAGTCAGCTGGACCAGTTCGGCGGGTGCTCGGCCTTCGTGGCTGCAGGAGACATGACGTCTGACGGTCAGGCGCTCTGCGGCCAGACCTGGGACCTGGCCACCGACAACATGCCGTTCGTTCTTGGTCTGTACCGCCGCCCGAAAGATGGGCCGCGGACCTGGTGCCTGACCACGGTCGGCTGTCTCAGCCTCATCGGGCTGAACGAGGCGGGCGTTGGGGTGGGGACGACCAATCTACGCACGACGGACCCGCGCCCCGGGGTGGTCTACCTGTCCATCCTGCACAAGATGCTGGAGGCGACGACCCTGGCCGAGGCGGAGCGTGCGGTGGTCGAAGCGCCGCGGGCCGGCGCGCACTACTACTTCGCGACCGGTCCGGAAGGCGGTTCAGCGGTCATCGAGTGCTCCGCCCGACAGGCCGTGAGCCAGCGCATCGACAGCGGGTTCTACGCCCATTGCAACCATGCGCTGACCCCCCAAGTGCAGGCGCTGGAGCCGCGGGCGCCGAATGACTCGACCCTGAAGCGCACGGCCCGGCTGACCTCGCTCCTGGAAAGGGCGCGCGGCGGGATGACGGTGGCAGACGCCAAGGCCTTCATGGCGGACGCGGAGAATGGGGAGAGCGCGATTCTGCGGGACGACTACAGCGCCATCAGCACCAACGGCGCCGTCGTCATGGTGCCGGAGAAGCGAGAGATTCACGCGGTCCACGGGCTTCCGGATCGGAACCCCTGGGTCACGTTCACGTTCTAGCGAATCGCGATGGCGAGTCGGTTGGACTGAAGCTTACCGTTCCACGATCCGGACCCGCCGGGGCTGAAGTAGGTGGCGCGTAGCCAGTAGACCCCAGGCTTCAGCTTCAGCGTTTCCAGGTCGGCTTCCAACGTCCAGCGCACACGGTCTTCCGGGGTGAGGTTCGTCGCCTTCTTCATGGCTGTCCGGCCCCGCACCCAGCCCATGGCTCTACCCTGGGTGTCGATGACGTAGACGGCGACGCGGGACGGCAGCGCTTGGGATGGGAGACGCAGCGCCTGTAGGCCGACGTTGGTCAAGGTGAGGGTCGGGTGGATGGTGGCGTTGGCGACCGTGGTGCGGCCGTGGAGCCAGAGCTGAGCCCGCAGGCCCTGGTGCGCTGGCGCGGGCTGGTGGTCACGGAGGGTCTTCTCGGCGGCGGCCAGTTTCTTCGCGTCGCCGGGGTGGCTGAAGCCCTTCAGCGTGCCATCGGACAGGACGGTCAGCTTGTAGCCCAGGTTGCGGGCCTTGGCGAAGCGGAGCACCAGCGCGTTGAGGCCGGCCTTGACGCCGGCAAGGCGCGGGGCGCGCTTGCCCACTGCGGATTGGTACACACCGCAGAGGAGGACACGCTCCCCGGCCAGGAACGTGTAGGCGACGTCGACGACGGTCGCGGTGCGGCTGAAGTACACGACGTCGACGCGCTTCTGGACTCCGGCCTTCTTCGAGGCGGGCGGGGCCCCGAAGACCCAACGGTCGACATCGAGGGTGGCGATGCTGACCTCGAAGGCGTTGTCGGTGTGGACACCGCGTCGCAGCGTCTTGGCGGTGCCGACCAGGCAGGCGTCGCTTTCGACGGCCATGCGGGCGAGCGGGTACGGCCCCGGGCTCCATGCGGCCGCCGGTGGCGCCAGAAGCATCAGACCCGCCAGGAAGGCCGCCAGCAATGAGATCGGTCGCGCGTGCTTCATACCCTCCTGTGTACACCCGATGGGGGGCTGTGGCACTGTGGAGGCCTCTACTGAAGCCGCATGCCATGACGAAAGGACCCACCTACGACAAGGCCCTGGAGGCCATGATCTCGGAGCGCTTTCAGACGCCAGACCCGGAGGTCTGGGCGAGTGCTGCGGGCGACCTGCGTCAGCTCTTTGGGCGGTGGGAGAATCGGCTGCCGCCCGCGATGTGGGGGGCGTTGAGCAACGGTCTGGAGCAGGCGAGCACGACAGGGGACTGCTACCCCCTCATCGAGGCGGCGACGGTCTGCCAGATCGAGCTGCGGCGGATTGCGCGGCAGCACATGGTGGCGCGGGAGCGTCGTAAGACGCGGCCGAAGCAGAAGGCGGCGGTGTTGCCGCCGGGCAAGACGCTCGCGGACATCTTGAAGAAGCGTTGATTGAGAATCGTTGAGCGAGGTCGAGCCATGGGACGCTTGTTGAGTACTGTGCGCGCTGCGCTGATGGTCGTGGCGACGTTGGGTCTGCTGGCCGCAGGCGGAACCGCAATGGCCGCAGGTTGGGGCGCGCTGGCCTATCAGCCGACGTCGGGCCGTCACGGCAAGGCGGTCAAGCAGCCCTCGGAGGCCGCCGCCAAGAAGGCCGCCATGAACAGCTGCGGACGCGGTTGTCGGCTCCTGGCGTCCTTCAAGCAGTGCGCTGCCGTGGCCTGGGATCCCCGCTCCAAGCGCTGGGGCTGGTCCCGCGGCAAGAGTGCTGCCGAGGCCCGCAAGTGGTCCCTCCAGCGCTGCCGGGACCACGGCGGCAGGACCTGCCGGGTCCAGGTCGTCGCCTGCAACTGACCGGACTCGTTTCAAAAACGAGTGGCGGCCCCGGCTTCCGCCTGATCAGTGCGGCGCTAGCCGTGCTGATCGGCCGGAGCCCGAAGGGCGATACATCTCAACGATTCCAGACGCTTTGACCAAGGGGGCGGCGAATGCCGACCTCTTGGTCATGTTGCGTCTGATCACGCGAGGTCGCTGGCTGTGGGTCAGTCCCCGAATCTGAAGCCGTTTTCGTCCATGCCGGTCAGGGTGACGACGGCGTGGACCGGGACGTCGAGGTGGGCGATCTCGTTGCGGCCGCCCTCGAAGGCCTTCTCGATGACCGCGCCCACGCCGACGAGCGTGGCGCGGGAGATGAGCACCAGGTGGGCGAGGGCCTTGATGGTGTTCCCGGTGGCCAGGAAGTCGTCGACGATCAGCACGCGGTCGCCGGGGCCGATGAACTCGGGCGACACCATCAGGTCCGTCACTCCGCCCTTGGTGTGCGAGGGCGCCTGCGCGACGAAGACCGCCGGGGGCATCGTCACGGGCCGGGTCTTACGGGCGTAGACCACCGGGACGCCGAGCGTGAGTGCCGCCGTGAACGCTGGCGCGATGCCGGAGATCTCGGCGGTCAGCACCTTGGTCACCCCGTGCTCGCGGAACTTGTCCGCCAGGGACTCGCCCACCTTCATCATCAGGGCCGGATCGACCTGATGGTTGATGAAGCTGTCGACCTTCAGGATGCCGTTACCGAGGTAGCGGCCCTCGTCCAGAATGCACTGCTTGAGCTGGTCCATGCCGGACCCTAGATCCGCGGCTAGGCCTTCCGCAAGCGCACCCGCCGAATGCTGTGATCGGGGGCTTTCTCGAGGATCAGGTCAGCCCGCTCGCGGGTCTCTAGGATGTTGTCCTCGAGGTTGACCAGGTTGATCTCGGTCCAGAACTCCAGGGCGATCTCTCGCGCCTCGTTCTCGGTCACCACGGCGTAGCGGTGGAAGTACGCGTCCGGGTCGGTGAACGCGGTGCGACGCAGCCGCTCGAACCGTGCCAGGTACCAGTTGCGCAGGCTCGGCTCGTCGGCGTCGACGTACACCTTGAAGTCGAAATAGTCGGACACGAACACGGCGCCTGAACCGGTGCCTGTCTGGAGCACGTTGAGGCCCTCGAGGATGACCACGTCCGGGTTGTCCAGCGCAATCGACTCGCCGGTCACGTCGTAGTGCTGATGCGAGTACCGCGGGTAACACACCTGCGAGTCGCCCGACTTCAGGTCCGCCACGAACTGCAGCAGCGCCCGTCGGTCGTAGCTCTCGGGGAAGCCTTTGCGCCGCATCAGCCCTCGCCGCTGCAACTCGGCGTTGGGCAGCAGGAACCCGTCGGTGGTCACGCGTGCCACCTTCAGCGCGCCATCCCGTTGCAGCAAGCGCTGCAGCACACGCGCTGTAGTGGACTTGCCCACGGCCACACTGCCCGCCAGTCCGATGACGAACGGCACGCGCTGCCGAGCATGGCCCAGGAAGTCAGCGGTCCGGTCCGCCAGGTTGCCGGCTGCTTCGATCCGCAGCCGGGTCAGCCGCGCCAGGGGGAGATAGACCTGCTCTACCTCGTCCAGCGAGAGCTCCTCGATGACGCCGCCCAGTCCTTGAGCCTCGTCTTCGGTGAGTTGCCGCGTCTCCCAGGTCGCCAGGGGCGCCCAACGTGCCCTGGGGATGTCGATGAACGGCGACAGCTCTTCGGTGGTCGGGGACGTGTTCACGCCAGGGTCACCTCGGCAAGGATGGGCGCGTGGTCGCTCCCGGTCTTCGGCATGTGCGTCACCACCGAGGTCACCTCCCCGAAGTTCGGGCTGACCAGGTGATAGTCGATGCGCCAGCCACGGTTCTTCTCGCGCATCTGACGCCAGTACGGCCACCATGTGAAGCGCTCGCCATCTGTCGGGTAGGCCTCCCGGAACTCGTCCCGCAGCCCCAGATCCAACAGCTCGTCCATCTTGGCCCGCTCTTCCGGACGTACACCGATATCCGCCCGGGGCAGGTCCCGCGGATGAATGTCCATGTCCGTGTGGGCGATGTTCATGTCCCCGGCGAGCCACAGCTTGCGGCCGCCGCTGAGCTGCTCGGCGACCCATGCGATGAGCGCGTCGTAGAACGCCAACTTGGCAGGGTAGTCCTTGCCGCCGTTGGGCATGTACAGGGTCACCAGGGTCCGGTCGCCCCAGTGCAGCGCCACCGAACGGCCCTCCGCGTCGAAGGGGGGCACCTCCAGCCGCGCATCTTCACCCACCGCGCTCCTTCGCGCGATGATCGCTGTTCCGGAGTAGGCGGCCGGGCCGGCGTTGAAGTGCTGCAGCGTGCCGGGCAGCTGGCCAAGTGCAGGGGGGACCTGGGCGGCGGAGCACTTGGTCTCCTGCAGGCAGTAGATGTCGGGCGCCAGGCTGTCCCACAGCTCACGTACGCTTTCGGCCCTGGCGCGCAGACCGTTGACGTTGAACGTAACAATGCGCATCGACGCCGGACCCTGACACAAGTGTGTCGGTTGTGTGAACCTTTTACTGTTGCGTTGATTCCACTGTGGGCGCGATCTACCAACCCCGTTCACCCCTACGAGACGAGGAGAACGTCGCGTGAGGACTCCAGCACTGCTTTTGGCCGTACCGTTCCTTTGCCTGACGCCGGTCTTGTCCGGCTGTCCGGAGGACCCGGTGCAGCAGCCGTTCGACACGTCCATCAACGCCGAGCTTCCGATCGCCGACACGGTGACGTTTCCCGATGCTGCCGAACCTGACACGGGTGGCGACGCCCCTGCCGATGGCACTGGCGACGCTCCGGGGCCCGACGTCACGGGCACCACCCAGCCGGTGCTCGGCGAGGTCATCGTCACCGAGGTGATGAAGGACACCAGCGCCGTGGGCGACGACGCGGGCGAGTGGTTCGAGCTTCGCAACCTCACGAGCAAGACCCTCCAGCTCGAAGGGTGCGTGTTCAGCAGCGCCAACGACGACGACCACGAGGTGCGGACGTCCCTCGTCCTGGTCCCCAACGCGTATGCCGTGGTGGCGCGCTCGTCGGACCCCGACGTCAACGGCGGGATTCCCGTCGTCGACTATGTGCAGCTCGACATCAGGCTCTCCAACGACGAGGACACGCTATCGCTGAACTGCGGTGGTCAGCTCATCGACACCGTGGCCTGGGACGCGGGCGGCACCTGGCCTGCGGGTGACGGCGCGTCGCTGTCGCTGAGCCCCACCGCCCAGAATGCCATCGACAACGACGCCTCCGGGAACTGGTGTGATTCGCTGCCGACGTACGGCGACGGCGACCGCGGCACCCCGGGCGAGCCCAACCCCGCCTGCGGAACCGGCGACCCTTGCACGCCAAACCCCTGCGTCACCCCGCCCCTGGCCAGTTGCGAGGGGGACATCCTGACCAATTACGCCGCTCCCGGGACCTGCGCTGTGGACGCGGGGGCAGCCAGCTGCACCTACCCGGGCACGACCACCAACTGCGCCGCAGAGTTCGGCGGTACCTGCACGGGCGGAACCTGCACCGGGGCGCCGAGCCTGCCGGACAACGCGGGGGAGGTGCTCATCACGGAGATCATGAAGGACAGCGCTGTGGTGCCGGACGACGCGGGTGAGTGGTTCGAGCTGCACAACCCCACCTCGGGACCGTTGCTCCTGGCCGGCTGCGTGATCCTGAGCCTGGGCGACGACCCCCACCCCATCGCCGGCGGGCTCACCATCGAGCCGGGGCAATATCTGGTGCTGGGCCGAGAGACCGATGACGGCATCAATGGTGGAGTCACGCTGAACTACGCCTACGGCGGCGACGTGAAGCTGTCCAACGCCTTCGACGACCTCGAGATCGCCTGCAACGGCGAGACCATCGACAAGGTCACCTACAACGACTCGGGACAGTGGCCCGACACACAGGGCAAGGCGCTGTCGCTGGACCCAGGGTCCTACAGCGCCGTGGCCAACAACTCCCCCGGCGCCTGGTGCGATGCCCCCATGACCTTTGGGTCGGGGGACTTCGGCAGCCCCGGCGTGGCCAACCCGGACTGCCCCGATCCCTGCGCCGGCGTCACCTGCAACACGCCGCCCGCCGCCACCTGCGTGGGCAACGAGGTCCTGTCCTTCGCCAGCAGCGGCGTCTGCAGTGACGGATCCTGTACCTACGCCATCACCAACACCCAGGACTGCGGTGGCCAGATCTGCCAGGACGGTGCCTGCATCGACCCCGTCGCGGTGGCTCCGCCGCCTGCAGCCGGTGAGCTGGTCATCACCGAGGTCATGCAGAACCCCTCGGCGGTAGGCGATGCCAGCGGTGAGTGGTTCGAGGTGACCAGCCTGGCGGCCGAGGATGTCGAGCTCGCCGGTTGCATCATCGCCAGCGGCACGGCCCAGCACACCATCGCCGACGGGGGCTCGTTGATCCTGACCGCCGGCGAGGTGGCCGTCTTCGCCGACAACGCCACACCGAGCGCCAACGGCGGGGTCACCGCCACTTACGAATACGCCGCGGTGGTGCTTTCCAACGGCGACGACGACCTCAGCATCACTTGCGGCGGGACGTTGATCGACGCTATCGCCTGGGACGACGGCGACACCTTCCCGGACCCCAACGGGGCGTCGATGTATCTCGACGGCGGGGCGGTCAGCGCCACCAGCAACGACGATGGAAGCAACTGGTGCCAGGGCTTCACGGCATTCGGCGACGGTGACCTGGGCTCGCCCGGCGTGGCCAACCTCACCTGCCCGGGGCCCTGCGACAACGTCGTGTGCGACACGCCTCCTGCCGATGGCTGCGTGGGCAACGTGGCCACCAGCTACGCCTCGACCGGCACCTGCTCGGCCGGGGTCTGCAGCTACGACGTCGTCAACAGCGTCGATTGTGGCGGCAACGCCTGCATCGGCGGCGCCTGCTCGTCCACCGGGACGCCGCCACCGAGCCCCGGCGACCTGGTCATCACCGAGTACATGAAGGACCCGGACACGGTGACCGACACCAACGGCGAGTGGTTCGAGCTGTTCAACGTCAGCGGGGTCGAGGTCACCCTCGAGGGCTGCATCATCCGCGACAATGGCTCCAACACGCACACCATCGGCTCCGAGGTGCTGGTGCCCTCAAACGCCTACGTGGTGCTGGCTCGAAATGGTACCAGCGGCAGCAACGGTGGGGTCAGCGCGGCCTACGAGTATGGTGGCTCCTTCCAGATGTCCAACTCGTCACCCGACGCGATTATCGTCGAGTGCGGTGGGCAGACGATCGACGCTGTCGCCTACGGCAGTGGCTGGCCGTCTCAGACCGGGGTCGCCGCGCAGCTGGATCCTGGTTCGCTGACGACCACCGCCAATGACGACGCCGCCAACTGGTGCCAGGCCCCGACGGCCTGGAGCGGTGGCGACCTGGGGTCGCCTGGACAGGCGAACCCAACCTGCAGCGGACAGGTCGATCCCTGCGACGGGGTGACGTGCAACGCGGGTGAGACCTGCGTCGACGGTACCTGCGTGTCGAACGATCCCTGTGTCGGAGTGACCTGCAACGCGGGGGAGACCTGCGTCGACGGGACATGCGTGCCCGATTCGACCGGCAACGCTCCGGGCGCCGGCGACGTCATTTTCAGCGAGGTGTTCTACGACGGCGCCGGCTCGGACGACGGCAAGGAGTGGATCGAGCTGCACAACACCACTGGCGGCACGCTGGACCTCGACGGCTGCACCTTCGAAGACCCGCAGGCCAGCCACACCATCAACAACGGCGGGCCGCTGGAGATTGCGCCCGGTGGCTACCTGCTCCTGGCGGAGACGGCTGACAGCGGTGCCAACGGCGGGTTGCCCGCTCCCGACTACGTCTTCGGCACGACGCCGAGCCTGAACAACGACGGTGACACCCTGACGCTGACATGCGGGACCACGACGGTGGATGTGCTGAACTACGGCGCCAATGGGTTTCCCGATCCCACCGACGGGCGGTCCATCGAGCTGAACAGCGGTAGCCTGACGGGCTCCGCCAACGACACAGGCAGCAACTGGTGCGCGGCCGCCGACACCGATCCCCTCGCCACGGTGGGTTGGGGCACGCCTGGAGCGGCAAACACCTGCGGCGGCGGCGGCTCCGGCGGTGGCTGCGACGACCCTCCGGGCCCCACCTGCAACAACGGCGCGGTGGAGGTCTATGAGGCGACCGGCGATGGCTCGAGCGGCACCTGCACCTACGCGGTGGCGTCGACGACTCCCTGCACCGGCGGGGATATCTGCGAGGCCGGCGCTTGCGTGGACCCCGCCAACAGCAATGTCTTCAGCGCGTTCATCTTTGGCCAGGCGGGTGACCTGGTCATCACCGAGATTATGTTCAACCCATCGGTCATCAACGACACCGACGGCGAGTGGATCGAGGTGTTCAACTACAGCGTCGACGACCTGGACTTCTCGGGATGCACCATCACCAGCAGTGGCGACGCCATCCACACCATCGCGCCCAACGGCAGCCTGGTCATCCCGGCGTTCGAGTTCGCCGTCTTCGGGGTGAATCGGGACATCTACAGCAACGGCGGCGTGGCGGTGGACTACGAGTACAGCGGCGTGACGTTGACCAACTCCAGCGGCGACGACGTCTCCATCAGCTGCGACGCTACGCTCATCGACGCTGTGGACTACAGCGCGGGCTTCCCACTGCCCAACGGCGCCTCTCTGCAGTTCGACGACACGACCTTCCAGGGCGCCGCCACCAAGGCCCAGGCCACGACGGACAACGATTCGGCGGCCAACTGGTGCGCCACCGCGTCGGGCACGACGTACGGCACCGGGGACAACGCCGGGACTCCTAAGGACTTCAACGGCAACTGCAATTGAGCGCCGACTTCTTCTCGTTCGCGCTTCCGCTCACCGACGACGAGGCCAACGCGCTGCTCGCTCGGCTGGACGGCTCGGAGGTGGAGTACAACGGCAACGTTTACTGCGACGTCGGGTTCGATGAATTCGCGGCGCTCGTGACGCCCGACACGCCCATGAGCATGTGTCCCAACTTCCCGGCGTTCGTCGCGCTGGACCGGTTTGCCTGCGACCACGTCATCCTGGGCGGAAAGGCACATCGGTGGATTCCGGCTGCGGAGGTGGGCCGTTTCCGTAGCCGTCTCGACGCGGCGATGGCGTCGGGCCGGGTCGACCAGGCCATCGCCATGGTAGACCGGGGCGGCAACGCGGCCGGCGACATCCAGGCGGGACTGACCGCGCTGCGTGCCGGCGCGGGCGAAGCGAGCCGGAACGGGTTGGGGTTGCTGCTGGCATGCCTGCCGATGTGACGTGAGACCCGCGGGCGTTTCTGGTAGAAACCGCGTCCCCAACGGAGGTTCCCATGTGTCGAATCGTCGCCGTGACGATGCTGCTGCTGTTTGTCTCCCCCGCCGCCCAGGCCGACATCTTCGCGGTGGGCGCCGACAAAGCCGTCTGGAAGTTGCCGCCGCCGGGCGCCTTCGGAGCGGCCGCGAAGCCCGTGAAAGCGTTCGACGCCGCCAAGGTCAAAGGCAGCATCGTCGATGTGGTCTACTTGCAGAACCTGTTCTTCTTCCTGACCGACAAGGGAGACATCTGGTCCGGCGAGACGCAGGGCAAGAAGGCGGGCAAGGTCCGACGACGCACCAAGTCCAAGAAGTACCGCCTCGTCGACCTTGAGGTCGCCGACGGGACGCTCTACAGCCTGACTGAAGGCGGCGAAGTGAACCGCATCGTGGTCAACGCCAAGGGGCAGATGCGCCAGACGCGCGCGCTCAAGCCGCAGAAGACGGTGGGACTTCGACGCGCGGGTGGCTTTCATGTAGCGGGAGGCCGGGCGTTCATTCTCGATGGGTCCTCCAAGCCTCCAGGGCGAGGCGGACTCTTCAGCGCCGACACTGCGGCGACTCACGCCGAGCGCTCCAACATCATGCGTTGGCAGTGCATGTTGGGGAACAAGGCCGCCAAGAAGTGCATGACGGCGCTCCGCGATATCGGCGCGGATGCTAAGCACGTCTACGTCTTCGCCTGCAAGACCGCCAAGGGGCAGACCAAGGCTCGGGTCTACAAGCTTCCTCGCGGCGGTTGGCTCGGTCCCCTGGGGCCGCGCAATGGGGTGGCGTGGTCCTTCGATGGCCCTGGCGGGACCATCGACTGTGACGTCCAGTCGTCCGTGTTCCAGCGCAACGTGTTCACGTTCGCCACCGCCAAGCAGGTGTGGAGCCTGAACCTGGCAAAGAAGGGGACCCAGGCGGTGCGCCAGGTCCATGGCAAGGGCGCGACCGCGGTGATGGTCATCGGGCGCTAAGGGGTCTTGGCAAGCGAGCGCGCGCAGCGGAAGCCGATGCTGAAGCGCGCATGACCGGCGGGGAAACGAGACCGGTTGGAGCTGCGCGGGCCCGCCCTGGTCCACCCCCCAAAGTAGGCGCCCCGGGCCACACGTGCCTTGCAGTCCGGCGCGTCGACCAGGGGGTCCTTGGTCGCCCGCGCCAGCGCGTCGGCGGTGTAGCAGTCGCCGACCCACTCGCTGACGTTGCCGCCCAGTCCGCGGATGGTGCGTAGCGTGGCGTACGTCTTGTGGACGGGGGCGAGGCCTGGATAGCCGTCGTCGTAGTCGGCGAGAAATCCTGGCCACCCAAAGGCCCGATGGCCGGACTCGTCAGCCAGGTTGGAGGCCTTGCGCTGGGGCGGGATGGTGTTGCCCCAGGGGTAGCGTTTGCGTTGATGGCCACGGGCCAGGGTCTCCCACTCGGCCTCCGTGGGCAGGCGCTTGTCGAGCCACGCGCAGTAGCGTCGGGCCTGCTCCCACGTCACCCCATTGACCGGCATGTCGCCACCGTTGGGCGTCGACCAGCTGTAGTGCTGCCCCTCGGTGATGCTTGGCGGATCGCACTTCTTCGCGGCGACGCACGCGCGGTAGGCCTTCACGCTTACCTCGGTCTCGTCCACCAGGAACGCAGACAGTGTGATGGTCTTCCCAGGCTTTTCGTCGGGACTGCACAGGGTGTCGCCAGGCTGGCACCCAAACCATGTGGAGCCCCCAGACATGAACGCCATCCCCACCGGGACGCAGGTCCTGCCCACGCGTGTCTCGCCCGTGCCGCACGGGCCGTCGGGCGCTGGCGGGGAGGGCGCGCTGACGTCGGCTGTTGGGGCGTGGGGGGCTGACGGTGAGCGGGTGGCGTCGGGCCCTGCAATGGCGGTCCTGTGAGGCGGACTCGGCGTCTCTGCAAGGCGCGTCGCGACGACCCCTGCCACCAGAGCGATGCTGACCACTCCAAGTATCGCGGGAAGCCAGCGGTTCGGCGGCGTTGGCGCTACTTGATCAGCGTGCTCTGCGACTGGCGACGTGGACTGAGACACCGCCACGGTGTCCTGGGTCGCCAGCGGAGGCTTCTTCGGCTGAGGCTCCGATTCTGGCTCCGGTTCAGGCTTCGCCGCGACAGTGGGCGTCGGGACGCTCGCGCGGGTAGCTGCCATTGCCGCAGGATTCGCCGTGGTCCGTGGGCTTGCCGCCAGCGGAGCCATCGCCCCGATGGCGGCCTGGTCGAGGGCCTCCAGGGCGTCCAGGAAGGCGCCCGCATCGGCGAAGCGTTCCCCGGGGGAAAGCGCCATCGCCTTGCGAAGGGGAGACTCGAACGGTGACCCCACCAGCGACGTCGGTAGCTCGACGCCCTCGGCATGGGCCAGGAAGCAACGGAACGGCTGGTCGACATCCACCACCGCCGTTCCGGTCAGCATCTCGGCAATGACCAGCCCCATCTGGTACACATCGAGCGCCGGCGACACCGTGCCCTCCTCGATGTATTCCGGGGCTGCATAGCTCGGCGTGCACCAGTTCTCGCCGGTGCGGGTCGACTTCGTCTGGTCGTCGGTGACCCGAGCGATGCCAAAGTCCAGGATGCGCAGGGCTTCGGCTTCGCGTCCCCGGGCCGCCACCAGGAACAGGTTCTGGGGCTTGATGTCCTTGTGCACGATGCCCAGCTCGTGGCCCCGGGCGAGCCCCGCGAGGGCGCCCCGCGCAAGCTCCCAGACACGCCTTGGCGCCATCGGTCCCTCGGCGACGAGGGTGGCATCCAGGTCCATGCCGTCGAGGTGCTCCATGACCAGGTAGGGCCGGTCGAAGGTGGCCTCCTGGCCGTCCAGCAGCCGCAGCGCCATGGTGCTGTGGAAGCCCAGGATGCGCACCACGTTGGGGTGGTTCATCCGGGCCGCCAGCTGAGCCTCTTTGAGAAAGCGCTCCTGGAACCGGGCCCGCCGCTCGGGGTCGACGATGGGCTTGAGGACCTTGACCGCCACCGGAACGTCCAGGTCCAGCTTGCGCCCGGCGTAGACGTCCGCCATCCCGCCCTCACCGAGCACCGCATCGATGCGGTACAGGTTCTCCAGGACGGCCCCGGCAGGGAGGGACTCTGGGAAGTGGAACGTCGTCAAGTCGTCCGAGTGTAACGTGTGAAGCGCAGGCTTGCTTCACCCGCAGTCGTTCATGGCTTTTGGTAGATGGCGACGGTGTGGGAGACCCTGCGGCCCGGGAAGTCCAGCCAGGCGCGGATCGTGGTGGGCTGCCGGACGCGCCCGTTGAAGCGACGGAGCGACAGCAGGCAGGGGCCCTGCTTGCCCAGGTTCCGCTGAGTCCCCCAGCGCGTTGCCATCGTTACCTCCTCCCTGCCGAGACTATGCCTCCGCTGCGTGGCGAGGTCGACCAGGTGGTTGTGATGGCCATGCGATCGCGGGTGCGTCACAGAAACGGCACCAAGGCTGCATTGACACACAAGGACCGGGTCCACGACAGTGGGGGCATGGGTCTCAGAGGGTGTAGCGGCGTAGGCGTATTGGCGGTGGTGACGGCGCTCACCATGGTGGCGTGCGGCGACCTCGTCATCGAACAGACAGACGACACCGGCATCGGTGCTGATGCGACCCCCGACGCGGGCGGTGAGAGCTGCACATCGGACGCTGATTGCACCGCTTCGGATGTGTGCTTCGCAGCCAGCTGCGTCGATGGCACATGTGAGCAGGTGCTTCAGGACGACTTCTGTTTCGTGGAGGGCCTCTGTTACGCCGATGGCCAGGAGAAGCCTGGCGACCGGTGCCAGGTCTGCGACCCCCAGCTCACTCAGGACGCGCTGGTCAATCGGGTGTGCCCGGACGGCGGCGAGTGCGTCGACGGATTCTGCACGGCCGGCAAAAAGCCCGCTGGAGAGCCTTGCGTCAACGCGAGTGAGTGCGAGACCGACGCATGTGTCCCGCATCCGTCCGGAATGCTGTGCGGCGCCTCCTGCTCCGACGGTGCTGCCTGCGTCGAGCCGGGCGCCCAGTGCGTCGACGACATCTGCTACCCGAGCGACGCCTTCCTATGCCGGCCGTGCTCGACCGACGCGGAGTGTCAGTCTCCGGGGTCACCCGACGGGCTGTGCGTCAGCTATCCCGATGGCGCCGGGTCCTTCTGTGGTCTTGCCTGCACGGCAGACACCGACTGCCCCACCGATTTTGCGTGCACCGATACCGGTAATGGCGTCACTCAATGCACCGCCACCAGCCTCACCTGCAGCTGCAATCCGCTGGCGATCGCCGACGGGGCCAGCACCAGCTGTGGCCAGGGGGCCTGCGCCGGTGTCGCGACGTGCGGTTCCGGAGGCCTCGGGGCCTGTGATGGAGGCTCGCCCGCTGCTGCAGAAACGTGCGACGGCCTCGATGACGATTGCGATGGTGAGACCGACGAGGACTTCATCGTCGACGGCCAATACCTCGCCGACGACGCGTGTGGCGACTGCTCGACGTCGTGCATCGACGCGGTCACCAACGGGACTGGGGCCTGTGCTCTCGATGGAGCCACCAACCAGCCTACCTGCGTGTTTGGCACGTGTGACGCAGGGTACGTGCAGACCGGCCCGCTGGAGTGCTCGCAGGAGCAACCCGGCAGCACCTGCACGGTCTGTTCGACCACGGGGGACTGCGACCCGGGCCTGACCTGTACCCCTATCGGCGCGGGCAGCTTCTGCACGACAGCCTGCACCAGCGACATCGACTGCAACGCGGGTTTCACCTGCGCCGATGATGGCACCGGTGCCAGCTACTGCATGCTGGCAAGTGGCGGGTGTGCCGCCATCGGCAGCAGCTGCAGTGTGGACACTGACTGCGAGAATCTCGTGGGCTGCCAGGTGGGTACATGTGACAACGGAAGCTGTGCGTTCGCTGCCAACGATGCCGTGTGCGACGACACTAACGCGTGCACGACGGATCTCTGTGGCGCCAGCGGATGCGTCAACTCCGTTGATGCCACCGCGACCACCTGCGACGACGGAGACCCCTGCACGCTGACGGATACGTGCAACGCGGGCACCTGTTCCGGGACACCTCTGGATTGCTCGTCGCTGGATACCGACTGCGAAGTCGGGGTCTGCATGGCGGGCACCTGCACCACCGAAGCGATCCCGTGCAGCGTCACGAGCTTCCGTTACCAGACGGCATCGTGGCTGTGCCCGCCCGCCGTCTCCGGCGGCGTCACGATACGCGCCACCGTCGGCACCGGGCTGCCCGCCGAGCCCGCCGCCAACCCCACTGGAATCAAGGTGCGCTGGGGGCTCCGCGCCAACAGCGGCCCCTGAGCGATCGAACCAAGAGATGAACCGAATGACGACAACAACTCCCAAATCCGCCTTGCTAGCGGTGCTGATGCTGGCCGCGGCGGCGCTCTCGACGACGCAGGCCCTGGCGGTGCCATCCACCCTCAATGTGCAGGGTGAACTGCGCGATGGGTCCGACGCCGCTCTCGACGGCACGTTCGAGATTCGCTTCCGACTGTATGACGCGCCCGGTGGCACGGTCGTGTGGGAAGAGACGCTGACCGACGTTGTCGCCGTCAACGGGTTGTTCGACGCGGTCCTCGGCGCGGACGTTGCCAACCCACTGTCAGCGACCGACTTCCGCCTCTATCCCCAGCTCCACATGGCGCTCAAACTCGAGGCCGGGCCTGGCATTACCGCCGGCGGTGAGGCCGAGCTGCCGGCCAGGCCGCTGACGAGCGTCGCCTACGCCCTGGCCGCTCAGGATGCTGACACCATCGATGGTTTTCACGCCTCGTCGACCCCCAACCCCGGCGCCCTGCTGGCGCTGGACGCCAACGGAACGATCCCCGCGGCGGCGTTCAGCCTGACCGAGCTGCAGACCGTGCTGGTGGGCTACGACATGGATGCGTCAGACGACCTGACGACGAGCACGACCTTCGGGGGCGACGTCAGCGGCACATACGACAACCTCCAGGTGACGGTGGATGCGGCGGACATTGGCTTCGATGACTCGTCATCGGGGCTTGGCGTCACCACGGTGCAACAGGCCCTGGCCATCCTCAGCGGCCAGCCTGGTTTCGACGAAGCCATCGCCATGTTCCCCCTCAATCACAGCGCCTCGGCGCCCGTGCCCGCCAGCGGCGACATTGGAGAGCTCGGCACGTGGAGGCCCATTGGCAACAAGACACGGATTCTCAAGCAGAGCGATGCGTCGCACCTCATCTTGACCCTGTCGAGCAACATTCGGGTGGGCAACAACTGCGCGGCGTCTGCCCAGGCGCTGGTGGAGGTGCGCATGAACGGTGGCATGGCCGCGCCACGCTGCTACACCGGTGTCTATCGGAGCGTCAGCAGCGTGGGCAACATCAACCATCTGACCCCCCACCAGGTGGTCTGCGTGGTGGAGAACGCCAAGAAGGGGCTTCATGAGTTCGACGTGTGGATGCGTGGCGATACCTGCGGATCGGTCTACTACAACTGGAACAGCGGCCAGAACCTGCTGCTCGTGGAGGAGGTCGACCCCGCCAGCGTCACCTATACGCGCGAGGGCTCCACGGTCTCCAACAGCTACAACGCGGACTGGAGTCAGGTGACTGGGCGGACGGTGACGCACAGCAAGGCGTCCCCAACGTCACTGATTCGCCTCACGCTCTCGGACACATTCCGCGGCAACTACCCCACCAACGCGTGTCCCGGGTTCTGGGAGATTCGGGTGGACGGCGCAGCGGCGCCTGAGGCGTGTAGCTGGGCCAAGTACGCGAACACAGCGGGTAGCGGTGGGAACGATCACCACACTCCAGGGGTGATTCAGTGCATGTTCGAGACCCTCGGGACCGGGAGCCACGAGTACACCTTGTGGCAAAGGTCGAACACCACCGCGTGCGACACGTACACCGGCTGGAACCGCTCCTATCCCCTCTTGATGGTCGAGGAGCTCGACGAAAACGACGCCTCGATGAGCTACTCGCGAACGGGAGGCACCACCGGCGAGTTCACCAACAGCGGTTGGTCACAGGTCGGGGGGCGCACGGTGACCCACACCGTGACCGCCGACAACAAGCCGCTGAAGATCACGCTGAGTGACACGCTGCGGGGTTCCCACACCTGCAGCGGTGGCTCCGTGCGTGTCCAGGTCTATGTGGACGGCGCCCCGATGGCGCAGCCGTGCCAGGTGGCCGACTATCGCGCGGTCGGGAACGGGGCGAGCCAGGACTATCACTGGCCGTTCCACCTGGTCTGCTACAACGACTCGCTGGCCGCCGGTGACCACGAGTTCACCGTCTGGTGGCAGACCGAGAACTGCGGAACCGCATACATGGGCTGGAACCGCTCGCAGAATCTCCTCATGATCGAGGAGCTCGACTGATGGTCCGCCACGCGGTCGTTGTGCTGCTGCTGTTGCTGACGGCAGCTGTGTCGGCCTGTCCGGCGTCGAGCGAGAAGTGCCGGTTGGCTCCCGATGAGTGCACCGGCGGGACGGCCGGTGCGTTCTGTAGCGACGACTCCGATTGTCAGGGCGTGTGCTGCACCGACAAGGGTAACTGTGCCGGCGGCATGTGTACTTTCGCATGCAAGAACAACTCAGACTGCCCGTCGGACATGGCGTGCGAGCACGACGTGTGCTTCTACCGCTGCAGCAGCGACGACGACTGCGCCGTCGGGCAGAAGTGCGAGCATGGCAACACCGTCTGCGAGTGGGACTAGCGGAAGAACTGTACCACTGCGATCTTGCCATCGCGCTCGGTGTAGCGGACCAGGACCTCCCCCGACTCGATGTCCGAGCCAGCGTCCTTCTGGCGCCGCCAGAGTTCCTTCTCGACCAGGTGGGGCGGGCTCACGACACGGCCGGTGATGTGGCCTTCCACCAGGATGTGACCGGCGAACATGGGCCCATACCGCTGGCGGAACGCATCGATGCCCACCAGCGTCTCGGCACCCGATTCGTCCAGGACCACCACGTCATCGGCGTAGCACGCGCAGAAGGCGTCGATGTCCCGGTTGTTGTAGGCGACCAGCTGCTGCGTCGCGAGGGTGACGACGGCGGGGACTTCAGCGCTCAAGCGGCGTCCATGGGGGGCAAAGCAGCGCGGATGCGCTCCGCGGCGAGGCGCTCGGCGACCTGACTGGCGGCGACGCCGGTCTCCAGGGACTCCCGGATGACGCGTTCTGCGGTCTCACCCAGCTTGTCGATGAGGGGCACCCGGTCGTCGAGGCCCATGACCGTTCGTCCGATTCCGTCAACGACCGCGCCGGCGGACGCCAGAACGTCGGGGACGACCATGACGCCGCGGTCGAGCAATGCCTGTTCGGCGGCTTCATCGGCGACCACGTTGTTGGCTCCACCGCAGACGCCCCAGGCGCGAAGCCCCGCGACCGACCGCTCCGTGATGACGCCGCCCACGGCGCACGGAGCCACGATGTCGACGTCGGCCGACAGAATCCCAGGCGCCGGCACCGCCGTTGCGCCAATCGCCTCAGCCAATGCTTCGGCCCGGCCGGCAACCACATCAGCCACCAGCACGTGGACGCCGGCCTCGGCGAGCGTCGTGGCCACCGCAGCACCAATGGCCCCGCATCCTTGCACCGCGACTTTCAGCCCCTCCAGGTCACGTTCCTTCACCCGGCACATGGCCTCGATGCAGCGCAGCAGCCCTCGGGCCACGCTGCGGGAAAGGTCGGCTTCGTCGGTGTGGACGAAGCGGCAGGTCTCGGCCATAGCCTCCAGATCGGCGGTCGTCGTGCCCAGGTCACCCGCCGTTCGGAACGCGCCGTCCAGCTTGTCGATCTCCTCACCCAGTTTGGCAAACGCCGCCGCCCGATCGAGTCCCTTGTGCTCCACCACCACGCCCTTGCCACCGCCCGCATTCAGCCCGGCGAGCGCGCACTTGATGGTCATCGCCCGGGCCAGCCCGGCCGCCTCGTGCACGGCCGTGACGAGGTCGTCGTAAGCGCGGGTACGGATGCCGCCGGCGGCAGGGCCCAGCGTGGTGTCATCGATGACGATGGCGGCCAGTAACCCGCTGGGCGGGTCCTGAATCACCATCACCGCAGGACCCTGGTGCGGCGGCGCTGTTTCAGTAGGATCTGGGGCGCTCATGCCACGCCCAGGTAGAAGCTGCCGTCATGGTGGTGATACAAGATCCAGCCTCCATCTTCAGGGACAATAGCCACGTCGTCCCGACCTTCGTGGCAGAAGCTGGGCCAATGTGGGGCAAACGTGCCCCATGTGGTCCGGACCGCGAGGGACTCGTTCCAGCTGACGACAATGGGCGTCGAGGCCTTGGGGCGGAGCTTCTTGGCGAGGGTGCGAGTGACCCAGTCGATGGCTCCGGAGGCGCTGACCGGCCCAAGGTCCAGGACGTCGCAGTGGGGGTTGCGACGATGGGTGCCCAGCTCGCGCACCTGGCGGTCCGCCTCTGCGAAGACCTCTGCGGCCGACGCCTGCGAGTAGAGCTGGATCGTGTCCAACCGCGCGGGGTCCAGGATACCGCTTCCGGCCGTCCAGCGGAGGTGCAGGGGGGAGTCGTACAGGGACTGGAAGGTAGCGTCGGTGACGTTCACGCAGGCAGCCTAAACGCAGCGTTCCAATCGATCCAGCGTGCCGGAGGCGGCATCACCGGGCTGGTGAGCGCTCGTGTCATCCTGGTCACCTGTGCCACGACGTGTCGCGGCGGAGCCAAGACGCCCCCGAAAAGAAAAACGAGCGCGCAGCAAGCCCCCAACCTGCTTGCTGCGCACTTAATAAGTGAGGTGGGAAGGCTCCAGGGGGATTGGGCCTCCCCACCTGAGTCCCAGCCGGGGGCCGGGCGCGACGAGACAAGGTCCCGTCGACGATGTCTCCGCCCTGTCATGTAGCAACGCCCGTGCCAAAAATTCGCTGTCAAATATTTCAGCTATTTAGCCGCCTCAGGGCCGTTTCAGGTGTGGCAATCGTGGGTCGCATTATGCCTCGCATGGGGTTCTGGTGTCCCGCTTGTCATGGGTCGAGCCGGTGGCCTGTGTGCCTCACCTCTCGTATACTCCCTGGCATGCAGCAGGACCCCGTGAATGAGGGCGCGCTCGTCGCCGGGCGCTACCGGGTCGGCCGCGCTCTTGGACAGGGCGGCACGGGCAGCGTGTTCGAGGTCGCCGACCTCCACGCGCCCGATCGTCGGCTGGCGCTGAAAGCGCTGACGGCGGACGCCTTCGGTGGGCAGACGCTGCATGAGTACCAGATCCTGGCGCGCCTCGAGCATCCCGGCTGCGTCCGGGTGCGCGATGTCGGGCGCCTGGGCGACAAGGGAGCGTTCCTCGTCATGGATCTGGTGGACGGCAAGGCGCCGTCCGAGGGACTGGGAGCGCCAGGGGCTACACGCTCGCGGGAACTGGTCGAGCTGGCCGCACTCGTCCTGGAGACCCTCGTCTACCTGCACGCTCATGGCGTCGTCCACGGGGACCTGAAGCCGGACAACCTCCTTTGTGTGGAGGACCCCGACCTGCCCACAGGCACACGGCCGATCCTGCTGGACTTCGGGCTGGCGCGGCGTCCCGACGCGACCACCCGGCCCGGCGGCACCCTCGCCTACATGGCACCGGAGCTCATCACCGGCAGTGGTCCGACGCCACGCACTGACCTGTACTCTCTTGGCATCATGCTCTACGAGCTGGTGGCAGGCGTGACGCCATTCCGTGGACGGTATCGCGAGATGATCCGCGGGCAGCTGGAGCTGACCCCGACTCCTCTCACCACGCTCGCGGGTTGGGTCGACGAAGGCCTCTCCCGGCTCATCCACCGGCTCCTCGCAAAGGCTCCGGGCGCTCGCCCAGCGAGCGCTTCCGAGGCCCTGGGGCTCCTGGCGGATAGCACCGGCCTCGACGCACCGGACGTGGCTGCGGATGCTTCTCGCGGAGCGCTGGGCACACCCCAGCTGGCGGGCCGCGACGAACATCTTCGGGCCTTCGATCTGGCGCTGGCCGAGGGAGCGCGGCAGCAGGGGGTGCTGCTGTGCCTCGATGGGCCGTCGGGGAGCGGTCGAACACGTCTGCTCGACGAATTCGCCGTCCGGTGCGTGCTCAAGGGCGCTCGTGCGCTGCGTTGGTCGGGCCGCGAGTTGGTGGGACCCGGCGCCGACCTGATGGGGACGGTGCTGAGACTGCCACGCAAGCCCGGTGACGACGGTCAGACGCTGCGTTCGGCCCTCCAGGAGCTGGCCGTGACGCCGGCGGTGGGAGCTGGGGTCGCCGACGCCACCGAAGACCGGGCGGATTGGCAGCGCCGAGCCTCTTTTCTCGTGGACCTCCTGCCTTGGTTGGCGAACCGGGGTGTCGGGTGTCTGTTGCTCGACGATGTGGAAGCGGGTGGCTTCAGCGCCTGCGAGATCGCTGTGATGGTGGCGCGGGCGGCAGCCCCACGCGGAATCTCCACGGTGATTGCTGGTCTTCCGGTAGGCCACCCGGTTCAGGGCATCCCCGTCGAGCGACTGGCCCTGCCTCCGCTGGCAGGTCCCGACATGGCGACGTTCGTGCGAACGGCCGTGGGAGAGGTGGAGGACGCGGGCGGCGAGTCGTTCTCCGGCTGGTTGCTTCGGGCATCAGGGGGCAGTCCGGAGATCGCCAGGGAGTGGTTGCATACCCTGGTTCTCAATGGACGCCTCGCGTTGCGCGGCGGCCGCTGGCGGCTGCTGGACCCGATAGGCGTCAACAGTATGGATACGACGGGCCGGATTCAGGCCCTGACCGACCAACGGTTGGCGGGGCTCAGCCCCAGCGCGCTGAATCTGGCCGTCGCAGCGAGCCTCTTTGGGGAGCGCTTCGATCCGGAGATCGTCGCCGCCGCGGGTCTCTTGGAACCAGACGCCGTCGCCCCGGCCGTGGCCGAGCTGCGGTCGCACCGGGTGATCTCCATCGACGAGGGGCATTGGCCCGTCCGGTTCGCCCACCCTGCGCTGTTGGCGGCGCTTCTGGCGGTCGCCGAGACGGTGCTGACGGAGGGGGTTACGGCGAGTCGGAAACGGTTGGCTGAATCGCTGCGTCGTGCAGCCGACGGGGGGGCTTCACATCCCACCCTGCACGCCGCGCTGGGGCGGCAGCTGCTGTCGCTGGGTGAGCCCGCCGGAGCGGACGCCATTGTGGCGGCAGTGCCCGAGGTGTTTAGCGAAGGCGGATACTCGGAGGCGTGTGACCTGCTGTTTGCCGCTGAGGCCGAGCTCGCCACCATGGAGCCCAGCGCCGCGACTCGGGCCAGGACCACCGCCGTGCAGGTGGCGTTGGGGGACATCGAGCGCAGCGTTGGACACCTCGACAAAGCCCGATTGGCGTTCGAGGCCGCACTTGCCACCGCGCGCCATACCAGCTCGATTCTCCGTCGCCTGGGCCAGATCGCGGTGGCCCAGAGCGACTTCGAGCGAGGGCTGGATCTGCTCGAGCAAGTCCTGACCGACCTGGATGCCGATGGCTTCGACCGCTTCAAAGCTGCGCATGACATCGGCTACGCCCTGATGCATCAGGGGCATTGGGAGGAGGCGCGGGAGAGCGTCCAGCTGGCCTACGACATCTGCGAGGAGACAGGGGATCCGGTCGCGCGGGCCAGAACCCTCGAGCTGGAAGCCAACATCGCGTGGATGTCGGGCCACGCCTCCGACGCCATTCCGTTGGCGCAGCGGGCGGTAGAGGCGTTCGACCATGTGGGCGACGCGCTCGGTGCGGCGCGCGCCAGGATGCAGCTGGGAACGGGACTGCGCCTCAACAGCCGTTGGGAAGAGGCCCTGGCGGCCTATGAGCGGTCGTTGGACACCTTCCGCCGTGCTCACGCAGTTCGCTTCGTCGGCAAGTGCCAGAACAACCTGGCCATCATCCACTTCTTCCTGGGGGACTTCAGGGCGGCCACCAAGCGCTTCGAGGCCTTCCGCGAGGTGCTCGAGACCACCGGCGAGATGGCCGAGCTGGTAGCGCTGTACAACAACCTTGGCTCGCTCTATCGGGAGCGGGGCTTGTTCCAGCGGTCAGAGATGCTTCTCAAAGAAGGTATCCAGCTGGCCCGGCAGACGCAGACGCGGCGGCTGGAGGCGATGCTCGGGGGCAACCTCGCGGAGCTGTTCCTACGCCAGGGGCGGTACGAACCGGCCATGGCTCGCCTGGACGAGACCGAGCGACTGGCAGAGGCGCTGGGCGTTCACGACGAACTGGTGGAGGTGTGGCGACGCCGCATCGAGGTGCAGGCAGCCCAGGAGCCTGGTGGCATCGACGTGGTGCTCTGGTCGGAAGCGCTGGCGCTGGCACAGGAGCGGCGACTGGTGACTGAAGAGGCGCCGCTCTGGCGCCTCAAGGCCGGCTACCATCGCGCTCGCGGCGAGCGGAGTGCGGCACTGGAGGCCATCGACAGGGCGCGGGACCTGCTGGAGGGGGCGGGGGCGCTGGAGCATGGCCGACTGACGCGGGAGCGCGCCCGTGTGCTCGCAGATGCTGGTGAGCTTCGGCGGGCCACGGCGCTGCTGGAGGAGCTGACCGGCGAGCTGGAGCGCATGGACGCGGGTTGGGACCTGGAAGTCACCCGTGAGCAGCTCGCCGGGTTGCAGACCATGCGGCCAGCCCCCGTTGCGGTGGAAACAAGGCAGGTCAGCTGGGCGCCCCAGATCTCGGCGGTCGTCGACTTCTCGCAGCGCCTCGGCGCCGCGGTGGATCTGCAGGATTATCTCGATCGCGTGGTGGACGGAGTGATGGAGCTGGCGCCCACGGCCGAGCGTTGCTTCGTCATCGTCTATGACGACGCCGACAACCCCATCGCCAAGAGCACCCGGGGCGGTACAGATGCCCAGACCGCACCTGACGAGCGCGAAGTTGGATTCAGTCGGACGATTACCGAGGAGTGTCTGCGCGAGCGGCGTCCGCTGTACGTCCAGGATGCCATGTCCGACCCTAGGTTTTCGGCCGCCAAGAGCGTCATGGCGCTTCGCCTGTGTACGGTGTTGGCGCTGCCGCTGATGGTTGGGCCCCGTTGCAAGGGTGTGCTGTACGTCGACACCAGCCAGGTCATGCATCGCGCCTTGCAGGATGCTCAGCCGGTTCTGGAGCTTATCGCCGGCGTCGTGGCCTCGGGCGTCGAGCGGGCGGAGTTGCTGGACATGCACCGCACTCAGGCGGAGGCGGTGAGTCTCTTCGTCAACGAGCTCAAGCGGCCGGTGCAGACGGTCAACGACAGCCTTCAGACAGCTCGAGGGGTCGTGACGGTGGGGCGCGAGCACCTGCAAGCGGCCTTTGACGAGCTACAGAGGCTCGGTCGCATGGTCGACAACCTCAGCGACTACACCGAGGTGAAGCAGGAGCGTGAGCATCACACCTCTATCGTCAGCATCTTGCTGGCCGAAGCGGTGGAGGCTGTCCTCGACCACCTGGGTGCGCTGTGTGAGGAGACCGGCGTCACCGTCGAGTCCACGGTTTCGGACGCGCTGCCCTTCGTGCTCGGCAACCGCGACCAGATCATCCAGCTCTTCTCCAACCTGCTCACCTACGCGCTGAGGCGCAGCGAGCCCGGTGCCTCGGTATCGGTGGCAGCCCGCGGCGTCGCCGATGTTCGACGGCAGGAGCGCGCGTTGGGCCCGAGCGCGCCACCCAGCCGCATGTTGGCTCCCGTGCAGGAGCATGTATCGGCGAGCCGGCGGCTCGAGGTCGCCATCACCGTCACCGGGGCGGGGGTGGACGGCAAGACGTTGTCGGCCATCTTCAGGCGCGATGGGGACGCGGCCGCGTCCATCTCGAGTCGGGTGGGGTTGGTCGTCGCACGGATGATCGTGGAGCGGCACGGCGGCGATATCTGGACCGAGGCCAACGACAAGGGCCGGGGCACGGTCATCCGATTCACGCTGCCTGCCCTGCAAGACGACGAGTAGCTCGGGCCCTGCACGACGACGAGTAGCTCGGTCCGATGAGTGTCTGCTATCCGCTCTCAAGGTAAGATGGCGGGCCCCCGTTGCTATACTGCGAACCGACGTGCCCTCGAGGCGGCCTGAACCCGACAAGGAGCCCGATACGTGCTGATTCCGCTGAGCCAACTGGTCGAAATCGGCGATCCCCTGGTGGACTCGGAACACCGTTACCTGACCGAGCTCATCAACAATCTGCACGCCCAGTACGAGGAGGGGAAGGAGGCGTTCGACCTCAACGTGGTGTTCACCCACCTCACCAAGTACATCCGCGTGCATTTCCGCAACGAAGAAGCGCTGATGCAGGCGATCGGGTACCCGCAGCTGCGGGAGCACCGTCAGCTGCACGAGAAACTCGTCCAGCAGTTCGTGGAGTTGGGGGAGGAGTACCTCGACGGCAGCGATTCAGCGGAAGACGACATGTTTGCCTTCCTCAAGGAGTGGTGGATGGGGCACATCGGCGTCACCGACCCGACCATGACGCCCTATCTCGGCAAGGAGCGTCCCGATGGTCTGGAGGTCAGGCCCGCCTTCGCGGGCGATGCCGGCCCGGATTTCAAAAAGTGCACGATGTGCGGCAACACCTGGCACACGTTCGAGGATCTCGCCGCCGACAAGACCAAGACCCTCAGAGGCTGTCAGATCGATCTGACCAACCACCTGTACAACCTCATCATGTTCAATTGCTCCTGCGACACCACCCTGGCCGTGTTCGTCAGCGAGCTCGTGACGAACACCGACATCCCCTTCGTCATCACCAACAACGACGACCCCGATCATCGCCCGGACTACTGCATGAAAGAGGACAAGACCGAGCCTTGTCTGGACAAGTGCGCCTGCGCCTACACCACGCAGGTTCTCCAAGCTCTCGAGTAGCTTCCGGTTATCGGAGCTTCGCGGCGGTTCAACATATCCATCGTGGGCAAAGGAACGTCGCTCCCCACTCGTATAGTCCGGCCGACAGTATGTGAGTCGCCGTAGTACAGGGGGAGACGAAGTGCTTATCGCCTGGAGCAAGATTGTCGAGATCGGCCATCCGGTCGTCGACGCCGAGCATCGCTACCTCACCCAGCTCATCAACAACTTCTTCGATCAGTACGAGGCCGGTAAGGGGCACGTGGATCTGAGCAGGTTGTTTACTCACCTGACCAAGTACATCCGCGTGCATTTTCGCAACGAAGAAGCGCTGATGCAGGCTGTGGACTATCCCTACTTCGAACCGCATCGGAAACTGCATGAGCGGCTCGTCAAGCAGTGCATGGAGCTCTCCGAGGAGTATCTCGACGGTGAGGAGGCGGCGCCCGAGCACATGTTCGCGTTCCTCAAGGAGTGGTGGGTCGGCCACATCTCGGAATCGGACACGACGATTCAGCCCTATGTCGACAAGACAGCCCCTGTCGTTCTGGACGTGACGCCTGCCTTCGCCGGAGACGGCGACCACGGGCCGGAGTTCAAGAAGTGCACGATGTGCGGCAAGGTCTGGCACTCGTTCGAGGAGCTTGCCGCAGACCCGGACAAGATCGTGAAGGGTTGCCAGATCGATCTGACCAACCATCTGTACAACCTCATCATGTTCAACTGCTCGTGCAATACGACCTTGGCCATGTTCGTCAGTGAGCTGGTGCCCCAGACCGACATCCCGTTCGTCATCACCAACAACGGCCCGTCCGTGGTCCCCAGCTACTGCATGAAGGAAAACAAGAACGAGCCTTGTCTGGACAAGTGCGCCTGCTCGTACACGCGGCAGGTTCTGGAGGCGCTCGGCTGAGCGCGGGAGCCAGGCTTCACTCGGAGGTTCGTGCCCGGCGCTTGAAGTCGACCGCGTCCATGTCGTGCTTGCGTAGCAGGCGCCACAGAGTCTTCCGGTCGGTCCCGGCGCGGCGCGCGGCCTCAGCGACGTTGCCGCCGGTAGCGGTCAGGATGCGCTCGAGATAGTCCACCTCGAAGCGCTCCATGACGTGTTGCTTGGCCTCGGACAGGGTGTGGCGCTGGGTGTCCAGGTCGGCGCTGGTGTGTTGGCTCCCCCCGGCGACGCGCAGCCGCACCGGCGTTTGAACGGGAGCGTCCGACGCCGCTGACGGGGTGGTGCCCAGGCCGATGGTGTCTGGATGCATGATGGCCGACGTGTCCCATTGTGGGATCTGGACCTGCTCGGCGGTGATTTCATCGCTGCCATCGTGGAGCGCGAGCGTCGTCTGGATGACGCCCTCGAGCTCGCGTACGTTGCCGGGCCAATCGTGTGAGGCCAGGAGGTGCAGGGCGGCCGCGGTGAATCCGGGGCGGGGGCGTTCGTAGCGGCGGCAGAACTGCTCGGCCACGAACTCCGCCAGCATCGGGACATCGTCCAGCCGCTCCCGTAGCGGCGGCATCACTGCGTGCAGCAGGTGGATGCGGTAGAACAGGTCGGCCCGAAAGGTCCTGGCGGCGACGGCCTCCGGCAGAAACCGGTTGGTGATGGCCACGACCCGGGCGTCCGAACGCATCTCTTTGGTGCCGCCGACCCGGCGGTAGGTCCCGAACTGCAGGAATCGAAGCAGCTTGGACTGCAGCGGTAGCGCCAGCTCGCCGATCTCGTCAAGCACCAGGGTGCCGCCCGCGGCCTCCTCGACCAGGCCGCCGGTCGTGCGGGCGGCACCGGTGTAGGACCCACGCTCGTGGCCGAAGAGCTCGTTTTCGAACAAGGACTCGGGCATCGCCGCGCAGTTGGCGACGACGAGCGGGCCCATCGAACGGCGCGACTGGGCGTGGATGGTCCGGGCCGCGAGCTCTTTGCCGGTACCGCTCTCGCCGTAGATGGCCACGGTCAGGTCGGTCTCGGCGAGCTTCTTGAGGCGCTCGCGGATGCCGTCCATGACCAGGGAGCCGCCGATGAGCCAGTCCGCGCGCGAGCCGCCGCCAGCCGGCCGGGCAGTGCCGCCGGACTGCAGGGCGCTGCGCAGCCGGTGCACCAGGTACTCGGGCTGAACGGGCAGGCGAGTGAGGTCCGAGAAGCCCAGCTCCAGCATCCCAAGCGAGCGGCTCAGGTTGTCTGCGGAGGTGAGCAGCAGGACGGGGCTCGGCGCGAGCTGTTCGATGAGCTCCCGGACCGCCTGATCGTCTCCCTCGGTGTCGCCGCAGACCATCAGAGCCGCGGCGAACCGAGCACTCCGCGCCTCACGTTCGGCTGCCGACAGCGTCGCGACAGACACGACGGCCAACCCCATGGCCCGCCCTGCGCGCATGACGGAGCGCTGGGTGGCGACGCTGGAAGCGAGGAGGAGGAGGCGTTTCAAGGGTGACTCAGGGACGGTCGTTCAGGCTCCAGCATAGAGCGATTCGCCCCACTTACGCGACCACCAACCATGCTGGGCAAGGCAGAGCCCGACGACGCTCCGCCCGACGGCGTTCAGTAGGTCGCCTCCAACGAGACGAAGTTCCACGTATTGACGCCGTGGTTTTCGAGGTGGAAGAAAACATCGTCCCCGGCCTCGCGCGCCGCCTCGGCTGTGAATGTGAAGGTGAACTCGTTGAACTGAGCAAAGACCTCCACCGTCTCTGACCAGATTTCAGTCGCTTCCGGTCCCCAGGCCACCGCGAGCAGATAGTCCGTCTCCCCGTCGATGATCTCGTCGTGGCGGATGACCAGGGTCACCTCCGCGCCGGCGGGGACGTCGAACAGCAGTGGCTGCTTCAGGGTTGCCCAGGCGCAGAAGGTGGTCTCGATCTCCAGCACGGTCCCATCGGGAGTGACCTCTGCGGTGATGTCTTCGGTCGGGCAGATGTCGGGCGTCGGGTCATTGGCCGTGTGCCAGGGGTCGGCGTCCAGCAGGACTTCGGCCCACATGGCGTTGTTGACCAGGGTGTAGGTCTGCGGAGCGGCGACGTCTGCGCTGCCATCGACATCAGCAGCGTCTTGGGTCGCCGCGTCGGCGTCCGGCGCCGTCGCGCTGTCTTCGAAAATTTCCGAAACCGCTGTCTCAGCGCCGGCGTCGGCTACCGCGACATCGGCCACGACGTCCGGTGCGTTGGTATCTGCGGGGGCCTCTGGCTCGGCCGGGCAGCCGGCGGAGAGGCTGGCCAGCAACAGGGTGAGAGCGAAAAGCGTTTGTCGGGGGCTCATGCGAAGGGGTTCTAGGCGTCACGCAAAGCTCGTGTCAACGCGACGGATTCGCTAGGGTGCCCTGGTGCAGGTTCCCACCCCCATCCAGGCGCTTGGTCTGGTGTTTGTCCTCGCCGCCTCGGCGTGCGCAAAGTCGACGCCTTCGCCGACGGTGACGCCAGACGTCGCCGATGTCGTCGCCGTGCCGGATGCCACACAGGATTCGACGGTTCTGGACGCAGCGGTCGATGCCGGCGGAGCGGTCGATGTGGTCGCTCCGGATGCTGACGCGGTCACGGACGGTGCGCCGTCACCGGACGCTGTCGTGGGCGTGGATGCCGATGCAGACACGAGCCCAGCCCCAGATGCCGCCGCGGATGCAGTGGCGGACAGCGACAGCCTCAGCGACAGCGTGGCCGATGGGGACGCGGCCCCCATCGAGTATGGCGACATCCCGCCCCCGGACATCGACCTGCCCGACTTCGGCCCGTACGCCTGCGGTACCCAGGAAGGGCTCGAGCTGTTCAAGACCAAGGTCGAGCCCATCGTGTTCGGCAGCCAGCCGAAGACCTGCAACCAGTGTCATCTGTCCGGAATCGACCTGTCCATGTGGGTGCAGGACACCCCCTGCCAGACCATGGCGTGCCTGATGTCCAACGAGTTGGTGGATTTCGAGACGCCCATCGACTCGAAGATCCTCGGGATGATCCAGATGGCGGAGCCGGAGAGCGGGCTCATCACCACCGACGTCATCAACACCGAGTACGTCGCGTTCCTGGAGTGGATCAGCTACAGCGCGCAGTGCCACAGCACCGAGTGCGGCGAGATCGCCAGCCCCTGCAGCGGAAACACTGGTGACGTGCCCGTGCCCGAGGAGGTCATCTCCCCGCTTGGGCTCGCATGCACCGATGAAGCTTTGGTGCAGCTGTTCCACGACAAGGTCTACGAGACCTGGAAGGGCCGCTGCCACGGCTGCCACAGCAAGTGCGATGACCCGGACTGGGTCGCGCCCTGCTGGCTCGTGGAGGACGTCGACACGGAGGACCCGTTGGCCATGTACCAGGGGGCGCTCGTGAGCATGTACAACCTCATCGGCATCAACGCCGTCGACTACGACAACCCCCTGCAGAGCATGATGATCCTCAAGCCCCTGCACGAGAGCGTAGGGGGCGTCTACCACGGCGGTGGGGCCAAGTTCGTCAACAAGGCCGACGAGGCCTACCAGGACTTCGCACTTTTCGTCGAACAGTACAGCGCTTGCTACCACGCCGAGACCTATCAGAAGCCGGTGGTCACGATGGTCGAGCCGAACAAGTTCAACAAGAAGTTCTACGCCGACCAGCCGGTGGGTCTCGAAGGCTACGCCGACGACCCGCAGGACGGCGCCATCGAGGGCGGCAATCTCATCTGGTGGAGCGAGCTGGTGCCCGAGCCGCTCGGCTTCGGTCCTGGTCCCATCGAGGTGATGCTGCCGGTGGGCAAGCAGATCATTACCCTGGCCGCGTATGACAGCGAGGGTAACGAGGGCACGCGCAAGCTGACCATTCTGGTGAAGACGCCTCCGGAGCCCTGAACCGGTTGGAGGAGGGTACTTGATGGTGAACGGATGTTCACCTATGGTCGAGCCATGGCCCGACTCCTGTTCCTGTCCGACACCCACCTTGGGTTTGACTTCGTGGCCCGTCCACGCGTGAAGCGGAGGCGCCGATCGGAGGACTTCGAGCGCGCCTATCATCAGGCCCTCAGGCCGGCCTTCGCCGGGGAGGTGGACGCCGTCATCCATGGTGGCGATGTGTTTCATCATCCGCGCGTCCCTGCCAGTCTCGTCCAGACCGCGATGGCGCCTCTGTTCGAGCTGGCGGACGGCGGCATGCCTGTGGTCATGGCGCTGGGGAATCATGAGCGGTCGCGGATGCCGTACCCGCTGCTTGCCGCCCACCCACGGGTTCACCTGATCGATCGTCCTCGCACCGTACGTTTGAGCCTGTCCGGGCTGACCGTGGCGGTGGCCGGGTTTCCGTTCATCCGGCGACTGAACCAGGGTGGTTTCGAGCGCGCCGTAGAGGCGACTGACTGGCCGAAGGTCAAGGCCGACGTTCGATTGTTGCTTATGCATCAGTCGGTGGAGGGAGCCCGCGTCGGCGTCCAGAACTACACGTTTCGACCCGCGCGCGATGTGGTCGCGGCGGAGCAGCTACCGCTTGGGTTTCACGCGTACCTCAGCGGCCACATCCACCGTCACCAGGTGCTCACCCATGCTTTGAACGGACGTTCGTTCCCCGCCCCACTCATCTACCCTGGGGCGACCTGCCGGACCGCTATGCAGGAGCGGCTGGAGACCAAGGGCGCTTGCATTCTGACCCTCGACTGGCAAGGCGTTAGCAGCTCGTTTCGACCTCACTACAATCGGCCGATGCACACACTCGAGCTCGCAACGCCTCGTGAAGACACCATCGCCGATGCGCTGGCGCAGCTCGATCCCAACGCCATCGTCCGACTCCGCTTTGCCCACGGCCGTCCTCCTTCGGCGGCGAGGCTGAGACAGCTCGCACCGTTCACCATGAACGTCGACCTTCCGCGACCGCCCGTCGAACGTCGCTGAGCTGCGAATCTGCACCCATGCTGGTTTGAGCTGCGTTGATGCATGCAACTCCTGCTTGCGACCCCAGCTTCTGTCCGTATCGTACCGCCCATGCAGACCACACCGATGCTCCCACCGCGCACTGACGCGCTGTCCGCCGATGGACTGCGCGCCTACCTTGAGGACTCCTGGCGGCTCAGCGACGAGCTCTTCGGAGCGCTGACGTCGAACGAGGCCTTTGCGCTCCAGCCCGACCCGCTGCGGAACCCGCTGATCTTCTACTACGGGCACACCGCGGCGTTCTACGTGAACAAGCTGGTGATGGCCGGGCTGCTCGACGCGCAGCAGGACGAGCGCCTCGACCCGCTGTTTGCCCGGGGCGTCGATCCCCATGCGGCGGACGAGCTGGACACCGGAGTGAACTGGCCCAGCGTCGCGGCGGCTCGTGCGTATCGCGAAGCCATCAAAGGGCGGCTGTTGGACTTCATCGACGGTCACGCCTGGGAGGGCCGTCGGATCGGTTGGGACGATCCGGAGTGGGCCCTGCTCATGGGCCTGGAGCACGACCGCATCCACTTCGAGACCTCGACGATGCTCTTTCGTCAGGTGCCGCTGAAGCACCTACGCAGGCCGGACGGCTGGACGTACGCGCCGACAGATGTAGAGGCGCCGGTTACCGAGGTACTGCGTGTCGGCGCCGGCGAGGCGATCCTCGGCCGACCTCAGGGGGTCACGCTCTACGGCTGGGACAACGAGTTTGGACACCGAACGGACACTGTTCAGGCCTTCGAGGGCACCCGCGATCTCGTCACCAACGCCCGTTTCCTGGAGTTCATCCAGGACGGTGGCTATGAGCGGCCCGAGCTCTGGCATCCGGCGGCGCGTCCCTGGCTCGACACACTCGAGCGCAGGCATCCGCTGTTCTGGCGGTCCGACGCCCAGGCTCCGTCGGACTTCGTATACCGAGCCATGTTCGACGAGCTACCGCTGCCCCTGGCCTGGCCCGTCGAGGTCTGCTGCTTCGAAGCGCAAGCATTCGCGCGCTGGGCGGGTGACGGCTGGCGCCTGCCCACCGAGGGCGAGCACACCCTCTTGACGGCGGGCTCGCCCGAGGTGGATGGCGACGTCTTTGGGTCGACGGCCTACAACCACAACGTGAAGTTCGGCTCGCCGACCCCGGTCGGTTTCTGCGCCGAGGCAACCAGCGCGGCTGGCTTCACGGATGCCCGTGGCAACGTCTGGGAGCATCTGTGTGACCACTACCGCCCCTTCGACGGCTTCCGCCCGCACGCCTACTACGACGACTTCTCCAACATCTACTTCGACGACCACCACGCGCTGATGGCCGGCGGCGCCTGGGCAAGCACTGGGACGAGCGCTTCGAAGTGGTACCGCAACTGGTTCCGACGGCACTTCTACCAGCACGCGGGGTTCCGGCTGGTGCGCTCCGTCTGAGCCGGCGGTCTAGACCGGGGGGCCGACGACCCGGCGAACGACGTTGGCGCAGTAGTCGGCCACCGCCCGAACCCGGGGCGATTGCCGCAGGTCCTCGTGGATGGCCAGCCACAGATCCCGCTGCGGCAGGTCTTCGCCCTCGACGAGCCGGACGAGGCCTCGGCCGGTGACGTAGGTCGGCAGGATGCCCAGCCCGCAGCCGCTGCGGACGGCCTGATAGATGGCGGCAGCCGAACTGACGCGCAGGGCGAAGTGGGGTGGTGCCTCCCGGCGCTCGAACCAGGCGATCTCAGGAATGCCCTCGAAGCGGGGGTCGTAGGTCACGGCGTCGTGACCGGCCAGGTCGTTGAGCGGGTCTTTGGGACGACCGCGCTCCGCCAGGTAAGCCTCGGACGCAAACACGCCATAGCGCACGGTGGCGATCTTGCGGGCGACGACGCGCTCTTCGCGGGGACGGATGACGCGTAGCGCGATGTCGGCATGGCGCTCCGCCAGGCGCACGAGCCGCATCTCGGACTGCAGAATCACGTCGATGCCCGGGTGGCGCCGCCGAAACTCCGCCAGATGAGGGACCAGGACATGCGTCGCCAGGGTCTCCAGCGTGCTGACGCAGACGATGCCTTCCTCTTCACTGCTCGAGCCAGCCGCGGCCCGCTCGAAGTCCGCCATACGCTCGGAGACGGCCTCAGCCCGGTCCAGCAGCGGCTGGCCATGCTCGGTGAGTCGCAGGCCGCCGGCGTGCCGATGGAACAGGCGCAGGCCGAGCGCTTCTTCGAGCCGGTCCAGACGACGCCCCACCGTGGCCACCGACACCTTCAGACGCCGCGCCGCGCCCGCCAGCGAGCCGGAGTGGCTGGCTGCCAGAAAGAAGCGGATGTCGTCCCAGTCGAGGTCGGAGTTCATCGGCGTCAAGGGGTGAGTGGAGACGTGAATGAATCGTCATTCAGTGTGGGCACCCGGTTTCCGGGTGTCAATCTCGTCGTCGGAAAGCCGCTCAGGAACTGGGTTTGATGCCCGTCGCCAGAAAGAGTTGTCCGCCGTGTTTGGGGAGAGATGGCAAATCTTCAAAGGCGTAGCTTTCCGCACGCGCCTCCAAGGGCTTCCAGGTCTCCCGGCGGATGTCGGCGCGGGCCACCAGGTTGACCATCTTCCCCTGAAAGCCCGGGTTGGCGTCGTGGCAGTCGACCACGACACACCGCCCGCCGGGGGCGAGCAGGGACCAGAGATGACCGAACGCATCATCGAAGTCGGGGAACGCCGACAGTCCCAGGAAGATGTGCAGCCGGTCCACCGTGGTGCCTGGCTCCAATTGGACGTCGTGGACGCTGGCCTCGACGAAGCTGACGTTGGCCAAGGCCTGCTTGTCGGTCCGCGCCCGCGCGCGTTTGAGCATGCCTTTGCTGAGGTCGACGCCGATCACGCGTCCGTCGGGACCGACACCCGGGGACAGCTCATCGAGGCTCTGGCCAGTCCCGGTCGGGCAATCCAGAACGGTTTGTCCGGGGTGCAGGTCGAGTCGTTCCGAAGCGATCTTTCTTTGTTGTCTGTACAACTTCTCGAGGGAGCGATCGTAGAAGTTGGAGAAGACGTTGTACCAGCCCATGGACGCTCCGGACGCTGTTCGCTGTGGAAGGGTTCAGCCGCCCCGCTTGACCGACGCGGTGAGCACCACTCGCGGCTCGGCTTCCAGGGCCTTTTGGAGACCGAGTTTCTTCGCCAACGGCGGTGGAAGCAACCGGAACACGAGAGCGACGTTGACCTCGGCCACCTCCGCCGGCACAGACCACGTCAGCGTCCGCTTTTCGGCGGGCTTGAGCCTTGAGTCGACCGCCATCTTCACACCATAGGGGGCCAGTGTCGGTTTACCTTCGGCGGTGACGTAGACCTTCTTCATGACGTGCCGAGCAGACTTCGTGCGAGGCGGCGGTCCGGGGCTCGTCCACACCTCCTTGCCCGAGGCGTCCAAACCGGTGGCCTTCACCATGGCGAAGCGGCCAGGAAAGCCTGAGGGGAAGCTGTGGCCGGTCTTATTGTCGAGGGTCACGGTCAGCGCGTTGCCGCCTTCTCCCCCGAGCGTGGCCTTCAGCTCGAGGTTCTTGGCGAAGAACGAAGCGTCCTTCTGGTACCAGGCGCGGTGCGGTCCCAGGAACGCGTGGCTCGAGTGGGAGGCCTTGTTGGCCGCCACGACGCCGCTTGGTCCGTCCACCTTTGGCATGTGGCAGGTCGTGCATTTTTCTCGCGTGTCGCCGGCCATGCGGTGTTCGTTGCCGGTGTCGCAGATGGGGATGTCGTGGGGGTTCCCCAGCCTGTCGTGGCATGCCAGGCAGAGGCTTTCTCCGTCCTTCATGTGGGGCGGCGCCTTGCCCGACCCGTGGGACCCACCCGCCGCGCCTGGCTCGAGGTCGCCAGCTCCATAGATCATCGTCGGTTCCGCCCAGGTCAGGGCCTTGGCGCCCAGTTTCTCGGGCGCGACGCTGGCCACATTGTGGCAGGTCGCGCAGGTAACCCCGTGGATGGCCTTCGGGTCGTCCGGGCTCTTGGCCCGCGGTGTGTGACAGTTGGCGCAGGCGTCGGCGATCTCGGCGCCTTCCCTCCTCATCCGAACCGCGCGGACGCCTGCGTAGATGGGGTCTTTGGAGTGGTGGGCACGAGCGTGCATGGAGGTGCTCCACTCCTCGACGACGGTCTCGTGACAGGGGCGGCAGCTTTCCGGGTTGTCCATGTCGACCGTCGGATGCCCCGCTGGCTTTGCCTCGCCCGCGGTGGGTGCTGGGGTCTTGTTGCCGTCGTCGCCCTTGCATGCTGTCAGCGCCAGAGCCAACGCCAGCAGGCCCAGCAGCAGTCTGTGTGACACACCCTCGCTCCTCATGGTCCCTTCCTCACGTTCCGCGTCCTTGCTGGGAGTGGATAGGCTCCATCTTTGACGGTTTGGTGAGAGTCGTCACCGCGACGACCCCAGGTAATCGACCGATTCTCAGCCTGAGGCGCCGCAGAGTGTGATGTCGCCACGGGGGGGGCGGCCTGCTGGGGCCGGCGAGCTGCTTCCCGTATCTCCTGACCGCTAGAAGCTGCTGCCGCTGCGGAGCCGCGTGCGGACCAGCTGAACCTCCGTCTCCCAGCGCGGCCCGCGGGAGGCGATGGCGTCCAGCACCGACTGCAACTCGTCGAGCCCGAAGGCGTTCGGGTCCCGCGTACCCACCTGCTCGGCGGCCTGCCGGACCGCCCGCTCGGCGTCCCACTCCTCGACCCCGGCGCTAAGCATCTGGACGATGCGCGACTTCTTGACCCGTTTGGAGGCGGCGAAAGCCTTCAGCTGGTGGTCGCTCAGCAGCTTTCGGTGCCGACCGGTGGTGGTCGCAATCTTGCCGGAGGGCCTCTTGTCCCGCGGCTGTGACGCGGCGGCCATGCGCGGGCTGGACTCGGCCCGGATGCGATTGGCGAACAGCAGCGGCACCTGGGCCCGGGCGAAGCGGGCGTGGATGGCCATCAAGTCCGTGCCCTCACCGATGCGGACCAGGATCTTGTCGCAGTCGATCTGGGACAGCGCCGTGGGGTCGAGGCTCAGCAGGTTGACTGCGCGAGCGATGGCCTTTCCCGCATCCACGTTGCGCAACAACGTGGCGAGTTCAGCGCTGACGACGGTTCCGTCGCCTACGTCGGATGACGAGGCCATAAGGGGCTCCAGGCGTGGACGACCTCCGAAGGGGGCGCGGAGGTCTGGCCATCATACCCACCTGGACAGAAAACGCCTCCCCAAAAGACAAACGCCCCGCCGGAGGCCGGCGGGGCGTCGCTTCTCGCCGGTTGCTGGCTACGGCGCCGGGCAGGTGCAGGCCGCGTCGCCCTGTGCGATGTCGACGCAGACCGAGTCCCACTCGGTGTCACAGCAGTAGCTGTCGGCATTGCAGACCGCAGTCGCGCACGGCGAACAGTCGGACGTCAGGGCCACGCCCGACTCGCACTCGTTGTGGGCGCAGCCGCCCGCGCACTCGTCGGCGCAGGTGGCTTCGGCGGTGGCGAGGCCGGTGCAGAAGCTGTCCCAGGTGCCGGTCTCGGAGCAGCAGTAGGGGTCCTGCGTACAGACCTCTGCGATGCAGGGGCTGCACTCGGGCGCCAGGGCGTCGCCCTCGGAGCACGGGCCGTGGCTGCACTGGTTACCGCCGCTGCAGGTGGTCGTGCAGTAGTTGTCGACCAGACCCACACAGGTGCTGTCCCACTCGGTCGTGCAGCAGTAGGAGTCCTGAGCGCAGACGGCTTCGGCGCATGCGCCGCAGCTGGGATCCAGCGCGGTGCCCGCCTCGCACACCTGGTGGTCGCAGGTGCCGCTGCCCGGCTCCACGACCACCTCGCCGCAGGCCTGCAGCGGGTTGGAGCAGGGGATGCACGCGCCGTAGCCGGCGGCCACCTGCTGGCACTGGAAGTGCAGCGACTGGTCCTCGGTGTCGCCGTAGAGCAGGTCTAGCAGCAGCTTGCCAGCCAGGTTGGCCAGGGTGTTGTCGCTGAAGAGGTCACTCAGCAGCGGCGGCACCTCGATCTTGGCGCAGTCACTGTCCACCCGGCAAGGCACGCAAAGGCCGCAGGAGATACTGTCGGTCAGCTCCAGCGAGGCGCAGGCCGGCATGTTGTAGTTGACGAAGGCGTCGCCGATTTCGACCTCGGTGATGCCCAGGTCGACCTTCTCGACGCCCGCAGTGTTCCGGATGAGCTCGCCGACGTTGTACTGAATGCCGACGCCGCCACAGTCATTGTCGTTGGAGCAGGTGTTGGTGACCTGGTTGTACGGCGGAGGAAGCGCGGTGCCGGCGCCGATGTCGGAGCAGCCCGCGGCGTTCGGCTTGCACTGGCCGAAGTTGGCGCCGTTGATGGGGAAGCTGCATGTCCACGCGTCGGGGTTGGCCGCGTCGCCCTGGTTGCCACCGCACCACAGGCAGTCCTCGTCGGTTTGGCAGGCGCCGGGCTCGGGGGCTTCCGGGATACCGCAGGGCGGGATGCAGGTGCCGCTGTCACAGATTTCGCCCTGAGCGCAGGGGAAGGTGTCGGAGCACTCCGAGCACTTGTGGGCGTAGCAGGCCTTGGCGGCGTTGTCGCCGGTGCCGCAGAACTGGCAGTCGCCGTCGCCGAAGCAGGCCTTGGGGCACTTGGCGGCGCAGGAGCCGTCGTTGCACCACTGGTTGTCGAGGCAGTGGCTGGTGTTGGTGGCCGTGCAGTTCTTGCACTTGCCGTCGGCCGTATCACACACCTGGTAGGCCGGGCTGCAGGCGAAGCAGTCGGAGTTCTGGGTGCAGGTGATGGTCGGGACACCTTCGGCGTCGGTATCGCAGGTCTGCGTCGGCTCGGTGCAGATGCCCGAGGGCGAGCAGATGAGGCCGTCAGCGCAGCCCTCGCTGGGCGTGTTGGGGTTGCAGGCCACGCAGCGGTTCTCGCCCGCCAGGCAGGTGTTGCGGCCCTGGGTGCAGCCGTTGCAGTGAGCGTCGACTTCGCAGTTGTTGAGCAGGCAGATGAGCGGCTGGGCCACTTCCGGCTCCACATCCGGGCCGGTATCGGGAGGTCCGGGGTCAGGCGCGAGGTCCGGAGTGGGGTCGGGCGTCGGGTCGGGCGTCGGGTCAGGCGTGTTGCCCTGATCCGTCGTCTCCACGGATGCGTCGATGGGCTGATTCGTCGGCGCCGGGTCGTCGCCGGGACACCCCATGGTGCCCAACGAGATGAACGCGAAACCAGCCAGAACAATGGTGGAAATGCGATTGCTCATAACCTTCCTCTTCCTCGGGTCCTACCGGACTATAACGGAACCACCAGCTCGCGTAACGCGTCGCAAGCCGTTTGTGGCGTCGGTTTGAAACGGTTATGCGGCTATTGCACGTGAAAGAACGCTTTGGCCGTGAGCGCAATGGTCCACACGTCGGCTCCCGGATTCGCGGCCTTGGCGGCGCTGGCGGCGAACTGCCGGTCCACCGAGAGGAACAGCGACAGAGGATCGATGAAGCGGTAGCCGACTGCGCCCATCACGGTGGAGATGCTCGCAGCGGCGAAGTCCACATCGCGGCGGAAGTGGGAGCCGCTGAAGGCCAGCAGGAGGTTGTCGACCGGCTCACCGCGCAGGAATCCGGAGATGAGATAGCCCTCCCGGTCGCCGAGCCCGTCGAGCCCCCAGACCCAGGTGAACGTGGCGCCAGCCCCGATGCGCTTGCCGTCCCACAGAAGGCCCGCATGGAGGCGGTTGGCGCGGCTCGAAGAGGCTCCCTCGGTGCCGAGGGTGTACGACAAAAGCACATTGAAAGGCTCGGCCCCCTGGATGTCTGCCAGGGGGTGGATGCTGGCGGTGAACTCGATGTTCTTGTCGCGGTTCAGCTCCCGCATCATGTAGCCGTCGCCGTTGTAGGCGCCGATGGCGAGGGTTCCGTAGCCGCCAGGCAGGTGCCCGCGTACGACGATACCCAGGTCAGACGGCGGGGCCAGGGCCTGCCGTTCGATGCCGACCCGGTCCACCACCCGAAGGCGCCACGAGTCCTCGACGTAGGGGTGAGCCAGGGTCTTCACCAGCCCGACCTGGAACTCCAGGAAGTCCCATGGGTTGTAGGCGACCCAGGCTTCCCGTAGGCGCAAGACGATGCTGTTGCCGCCAACACCCAGGAGCGAGGCGCCGCTGGTCGAATAGACCGACTCCAGGGTGACGCGCGCACGTGCCCGCTCGTAGCTCGCGTCGAGCCAAAGAAACGCGCGGGAAAGAACGAACTCGGGCTGCCAGTCGTCCTCGGCGTCCACGACGATGAGGGCGGCCGCGCCGGCGAAGACTTCGATGCCGGGAGACAGCCTTAGCCGGGGCCCGTCGTCATCGTCGCCATCGTCATTGTCGTTGTCGCCGTCAGCCTTCTTGGCCGCCGTCTTCGCCTCGCCTTCCTTCTCCTTGGCATCTTTGGTGCCCGCAGGGGGTTCGGGTTCGGCGGCGGCGGCGCTGCTTCGTGCAAGGGCGAGCAGCAGGACGAGGAGCATGCCGACGGCGTGGCGATGGATCATGAATCTACTCGTTTCGGTCGCCATCAGGGGGCGGTCGGTGGCGTGTCGTAGGCGCCGACGATGTCGTCGAGCGCGGTCGGTGTGGGGTCGTCCAGGCCGGTGTGTTCGAGCACCTCGGGACGTATGCCAAGCAGCGGGCCACGCTCCAGGAGGGCCGCCTTGAACCACTCCCAGTCGCTGACGACCTGTGCGGTGTAGGCCACCGCGAGTCGGGCCTGCTCGGCTGCGAAGGCGCTTCGATTGGCCCGCACGGCGGCGAGTCCGTTGGCGGCTTCGGCGTCCCGGGCGTGGCCCCGCCCCAGGACCCGGCCCAGCACGTACGCCAGCGCCTTGATGTCGGCAACAGAGCCTCGGTCGGAGCGCCAGCGGTGGCTGCGCACCGTGACCATGGCGTCCATCTCGCGGCGGAGCTGCACCGGGATGCCGAGCCACTCCGAGGTCCCCCAGAGGGGCTCCGCGTCGCGGGCCATCCAGACGAGGTCCTGGGCCAGACGGATGCGGGCGTCGACGTCGTCCACCAGGGTCCCCGGCGGTAGCCAGCCGAGGGCGCCGCTGTCATTGAGCTCCTTGAGCTCCAGGATGATGTTGTCGGTCCCGGCGTCGGTGGGACCACGCAGCAGGATGAGCACCCGAATGCGGGGCTGGCTGGCGACGCCCGAGCCCAGCAGCCGAGCCGCGTCGAGCAGGGTGAAGTCCTCCGGTGGCGGCGGGTTGGGCAGCGTCTTCCGGTAGCGGGCGAGGGTCCCTTCCAGCTCTTCCAGCGCGTAGTCGGGCAGGTCCAGCAGGACGTCTCCGGGGTCTTCCACGTCGAAGGCGCCTCGGGCCAGTTTGTAGCTCTGGGTGGCGAGGTCGTAGTGCTGCAGCAGCTGGAGTTCGGGCTTGTCGACGAGGCGCTCGGCGGCGCGCTCGAACACATCCTCGAGGATATCGCTTCCGAGGCCGTCGGTGATGCGACCGACCGGGTTGCCCAGCACCGCGTCTTCGAGCGCGGAGACGTAACCAACTGCGGCCTCGGCGGCGATCTCGCCGCAGGCCGCTATCGCCTCGTCGCGGCGGGTTGGCTCGTCACGGTTGGATCGGTAGGCGCCAACGCAGAGGCCCACCGCGAGGCGTCGGACGTCCCACAGGTAGGGGTAGGCATCGGCGGCGTCGAGGTCGTTGGGCTCGAGGCCAAAGGTGTCATTGGGGCCCAGCAGCACGCCGAAATTCTCGGGGTGAGCGTCACCCAGGGACATCGGCTGCACCGAGGGGGCCGGGAAGTCGGTGGTCTTGAGCCACAGCGAACCGTCGGCCCAGTCGGCGGCCCACAGGGGGACTGAACCTCTGTAGAAAGCGTAGAGGTCCGACGCCATGGCCTCGTACTTCTTCTCGACCAGGTGGGCGCGGGTGCGCATCCAGTGGCGGTCGGCGTTGACCAGCGCGTCGATGATTCGGGCCTGGCGCGGCGCGTCCGGACCCGGAGAGCAGGCCGGCATCAGCGAGGACAGGGCGCAAAGCAGGACGCATGCGCGGCGCATTAGCCATCGGAACATCGGCGCGACCATCGGCGGCGGGGATGACCGCTTTGTGACGGCGGCGTGAACGTTTCGCGCAGCCGCCCGCTCGATTGGACGGCGCGCCGACGGATGCTTCAGCTCACGGGGCCGGGATGATCGCGTCGCCGACCCACGACCCGGGTACCGCGACGGAGCACGAATCGTCGCCCCAGGCGCAGGGGAGGCTGGTGGCAAACCGGATCAGCATCGGCTCGTCCTTGCAGCCTTGGAAGCCACAGACGTCCTCACCCCGCTGATATATCTGGACGGCGTCGCCCGAGCGGATGAGCTCGGCGAATTCGAGGTTGATGTAGCCGCCTCCGAGGGGGACGAACCCGCCAGAGAGAGAACTGTCAGGGGCGCCCAGCGCCTCGGTGAGGCTCACGCTATTGGGGGGATCGGCACATGTCGGTGTGCCCGGCCCCTGAGCCCCCGAGGCTTCGGTCGCGAACCCCAGGGAGCCCAGGCCCCCCTCGAAGAGCTCGGCAGCGTCGATGTCGGCGCCATGGTTCTTGCTGTTGGCTGAACAGTCATGGTCCGGCACATCGGCGATCTGAATCGCCGCGTAACACTCGCCCAGGCAGCTACCGGGCGAGAGCGTCGCGAACACGCGCTCGTGCTCGGCCACGTCCAACGTGATGTCAGAGACAGTGCCCACGCGGACGATGTCGCCCTGGGCGTCGTAGCCGACCACCTCGGCCTTGAAGGTGGTACCGCTTGCCACGGCGACCGAGGGAAACAGCAGACCTGCCTTCGTGACCTGATCTTCGGGGTCGATGTAGGTGCCTTCACAGGAGGTGGTGGCTGTTTCCACCACGGTGTCGGTGGAGGTGCGAAGCGTGGCCTCGACGGTGACCACTTCGTTGTCGATACAGGCGAGGTTGTCGGCAAACAACCAGCTCACGGCCAGGGAAGCCGGCTTCTGAGCGAGGAGCAGCTCGTCGGTCGTCACGTTGCCCGACGCGGGCACGACGACGCCGTCTTGACGGGCCTCATGGGTCGCGACGGCCCCATCGAGGCCTTCGATGACGACCGCATAGATGCCCTGCGGCACGGGGCTCAGCGTGATCTCGCCAGTACCACTGCACGGCTGGCTGGCTTCGGCCACGACGCCAGCGGCGCTGCGGACCCGAGCCCGGATCCCCGTCAGCGCGAGATCCGCGCAACTCGCAGGTCCCAACGAATACCGGGCCACGACCGTTCCAGACTCGGGGAGGACCACGTCCACGGTCGGCACATCGACCGGGGGGAGGTCGCCGGTTCCTGTGTCGGGCCTGACGTCGGTCGCCCCGGCGTCCGCTCCACTACTGGCGTTCACGCACAGGTTGCTGAAACACGTCAGGCCTGGGTCGCAGGCGCCACCACCGGTGCACTCGCACCCCTCCGAACCAATGGCACATCCGGTGATGGTCGGCTCGGCTTCGGCGGGGCAGGCCATCAGCGAGAAACTGGCCAGCGCCAGCGCGGTCGTGACCGAGCGGTACATGGGTCCTCCGGGACATGGACAGGGGCTGTTCGAACGGAGAGGTACCGCGTCCATAGGCCGCAATCCACTTACACCCGCTGACATGGCCTGGTGTTTGACGGGCTTTGGCTTCATAAACGCGAGCCGCGTGGTTTCTTAGACCGTTTTCAGCTCCGGCGCGTTCGAGGCCATCACGCTAGTGCGAACTTGGTTCGCATCGCAGAAAAGGACTTTGGAGACTCAATGACTTTCTACCGAACGCTTTGCACCGCCCTGACCGTCCTGCTGCCCTGCATCTGGGCCGCCTCGGCCAGCGCGGGGCTTCCCGACAAGAAGACCGACCGCGCGGGCTGGATCAAGGCATCCATGACCGGCACTCAGGCCAAGTTCTGCGGCCCGCTGCCCCCCAAGAAGCTCCGCGGCGGCTCCGACCCCGACTTCGTCTACAAGGCGATCGTCAAGAAGTGGGACGGCGCCAAGATGGAAAAGAAGGGGTTGGGCGACGGGATGACCGTGGCCAACGCCCTGTGCAAGTTCCCCGGCAACCCGGACGTGCAGAAGGCGCTGACGCCGCTGTGGCAGAAGTGGACCGCCTATTACGGGCTCAACGAAGGGGACTACCCGGATTTCGCCGCGGTCGCCAACCCCAAACACCCACGGCTTCCTCAGCGTCGTGCGCCCAAGGACACCCGCTTCGCCGACGTCGACCCGGTCACCCAGGCCGACATCGCCAAGGAGCTGGCGGTGACTTCCTACGGCATGGACTTCATGTCGTACGCCCACATGCTCGACAGTGCGCTGAAGCCGTCCGAGCATCTCAAGGCCGCGTTCGTGCGCAAGTGCATCTCCGGCTACAAGTCCTCCATCGCCCGGTGGGCCATCTGCAAGCAGGACGCGTTGTCCCTGGACCGCAAGGCCTTCTTCGCCGAGCTGACCGCAGCCAAGCTGAACCCGAGCAAGCGGCTCGAGGCCAAGATGAAGTTCGTGCAGCTCCAGAACACGGTGAAGACCGTCGCCGCCAAGCACGACGCGGATGCCAAGAAGGATGACGGGGTGAAGAAGGTCATCGAGACCTTGCCAGCCGAGGCCCTCGCCAAGTGGAAGACGGAGAGCGCCCCCCACGCGGACCTGCTCAAGTGGACCTACAAGCTGGTCGACGACGCCCGCGCCAAAAACAAGAAGCTCATGAACGGCTGCGAGGACCAGCTGCGCAAGCACCTGACGACCTACCTCAAGGCGAAGAACCCGCGCACCCCGGAGGAGATGAAGTACGCCTTCCGAGACAACATCGGCAGCCAGCTGGCCAACGCCGCCGCCCTCTGCTTCGTGCGTAAGCGCGCTGCGCAGGTGCACTGGCTTCGGGCGTCCTCGGGAGCCCCCGAGTACTGGGGTATCCGCACCATGATCTGGCACACCATCGCCGCCTCGAAGGTCGAGTTCGACACCAACCGAGGCAACGACCCCGTCGGTCTCCCCAAGCCGGTCGTGCTGTACGCCAACATGTCCACCGCGTGGTCTTCGGGCCCCATCGCCAAACTCAAAGAGTCGGGTGACACGGTCGAGATCACGTTCAAGAAGAAGACCTGGAAGGAGCGCGTGTGTAAGGCCTGGCGGGAGACCCGCAGGGTCGATGGCATCGACCTGAAGACCGGCAAGCTCAAGTACCGCAGCGTCTGCACCAAGTACGGCACGGAGAAGCGCACCAGCCAGGCCACCGCGGTCACCGTCGCCAAAGCCGACGCCGCTGGGCTGAAGAAGGGGCTGCCGGCCAGCTTCGTGCGCGACAAGGATGGCAAGGGCTACCCCGTCGCCATCTACGCCTCCAAGAAGCGCAAGAAGATCGCTGGCGCCTTCGGCATCTTCTGGTAGCAGGTAAGGCGCCCCGGCCTCGTTGGAGGCGCGGGGCGCAAACCCGCTTGGCGCTCGACCGCAGAATGCGACCTGGGCCGATCCTGTGGCTATACTCCCGCGCATGAGGAGAGCGACATGGCTGGCCGCGGCGTTGGTCGGGACCTGTGCGACGATGGTGGTCGCGACCCCGGCGCACGCCCTGATCACTGTCAACGACGTCATCGGGCTGCACAAGGCGGGGATGGCGCCGTGGGGGATCATGAAGACCCTCTACGTGAAAAAGGCCACCTTCAAGCTGGGCCTGGAGGACCTGCGTCGGCTCAAGGACGCCGGGGTCCCAGACCAGGTCATCCGACACATGCTGCAGTCGGGGACCGCCCCCGCGCCGCTGCCTCCGAAGCCTGCGGCTACTCCTGCGCCTCCGGAGCCCGTCAAGCCGCCTCCGGAGCCCGTCAAACCAGCTCCGGAGCCCGCCAAGCCGGTGCCGCCTCCACCCGAGCCCAGGACCACGGCGCCGACGCCACCGCCCGGCCCACCCGAGCCACCCGCCCGGGTCTGCAAGAAGCGCTGCGCCAAGGCCCTGCGTGACGACAGCGGGTGCTGTCTGGAGGACGCCGCCGAGCTCAAGTGTGCCCGCGGCACAAAGCTCGTGCTTGGCGATGACGACGAGGCCTTCGCCCCACGCGCCGCCTGGTGCCAGACCAAGGCCGGGGTGCGGCAGGGGCCCTGGATGAGCTGGCACGCCGATGGGACGCGCGCCGCGCAGGGGACCTTCAAGTCGGGCTTCATGGTCGGCAGCTGGGAGGAGTGGTACGCCAACCGGCGCATGCGCTACAGCGTCGAGTACGGTCAGGACGGCGTCGTCAACGGGCCGACCAGGCGTTGGTACGAGAGCGGCAAGCTCGCCTTCGCCGGCGCCTACCGCGCCGGCAAGCTTCACGGGCAGTACCGTGAGTGGCACGCCAACGGCGTCCCGTTCCTGACCGGCAAGTACGACCAGGGGCTCCCCTCGGGCGTCTTCCAGTATGTCAGCGAGGCGCGGTCCGAGCTCGGACGGAGCGACCTCAACAAGGGGACTGGGACGTGGAAGTCCTGGCATCGCAATGGCAAGCCCTTCCAGGAGGGGCGTTACGACTTCGGCAAGAAGTCCGGACGCTGGCTGACTCAGCGACCTGACGGTTCCAAGGCCTCCGATGGCGCCTACAAGAAGGGGAAGAGGCACGGAAAGTGGCGGTTCTTCTCCACCACCGGGGTGCTGACGCGGGAGGTCAACTACGACGACGGCGTCGAGCACGGCCGGGTGGCTCTCTACGCGGCCGATGGCATGCGTGTGGTGACCGTTCACGACGTCGAGCGGGGCAGTGTTCGCGTGGTCACGAACCTGGACGGCAAGGGGCAGAAAGCCAGCGAACACCAGATGGACAATGGCCGCCGCCACGGCACGTCGCAGACCTGGGTCGATGGCAAACTGGTGCTCCTGGGGACCTATGACAACGGCAAGAAGGTCGCCACGTGGAAGCGTTTCGACCGCAAGACCGGCAAGGTGGCGGCGACCATCTGCTACCGCGCGGGCAAAGAGATCCCGTGCGCCACGGCGGGCCCGGTGGTGGGCGGTGATGACGACGAGGAAGAGCCCGAGCGGACGCCGGCGCAGATGCGTGCCAGCTGGGACAAGCGCACGGCGAGCGCGCTGCGTGTCTGCTCCAAGGCCCAGACGACGGTGATCACGCTGCGAAAGAAGATCGTCCGCCTGACCCGCGCAGCGCGCTACCAGAAGGTCAAGGAGTTCACCGCCGAGGTGGACGCCAAGACCGCGTCGTACGGCCCGCTACTGAGGCAGATGCGCGAGAAGCTGCGGGAGATCGCCGACGAGATGGAGGAGCTCGAGGTGGCCGAGGTCGAGGTCGAGGCCTTCAACGAAAGGGCCGACGCGACCTGCACGCTCGCGCGCTAGGCCAGCTGCTTGCCTAGCGGAGCGGGAACCGGGTCCCGAGCCAGGTCGGCGGCGCGCCATCGTCCACCTCGCCCTGCGCCACCATCAGGAGCAGCGCGATGCCGTGTTTGCACGGGCGTTTGCGGCTGGGACAGTCGCACTCGGGCTTGAAGGTCTCCAGGTCGACCCAGGTCCGGTAGGTCGAGCTCCCGACGGCAAGGCCCCAGGCTCGAGTGCCGTTGCGCCCAAGGTCGCTCCACTTGGTCGGCTGAGCCACCTTCTTGGTGGCTTTCACCGCTGCCGCGTCGGGACACCGCTTCAGGATGCGTGACTCGTCGGCCCCGCTGAGCGTGATCCGCCGCCCCTGCGTGGCGGTCGGGCTGCTGGGCGCTGGCTGTGGAGCCGTGGCCTGACCGGTCTCCAGAGACGGAGCGGTGGCGCGTGGCGCCGCGAAGGGCGGTGGGGCGATACCCAGGGCGGAGCAGTCGGCCTTCAGCCGGCCCAGAGGATCGCCGCCCTCCGACCAGGCCGCCTGAATCTCGGGGGCCAGTGGCGCGCACTCCCAGTGGATCCACACCGACCGCGTCTTGCCGCGGGTGCGTCCCCGCTGCACCGCGACACGCAGCGAGCCATTGAGCGCGCGGTCGCACACGCCGCAATCGGGGGGCAGCACCTCTGCGGCCGTCGCCTTGACCGCGGACACTACCCGCGCCAGAAGGCCCTTGGGAACCTGCCCCTGCGGCTTGGCCCGTCCCACGTTTTCCACCCGCGGATAGCTCTTGTCCTGCGGGTCCGCCAGGTGCTGCTCCACGCTCGCCACCGCTTCGCTGAAAGCCACCGGGTCGAGGTCGCCGAACGTTCGCCTGTCCCGAAGAAACAGCGACTTCAGCTGCCGGTCGGGCCAGTGACCATAGATGGTGACGTTCTTGCCATGACGTCGCAGGTTCAGCCGAACCTGCCAGCTGTTCTCGCCCTCCATCTCCTCGTAGTAGTAGTTGTGGCTCTCTTCCCACGGTACGCCTAGCTCATCGATGGTGTGCCAGTACCGGTCGCGGTCCCAGTTCGTGGCGAACAGCGGGCGTTCGAGGCGACCCTTTCCGTGTTCCTCGGGGCGAACCACCGCCACGGGACGCCGCAGCTGCAGAAACGGCTGCAGGCGGCTGCCGCCGAAGGCTTTGTCCCAGGCCAGCTGCTCTTCCCACGCCATCTCGACCGGGTGGGGCACGCCGATGCGCGTGTCGCTCGGCAGGCCGACCACCGCTTCGTCGCTGCCCCAATAGCTGCCGCCCACGCCGCTGACAGCGAACGTCGCTACCAGCTCGGTGCCCCGGTACGCGCCCCAGACAAGCCGTTGCGCCAGCTCGGCGCGGGGCCCGGTGGCGACGTAGTGCTCGAAGTCGCGTTGGCTCAGTTGGTGGCCACTGACCATCAGCCACTCCATCCACCTCCGGGTGATGATGTCGAAGCGACCTTCGTGGGACAGGTCCGGGTTGCGCGGGACTGCGCGGTCCATCAGGTCGTCCTGGAGGCAGCCCCGGTTGCGCGCCATCACCCGCAGCACCTCGGCAGCATGGTCGGCTCGGCTTCCCTCCCCCGACCGCGCCATCATCCAGATCCCGGCGACGCCGATGGGGGTGCCCATCTGCACGAGGGCTTCGGTGAACTGCATCGCCCGCGCGTGCGACCACTGCTCGAGGCGCTCCACCATCCACGTGGCGCACCGATCGCCGCCGAGGGCGCCCACGACGCGGAGTACCCAGGTGCGGTTGGAGGGTGTGTCTTCGGCGGCCCATTGCTCGACCATCGCGAGGACAAAGGCGTCGAGCGAATGGGGCGTAAAGAGCTGCCGCATCGCGTCGCTCACCGGGAGCTGCTGGCGCTTGCCGTACTGCATCCGCAGGCCGACCACGACGTTCGTGGGGTCCCAGGCCAGATCGAGATCCGGCTCACGTAGGGTCAGCGGCGGCAACTGGGAGGTCTCGAACAGGGGCTGGAGCCGGCGGCGGCGCGCCTTGCCTACCTCCTCCATCAGGCTGTTCCAGCGCGCCCCGGCGCCGGCGGCGAGGCGGGGGAGGGCGGCGAGGACGTCTTCCGGCGGACGGGTCTTGCCGAACTTGAGGCGTCTCAGCGTCTTCGGCCGCTTCTCCCTGGCAAGCGTTTCATACAGCGGCGCGTAGTCCTCGATGTCCTCCTTCACCTCGATGGTGAGCCGTCGCATGAACCGCGCGGTCGGAAGCTCCAGCAGCTCGTCGAGTCGCTCCTTGGCCTCGCGCATCGTGGCGATGTGCAGCGTGACCTCATCGATCCAGCCGAGGCGCCACCCGGCGTGGAGCTTGCGGGAGCCCATCCCGGCGAAGGGACCCAGCCAGGCCTTGCGGTGAGCCTCCAGCAGCTCACCCTCTCGCGCTGTCAGACGCTCGTCATCGGGATGCTGGCTCAGCGCATATTGGATCGCTGCAAACTCACCCCGCGGATCGCCCTGTGTCTGCAGCAGGTCTGCGGCGACGAGAAAGCGCTCGACGTCGTCCGGGTCGTCTTCGATGAAGCTGAGGTCGTCCACGCCGGCATCATAGACCCCGCTGCGCGGATGCCCAGGGGGCTGCTGCAAGGCGCTTGCTTGCCGGGTCGCTTTTCGGGTTAGGTTCCGCCCATGAACGCCCCCCGCCTTCCGGTCGTACCGCTTCTTCTCACCCTCACACTGCTGAGCGCCTGCCCTGAAGAGGAGGCCGCATACGGTCCTCTCGTCGACGGCGGGAGGTTGAACGTCGTCGTCCTGGTCGACGATGACGGCGGTGACCACATCGGGCTCAATGCCGCCGCCGAGGACCTCCGCACGACCCTGCTCGCGACCCTCGGCGCCACCGAACTCGCCGCGGATCCGAAGTACCGCGTCTACCTGGAGGTCGCCGACAACCTGACCGACCGCCTGGGGCCCGAGGGGTATGTCTTCACCCCCGCCGAGGACGCCTCCATCACCATCACCGGCGCCACCCCGGTGGGTGCGATGTATGGCGCCTACCACATGGCTCAGCTGCTGGGCGCGCGCTGGTACCACCCCGAAGAGCAGGCCTTCGTTCCCTATACCGGCGACGCCCTGCCCATCGTCGAGGGCGACCAGAAGCCCAGCTTCGAGCGCCGCGGCTTCCACCACCACACCCAGCACCCCATCATTGCCAGCGACGTGCTGCTCCGCCCAGGCGATGCCGCGTTTCGCGAGTATGCCTCCAAGCTCATCCGCTACCAGGCGCGCAACCGGTCCAACACGCTCAGCTGGCACATGCTCAAGACGATGGATCTAGACTCCTGGGCGCCCTACATGGCCGACATCGCCGCCGAGGCCGCCGACTATGGAGTGCAGGTCGGCTGCGTCACCAGCTTCGCCGACCAGCAGCAGAACAACTTCAAGCTCATCCAGGATCCCAACCAGCCTGCGGACGCTCAGATAACGTCCAACCTCGACACCATCCTCGACGCCGGCCTGTCGTTCATCGCCTTCCAGATCGGCACCAGCGAGTTCACCAAGCCCGAGGACGCCGAGGTCATCAGCTGGATGAACACTGCCGTGGCCCATGTCCGCGATGCCCATCCCGGGGTCAGGACCTACGCCTGGATCCACATCACCTGCGACCTCGAAGACGACAACGGCGGCCACTTCTACCACCTGCCGCTGCAAGCCGATGAGGACCTCGGCGCCTGGGTCCACACGACGATGTTCTACAGTATGGGGCGCCCCGCGCCGGTCTACGGCTGCCAGAACTTCGACCATCAGTTCGAGTTCATCGAGGCGGCTTCGGCCAGCGGGCGCGAGCAGATCTGGTTTCCCGAATCCGCCTGGTGGCTCGGCTTCGACAACAACATGCCCCTGGCGCTGCCGCTGACGGGGTTGTCGCGCGAGGAGGACATCGTCCGCTTTGCCCCTCAGATGACGGGGCACATCACGTTCACCACGGGCCGCGAGTGGACCTACTGGCAGTACGACCACTACCTCACCCAGGCGACCTGGGACGCGACGCTGAGCTGGGACGCCTATCTGGACTGGATCGCCCCGGTCTATGGCGATCGGTCGGCCGACGTGGCGACCGCGCTGAAGGCGTGGACCGACTTGCAGGAGCAGCACATCTACGAAGAGACGCCGCTCATCTACTTCTACCTGGCCGGCGAGCTGCCCCAGGACGAGCTCGGTGAGGCGGCCGGGATTCTGGCGCGGCGCCCCAAGTTGTCGTTCCAGAAGGTGCTCAACTTCACCGACCAGGAGCTCACCGACTGGCAGGCTACGGACATGGCTCAGTTGCTGGCCATGAAGGCGGCCTACAACCCGGTTTTCGACGCGCTCCCCGTGCCCTCGGGAGATGACGGGCTCTACGCCGAGCTACATCGCGTGCTGTCCATCTACGTGCAGCGTATCGACCACGCCATCGCGCTCTACGAGGGCGTGGTGGCGGCCCGGGCCGGTGACCGGACCACCGCCGACGCGCGGCTCGCCACGGCAAAGGCGATCACCGCTGACGTGCTGACGGTCATCGCCACCGCTGAGGGCTACTATCGCTACCCGGCCGAGCTCCTGACCGAGGAGAAACCCGAGTCGCTGACGTCCTACCCGTTCGGCTACCTGTGGGAGACGTCGACGGGCTTCTTCTGGACCCGCCGCGACGACCAGCTGGCGCTGGTCATCCAGCAGGTGTTCGAGGGCGTCGCCGAGGAGTGGCAGAAGACGCCCGACACGCTGCTCATTTCGCAGGCCGAGGATGTCACCGTCGTGGCGCCCACAAGCGACCTGGCCAGCACGCTCCTGTCGGGATTCGTGCCCCAGGTGTTGTTCGGAATGTCGGACTGGGACGCCGCCACCGGCACGCTTTCCTTCACCATCGCCCAGGACCAGAACACCAATCTCCTCCCCGATCCCGGTACCGAGCTGACCTTGAGCGGCGCGGCTGGGGCGGACGCCTGGTCGCAGACCGCTTCGGCGTATCCCATCGGCGTGTACCAGACGTCGGGTGAGAAGCTGTCGGACCTCGTCGTGCTCAACCCGGAGTTCCGCATCACCCCGGCGTCCGGCCTCCCGAACTCACCGGAGGCCATCGAGCTCATCGGTCAGGTCCAGAGCCAGGCGCTCATCGAGCTGGTCATCGCCATCGCCGGTATCGACCCGGAGGGCATTGGCGAGCTCATCAAGGGCGTCTGGGAGATCCCGCCTGAGGACCCGCTACCGGAGCTGCTCGACTTCCACCTGTCCTTCGCACCGAAACCGGCTCCCTGAATGCCTGCCTGGCCCGACTCAGGGCCCGGGGCAGATGGGGCAGTGCGGCGTGTTGCCGTTACTACTGGGCGTGGCCAGCTCGGTGTTGCCATGGGTGCCGATGTTGACGCGGCAGCCGTTGGGCTCTGGCTCGTCAGAGCATGTGCTGACGGGGTTGCCTGCATCGATGGCGGGCGAGTCCGCCTGGACGGTGAAATCGAGTGAGTTCATGAAGGGGGCGGTGGACATCACTGTGGGACTGAGCGTGGCGTTCAGGGCCTCGCTCGCGCCGCATGCGTGCTGGATGGAGTAGCTCACGCCCAGGGATGAGGCGGCGTTCTCCGGGGCGTTCCACCAGCAGATGCCCGAGACGCTGGAGATGATGCTGTTGCTCACCGCCACGGGCTGACTCTGGCCCGCAAACACGACCACGCCGCGACCCCATCCGTCCACCCCGCTGCCCGCGTTGACGCAGGAGATGTGGGCGATGTCGACGCTCGAGGAGTCAGCGACCGTCACGCAGCCCGCGACGTTGGCCAACTGCGGCTGGCTCGACGCTCCCAGGTTTATCGTATGCATGCCGATATTGCGCACTTCGACGAAGCTGCTCAGCTCGAGCGCCAGCGCGATCGAGCGTCCCGGTCGAGGACCGGTGGCGCCTGCGGTATTGGCGTCACCGCTCTCGAGCGTGTCGATGATCATGCGCCGGGGGAAGACGCTGGTGCTGTTGTTGATGCGAAGGCCATAGACGGTGCCGCCGTTACCTCCGGCGGTTCCACCCGGGCCGCCCGGGCCTCCGGTGAGGTCATGGATGAGGTTGAACGCCACGTTCACGTTGTCGCTGTTCAACACCGTCACCCCTTCGACCTGGCCGCCGTTGCCGCCGCTGTCTGTGCCGGCCCCACCTGGACCCGCACTCAGCGGACCCACGTTGGCGCCGCTGAGGAAGCAGCCGTTGCAGTTCTGGAGCAGAATGCCCCGCACCACTCCAGCCTCTCCTCCGGTCCCCGTGGCCGTGTTGCCGGCGGGGGCGGTTCCGCCGCTCACGGTGGGGTTCACCACGCTCACGTTGGTCGCGTTGAGGACCACGATGTGGCCGAGGTTGGTGGGGTTGGCCGGGCTGTTCCAGATGGCGTTGGCGATCGTCGTCCCGTCGTCCCCGGTGATGTAGTGGATGATTCCATTGTCCAGCGTGTTGTCGGACGCGACGAGGTTGTCTTCCGAGCCCGGCGCCAGATGAAGTCCGTAGGCCGTCTGTGCAAGCCCGTTGGTCGGCGCGCCCGAACCGCCCTGGCCACCGTTGAGGTCGTCCATGCTGGTGCCGAACAGGATGTTGAAGACGGCGTCTTGATCAAAGGCGATGCCGGCACCCATGCCTCCGGTCCCACCCACGCAGTTGGAGTCGGTGCAGGACCCACCTTCACCTCCAAAGACCTCCTCGATGATCAGGTCGGAGATGGTGCAGCCCGTGGTCTCGGACAGGTGCAGCCCGCGACCCCAGCCGCCGGTCCCCGAGACGCCTCCGCTGGCCCCGCCACCTCCCTGGCCGCCGGTGATGACGGCGAGCTGGACCATGGTCACGGCGCAGATCGGGGAGTCGATGATGCGAATGCCCACCGCGTCGCCCCCCACGGCTCCTGGTTCGCCGGGTGCGGCGTTATAGCCGGCCCCGCCAGTGACCAGGGATACGGCGCCACCGGTGATGATGGCATTGTTGGTCCCGTCCAACAGGATGCCGATCGCCGGCTCCGGCGGGCCAGAAGCTGTTCCGGGGTCGAGGTTGGCGATGGCCTCGACGAACACGCCCTCCAGGAGCAGGTTGTCCACCTGTCCGATGGGGCTGTCCGTGGTCGCGGCCACTCCGACCCGACATTGGCGGATGGTGAGGTTGCGGAGCGTCACGTCATCAGCGTCCACGGTGACGCAGCGGTCCGCCCCGAAGTTGGGGTCGATCGTCGTGTCTTCGGCGTTCTCTCCACGAATCTCGACGCCGTCGTCGGCCACGATGATGGACTCTGGGTAGGTGCCCTCGGCGACGAAGATGAGCCAACCGTCTCCGGCCAGAGAGAGGGCCTCGCTGATGGTGGCGACGGGGTTGTCCAATGAGCCGTCCCCGCCGCTCGAGCCGGTGGGGCTGACCCACGCGGTGGGGCGCTCGCAGCCGTTGCCGTCGAAGTCGCCGTCATCGTCGGAGAACAGGGGCGCACACACAGGAACACTGCAGCTGCCGGCGACACATTCGGTGACCGTGTTCGGGGGCCCCGTGCACGGAACCTCGCAGTCGGGCTCTGCATCGTCCGGCGTGTCGACCGTTGCGTCCCCGTCCGGCGTGTCGTCGACGGTGTCGGTGACGTCTGAGGGAAGCTCCTGGGGAACATCGGGTATGAGGCCAGCGTCGGCGTCGATGCCCGTATCCGGGGGGCCGGGGTCCGGTGCGGGGTCCGAGCCGGGGTCGGTGGCGCCGTCGGGCTGACCGGGATCCGAGACCCCGTCACCGGCAGGAACCACGTCCGTGGTCACTTCGCCAACGATATCGTCGGAGAGGTCGGTACCGGGGACGCAAGCGGCCAGTGCGGAGACGAGTAGGACGAGCCAGAGTCGTGTCACCATGGCTGAAACCTAGTCCGAACGACATCCCACGGCAACCGCACCCACGCCTCGCTTGCACAACCCAATCCGCTCGCCCTAACGTCCCCGCGACCGTCACATCCAAACCCTGCGGAGGCGCCGCCATGGCCGATCGCTACCCCGTCCCCGAGCGCGTCAGCACGGGCTCCCAGAGCCCCGTGCACGACATGAACAGCTACCGCGAGCAGTACATGGCCGCGGTCAACGATCCGGACGGGTTCTGGCTGAACATCACCCGCGAGACCATCGCCTGGGACAAGGAGCCCACGCTGGGGCAGCTGGGCGACTACCACACCATCCAGGACGGTCCGCTGAGCTGGTTCGGCGACGGGGAATTGAACGTGACGGTGTCGTGCCTCGACCGCCACGTCGAGGCGCAGCCCGACAAGGTCGCCATCCTCTGGGAGGGAGATGACCATGGCGAGAACCGCGCCATCACCTACGCCGAGCTTCATCGAGAGGTGTGCAAGACCGCCAACGCGCTGAAGACACTGGGCCTGAAGAAGGGAGAGCGGGTGATCATCTACATGGGGATGGTGCCCGAGGCCGCCATCGCCATGCTGGCCTGCGCCCGGCTGGGCGCGATCCACAGCGTCGTCTTCGGAGGCTTCTCCGCCGAAGCCATCCGCGACCGGGTTCGCGACTGCGGCGCCGAAGTGGTCATCACCCAGGACGAAGGACGCCGTGGCGGCCGAGCCGTCCCTCTCAAGGCGGTCGTCGATACGGCGCTAGAGGGCGAGCACTCGGTCCGCGACGTGGTGGTCTTCCAGCGCACCCATGCCCCGGTGCACATGGAAGAGGGGCGCGACGTCTACTGGCACACCATCGTGCCCCCCGCCTCCGAGGACTGCCCGGCCACGATCTGCAACGCCGAGGACGCGCTCTTCATCCTCTACACGTCGGGCTCGACAGGTAAACCCAAGGGTGTCGTCCACACCTGTGGCGGCTACATCACCTATGCCAGCTACACCCACCGCGTGGTCTTCGACCTGCGTCCGGACGACGTCTACGCATGCGTTGCCGATGTGGGCTGGATCACTGGCCACAGCTACATCGTGTACGGGCCCCTCGCCAACGGAGCCACCTCGCTGATGTTCGAGTCGGTGCCCACCTACCCGGACGCCGGCCGCTACTGGGACATGGTCCAGCGGCACAAGATCACGGTGTTCTACACAGCGCCCACCGCCATCCGCGCCCTCGCTGCCCACGGCGACGACCTGGTGGAGATGTACGACCGGTCTTCACTGCGGGTCCTCGGCACCGTCGGCGAGCCCATCAACCCCGACGCGTGGCGCTGGTACTTCGACGTCGTCGGCGACAAGCAGTGCACTATCGTCGACACGTGGTGGCAGACGGAGACGGGCGGCATCGCCATCTCGCCCATCGCGCCGGCCACGAGCACCAAGCCGGGCTCGGCGACCCTGCCGATGCCGGGGATCGTGCCGGTGCTGATGGACGACGAGGCCAAGACCGTTCGCGGCCCTGGGCAAGGCAAGTTGTGCCTGGCACAGCCCTGGCCGGGTCAAGCGCGGACGGTGTGGAACGACCACCCTCGCTTCGTGGCCACCTACTTCACGCACTATCCCGGCTACTACTTCACCGGTGACGGCTGTAAGCGCGACGCGGACGGCTATCACTGGATCACCGGACGGGTCGACGACGTCCTCAACGTCAGCGGCCACCGCATGGGCACCGCCGAGTTCGAGTCCTCCCTGGTAGGCGTCGAGGCAGTGGCGGAAGCCGCGGTCGTCGGGTTCCCCCACCCGATCAAGGGCCAGGGCGTCTATGCCTACATCGTCCTGCAGCCCGGCGAGACCGCCAGCGACGGTGTCGAAAAGGCTATGAACCAGCACCTGCGCGACGCCATTGGGGCTCACGCCAAGGTGGATCTCTACCAGTTTGTTCCGGGGCTGCCCAAAACGCGATCGGGCAAGGTCATGCGGAGGATCCTCCGCAAGATCGCCGAGGGCGAGCCGGATCGCCTGGGGGACGTTTCCACCCTTGCGGATCCCGGCGTCGTGGAGAGCATCAAGGACGGCGCCCGCGCGCTCTGAGACCGCTTGTCCATCGGACAGAATCGAACTGTTCGTGACTCACTTACAATAGAGCGCCACAACCCCATTGACCGGGTCTGGCACCGCACATAAGGTCTCGCAGCCCGAGAAGCTTCTCGGGCAAAAACCACGGTTCAGACACAGGAGGCCACCATGGCTTCGAGCCCGCACGTAGTCACTGTCACCGACGATTCCTACCAGACCGAAGTCATCGACAGCGACGTCCCCGTCCTGGTCGACTTCTGGGCGGCCTGGTGCGGCCCCTGCAAGATGATGGAGCCGGCCCTGTACCAGCTGGCCGACGAGCTCGGCGGCAAGCTGAAGGTGGCCAAGGTCGACGTCGACACCCACCAGCGCCACGCTGGCTCCCTGGGCGTGAACTCCATCCCCGCTCTGTTCCTCTACAAGAACGGCGAGGTCGTGGGTCGCGTCGTGGGCGCTCAGAGCAAGCAGCGCCTGCAGGCTCTGGTGGATCCGCACCTGTAAGCTGCAAAGCTTCTTCGCCTCGGGACCGGTGGGATGTACCATCTGCGCCGGTCATACCGAGGAGGCGCCACATCGTTCAGGTCTTGTTGGTCGCTGCGGCGCTGGCGTGCGCTGCGGCAACGTTGCTGCAGTTGCGTTGGACCTTCGCCACGGGCCCGACGTTGCGGAGGACCAGCATCGGTCTGCTCGCAGCGGGCGGCGTCATCCTGGCGGCCGCTGCGGTCGTGGAGTTCGCCGGCGCGGCTGAGCTCGCGCCATCCTCCAAGATCGTCCTCATCGTCGCGGCCGGAGGCACCCTGGTGTTTCTGGCGACGCGGCTTTGGCGCGAGGTGCCCATCAGCTCCCTCGTCGCTGCATCCCTCGCCGGCGTCACCGCACTGGCGGTATTCCTCAAGGGGTTCGACTCGCACGTCTCGGCCGGCGGGACGATGACCGCGCTGACGGCGGTCCACGTAGGCGCCGTCGTGCTGGGTTTTGTGGCCTTCATACCGGCCTATGTGCTGTCGGTGCTGTTCCTGAGCCAGGAGCATCGGCTCAAGAGCAAGCAGCTCACGGGGGGCGCTGCTCCAAAGCTGCCGAGCCTCATGGCCCTTGAAAAACGGGCCTGGCAGCTGCTCTACATCGGCTTCCCGCTCTATACCGTGGGGGTCGCTCTAGGCGTGCTCTGGGCGCCTACGACGGACGCTGAGGCTACATTGCGGCCACAACATTTGCTGGCAGCCACCAGCTGGGCCGTGTATGCGTTCGCCATCTACCGCCGCTGGCGGACCGGGTGGCGCGGACGTCGCGCCGCTCTCGCTTTGATGGGAGCCTTCGTGACGACGTTTGGGGCCGTGCTTATGTACATGATGAGGTAGCCGTTGCGTCTCATCGTTGCCAGCGTGAGCCACAAGACCGCCGGGGTAGACCTGCGGGAGCGGATGGCCGTGAGCCCCGATGGGCTCGGCGAGTTTCTCCGAGGCATCGTCGCCGAGGAGGACGTCGCCGAAGTCATGCTCCTGTCGACCTGCAACCGGGTCGAGCTGTATCTGGTCCCCGCGCGCGAGCGCATCAAAGAGCAGGAGGTGGCTACCCTGTTCGGCATCCACCGTGGTGTGCAATGGCAGCTGGTCAACCAGTACGCCCGGTTCCGCGAGGGCGCGAGCGCGGTGCATCACCTGCTTCGGGTCACGGCCAGTCTGGACTCGATGGTCGTGGGTGAGCCGCAGATCCTGGGCCAGGTCAAGGAGGCCGCGAACGCCGCGCGCCACGCCGGCACCCTGGGGCCCGTTCTGGATCGCTTGGTGTCTCACGCCTTCCGGGTCGCAAAGTCGGTCCGCAGCGAGACCGACATCGCCAGCAACCGCGTCAGCATTGGCTCTATCGCTGTGGAGCTGGCCCGGCGTATCTTCGACGATCTGTCCGAGTGCAACATCCTGCTGGTCGGGGCTGGCAAGATGGGTGAGACCATGGCCCGCAGTCTCTCCGAGGGGGGACCGCGGCGGGTCTACGTATGCAACCGTAGCCCGGAGCGTGCCTTCAAGCTTGCCCAACGGCACGGCTGGCGGCCACGACAGTTCGACGAGCTGGACGAGCTGCTGGCGCAGGCTGACGTGGTGCTCACGTCCACGGGTTCCACCGAGCCCATCCTCACCAAGAAGCGCATGAAGCGCGTCATCAAGGCGCGCAAGTACAAGCCGATCTTCATCGTCGACATCGCCGTACCGCGGGACGTGGCCTCCGATGTGGGCGGTCTCGACACGGTCTACCTCTACAACGTCGACGACCTGCAGCAGGTCGCCAACGACAACATGCGCGAGCGCGAGCGCGAGGCGGAGGCCGCCGAGGGCATCGTGTCCCGCGAATTGGGCCAGATCGAGGCCTGGTACCGGCAGCTCGAGGTGGCGCCGACCATCACGGCCATTCGTCAGCGCGCCCAGGCGGTGGCGCGGGCAGAGCTCGAGCGGACCCTGGGCAAGCGTCTCCGTCACCTTGCGGAAGAGGACCGCTCGGCCCTCGAGACGATGGTCAAAGCGACCGTGAACAAGCTGCTCCATCCCACCATGATGGCGCTCAAGAACGCCTCGGACGCCGGTGGCAACGCAGCCCTGGTGGCCGCCGCACAGCGGCTGTTCGGGGTCGAAGACAGCACAGCGGAGGACGCGAGCGCTCCTCCTCCTCCCCATGCGGCGGACACGCCGACGGTTGCGGCCGTCGACACACGCGAGAAGGTCAAGTGAGCAACACCCCGGTCCACAAGCTGGTCATCGCCACCCGCGGCTCCAAGCTGGCGCTCTGGCAGTCGCACCACATCCGGGATCGGCTGCTGGCCGATGGCCCACGTACAGGGATCACCGAAGTCGAGCTGATGGTGATCAAGACCCGCGGCGACAAGATCCTGGACCGCGCCCTCAGCGCCGTTGGTGGCAAGGGGTTGTTCGTCAAGGAGCTGGAGGAGGCGTTGTTGGATGGCCGAGCCGACCTGGCCGTCCATTCGATGAAGGACGTGCCGTCCGAGCTCCCCGATGGGTTGACCATTGGGGCCGTTCCCGCTCGCGCCAACCCCTACGACGCCCTGGTCTTCTCCAAGTCGGTTCATGGGCCCAGCGACCTCGGGGACCTGCCGAACGGCGCCGTAGTTGGGACCAGCAGCCTGCGTCGTGCCGCGCAGGTGCTCGCGCTTCACCCGCATCTGAAGATCGTGCCCGTTCGCGGCAACCTCGACACCCGACTCCGCAAGCTGGACGAGGGGGTCGACGGCATGCAGGCGCTCATCCTCGCGTGCGCTGGACTCGAGCGCATGGGCTGGCAGGATCGCATCTCGCGCGCCCTGGCGCCGGACGAGATGGTCCCGGCGGTGGCTCAGGGCGCCCTCGGCATCGAGATTCGTACCGCCGACCCCAAGGTGGCGCCGATCATTGCGCTGCTCGATGACCCCAAGACGCGTAGCTGCGTCGTCGCCGAGCGGGCGTTCCTCAGGCGGCTCGAAGGCAACTGCCAGGTCCCGCTCGGAGCCTACGCCCAGCGGATGGACGACACCTTGAGCATGGTTGGGTTCGTCGGAAGCCCGGACGGCAAGGCGACCTATCGCGACGAGATGCGGCGTCCCGTGCACGAGGCGACGGATCTGGGCGAGGGGTTGGCGGACGCTCTGTTGGAGGCGGGGGGCCGCGCCGTCCTGGCGCAGCTGGCCGAGGCGTGACCGACGGCGGCCCGTCTGGTCGCCGCCCCGGCTTCGTAAGCCTCGTCGGCGCTGGTCCGGGCGATCCCGGGCTGCTCACCGTGGCGGGCAAGCGCGCCATCGAGCGCGCCGATGTGGTGCTGTATGACCGTCTGGCGTCGCCCGCCTTGTTGGCGACGGTGCCTGTGGCGGGGCAGGAGCGCATCCACGTGGGCAAGTTGGGCGGCCCGGGCCATGCGGCCCAGGAAGCCATCAACGCCCTGATCGTCAAGCGCGCGGCAGCCGGTCAACGGGTGGCTAGGCTCAAGGGGGGCGACCCCTTCGTCCTCGGCCGTGGGGGCGAGGAGGCGCAGGCTTGCGTGGACGCTGGCATTGCCTTCGAAGTCATTCCAGGCGTCAGCTCCTCGGTCGCCGCACCCGCCTACGCCGGCATTCCGGTGACCCACCGCGACATCGCCAGCGGCTTCAGCGTCCTGACTGGGCACGAGCGAGCCGATGGCGCGTATGAGCGAGTCGACTGGTCAGCAGTAGCAGGGCGGGACGGGACCATCGTGGTCCTCATGGGGGTCAAGCACATCGCCCGCTGGGTGGCCGGATTGCTGGCCGGTGGATGTGCGCCACAGACACCGGTCGCTTTGGTTCGGTGGGCAACGACCCCCCGCCAGCAGACCCTGGTCTCGACCCTTGGCGAGGTGGTCGATGCCGTCGCCGAGTCGGGGCTCAAGGCCCCCGCCGTGGCCGTGGTTGGGGGCGTGGTCGCCCTGCGGCAACAGCTGACCTGGTTGGAGCAGCGGCCGCTGTTCGGGCTCACCGTCGCGTTCACCCGCCCACGCAAGCCGGGTGACGCTGCGTTGGTGGCGCGCCTCGTGGACGCCGGCGCCCACGTGCTTCATCTGCCGTTGACCCGACAGGTCGCCGTCGAACCGAGCGAGGCGTTCCTCGACGACCCGACCGACGTCGCCTTCACGAGCGCCAACGCGGTGCGTTTCTTCGGTGACTTCCTGTTTCAGCGGGGACGTGACGCCCGATGGCTGGCGGGCCGCAGGCTCTGGGCCGTGGGGCCTGCAACGGCAAGGGCCATGAAGCGTACGCTCGGGGTCGCCGCGGATGTGGTGCCGAAGAAGCACTCTGCGGCTGGCCTGGTTGCGTGGGCCAGGAGCGAGGGCGTGGGTGGCGAGCGCCGCGTACTGTTTCCGTGTGCGGAGGGCGCCCGCCCAACTTTGCCCGAGGGCCTGGTGGCGTTGGGAGCAACGGTGACGCCGTTGGTGCTGTACCGCACGGAGCCTGAGTCGAACCTCCCCACTCGGCTGCTGGATGCGCTCGAATCTGGGGTGAACGTGGTCACCCTGGCAAGCCCGAGCGCCGTGGACGCGCTCGTCGACGCACTCGAAGCGGTGCATGCCACCGACCAGGCGCCGCCCGTGGCAGCCATTGGGCCCACTACCGCAGCGCGGGCCCAGGAGCGCGGGTTGAACGTGGTGGTCGTGCCGCCTCGCGCCACGATGGCGAGTCTGGTGGACGCGCTGGTGGAACACGCGGCGCAGATCGTGGTAGGCGACGAGCCCGTCCCAGACACAGGCACAAGGTAAGCCAGCATGCCGTTCCCCGAATCCCGCCCTCGTCGTCTTCGCCGCACCGGCGCTCTCCGCCGCCTGGTGCGGGAGACGCTGATCACCCCCGACGACTTCATCTGGCCGATGTTCGTCGAGCCCGGCAAAGGTGTGAAGAACCCCATCGTGTCGATGCCCGGTCAATTCCGGTACTCGCCGGACACCGCCGCCCAGGCCGCCAAGGAAGCCTGGGAGCTGGGCGTGCCTGCGGTGATCCTGTTCGGGATCCCGGAGCACAAGGATGCGCTGGGCACGGGTGCCTACGCCAAAGACGGGATCGTCCCCCAAGCCATCCGGGCCATCCGCAACGCGGTGCCAGACATGCTCGTCATCACCGACGTGTGCCTGTGCGAATACACCGATCACGGGCACTGCGGGGTCGTCGACAAGGGCCAGGTGCTCAACGACGACACCTTGGAGCTGCTCGCCAAGGAGGCGGTCGCGCACGCCAAGGCGGGCGCGCAGATGGTGGCCCCCAGCGACATGATGGACGGGCGCGTGGGCTTCATCCGCGACGCGCTGGATGAAGAGGGCTACGAGAACGTGCCCATCATGGCGTACTCGGTGAAGTACTCGTCGGCCTTCTACGGGCCGTTCCGCGACGCCGCCGAGAGCGCGCCGGCGTTCGGTGATCGGCGGAGCTACCAGATGGATCCCGCCAACGTGAACGAGGCTGCGCGGGAGGCCGTTCTGGACGAGGAAGAGGGCGCCGACATCTTGATGGTCAAGCCGGCAGGCCCCTACCTGGACGTGCTTCGGATGGTGCGGGAGCAGACGGACCTCCCCCTGGCGGCCTACCAGGTCAGCGGGGAGTACTCGATGATCCACGCGGGCGCCGAACGCGGCTGGGTCGATCTCGAGCGCGTGATGCTGGAGTCGCTCATCGGCATCAAGCGTGCCGGCGCCGACATGATCCTGACCTATTTCGCCCCCGAGGCGGCCCGCGCTCTGGCCAAATAGTGCCGCGATATCGGCACCCTGAGCCGTTAGGACGGCCGCTCGAAGAGCTGGGAGGCGCGCTGGAAGCCGCACTCGTGGAGCGCGGGGCAGTGTGGCGCATCCACAAGCTGGAGCGCGAAGAAGGCTGGTTCGACCTGGAGCGGAAGCGGTTTCTCAGGGCCAACGTCAGCTGCCGGCTGACCTTGGTCAGCTCCGGGGACCTCCGCACGGCGTTGGAGGTCGAGGCGGCCACCGTGGCACTGGCCGAAGCGATGGTGGGCGAGCTGCTCGCCCTGGTGGAGTCGGGGGGCTAGCCCCTCAGCTCGGCGATCTCGGCCCGAAGCTGCGCAACCTCGGCATCACGCTCGGCCAACTGCGCCTTCACGGTGTCCAGCTCCTGATTCTGGAGCTGCAGCTCGGCGTTGAGCTGTTGCAGCTTCTCGGTGGTCCGCCGCAGCCGCTCGTTGAGCTCACTGGCCTGCCGGGTCGCGTGGTCGTTGGCGACCACCCGGCTCAGGATCTGCGGCAGCTCGTTCCAGAACGCCGGCTCCTTGACCACGTACTCGGCGACCTGTTTGCGGTAGGCCTGTACGGCGAGATCTTCGCTGCCCGCACTGGTCATCAGTACGAACGGCGAGTCGACGCCCTTGCCCCGCAGCAGGTCCACCAGATCGAGCCCGCGATGGCCGGGAATGCGGTTGTCCACCAGCAGCACGTCGAAGGACATCTGGGTGGCATAGTCCATCGCCTCGTCCGAGGTTTCGGCCAGCTGGACGACGGAGAAGGGACTTCCCGGCTTTGTCATCGCCCGGCGAATCAGCAGCTGGTGGGCTGGGTCGTCCTCGACAATCAGGACGGTGAGCCCACGAGCCTCTTCAGCCTCAGGGGATTCAGAAGCGCCTGGCCCTTGTTGGGGGGTGGCAGTCATTGCGGCACCTTCGTCGCTCATCGCAGAAGCCATTATCCAATGTGACGATGTAATGGCAACAGGTGGTCACCGTCTCACCCCTGAAGCCCCGAGTCCGGGGGTGAGAAAGAGTTTGCGCACCGAGCAGAGAGGTACGCGGAACACCGGATGAATGAGCGTTCATTCTTGAGGGGCTTTGTGGAATTTCAGTGTCTTGAGAACCGCCCATGGGTTGGCATGAGGCATGCAGAGGACGGCGTGTGGACGGATTTTCGGAGAGACGCATGTCGCGCCTGTCGCTAGATGACAACGAGCGGTTCGCTGTTCTTTTGAACCCCAACGCCCGCATGGTGAACAACCGGGTGGCGCGGCGGATCAATGAGCTGGTCGATCCCACCGACGTCTTCGTCAGCCACAGCCCCGACGAGGCCAGCAGCGTCATGCGGGAGATCGCCGGCCGCGGCTACGGAACGGTGTTCACCGGCGGCGGCGACGGAACCGTCACCAACTTCATCAACCGTTATCCGACCTATGGCACCGACGATGCGCGCATCGGGATCCTGCGCCTTGGCGCCGGCAACGCGATGTCCGAGATCGTCAGCAGCGGTGATCCACTCAGCGACCTCCGCCAGTACATCGCCAATCCGAGCGCCGACAGCACCGAGCTGGCGCTGTGCGAATCCGAAGGAACGCGCTTTGCGTTCGCCTCGATGGGGCTCGACGCTCAGATCCTCACCGACTACCAGCGCCTGCACGCTCGGTTCGGCCGGTTGGCTGGCGGGCTGGAAAACGTCGGTGGCTACATGGCCGCAGCTTTTGGCCTCACGCTGCCGCGCTTGTTGGCGCGCCGCCTGCGGCGTCAACAGCTGCAGGTGCGTGTGGTGAACACCGGCGCCGAGGCGTATGCCATCACCACGGATGGACGTGGAAACGGCACTGTGGGCAAGACCTTCGCGCCGGGCGAAGTGCTCTATGAGGGCCCGGTCAATCGGGCTTTGTTCGGCACGTGCCCCTTCTACGGCTACCGCGTCTCCGCGCTGCCTTTCGCAGGTCTGCGCAACGACCGCTTCCACCTACGGCTGAGCAATGTCAGCCCGGGGCGGATGCTTTGGGGGCTGCGTAAGATCTGGAAGGGGACGTTCCGCCACGATGAGCTCCACGACTTCCATGTCGAGCGGGCCCAGCTCGAGTTCAGCGAGCCCGTTCCATACATGCGGGCCGGCGAAGTGCAGGGCTTCCGCGAGACCATGAGCGTGGGTATGGCAGAGCGCCCCGTGGAGCTGGTGCGGTTCTTCTAGGGCGGCAGCCGAAACTCGAAGCTTGACGCCCAACTACGGGGTAGCTACGGTGCCGCGGCTCATGTCTGCAGGAGTAGCCCATTGGCTCGCGTAACGATTGAAGATTGCCTCGACAACGTCGACAACCGCTTCGCTCTGGCGATGATCGCCTCACAGCGCGCGCGTCAGCTGGCTGTCGGTGAAGAGTCCATGGTCAGCTCGAAGAACAAGCACAACGTGACCGCGCTTCGGGAGATCGCCGCCGGCAAGGTGGCCTTCGACCGCGACGTTCACCAGCTGCTGACGACCTGGACCCGCTTCAAGTAAGCCCAGCGTCCGTGCTGAACTGGCGGTCGCTGCTGCTGGTCACCGCCGCCCTGTGGGCGAGCGCGTGCCCGACCCGGATCCCGCGTCCCGCCAACGCGCTGGACGACGCTGACGCGATCGTCAAGAAGGCCAACGATCGGTTGGCGTCTCTGACCTCCATCAGCGTCTACGCGCGGGTGTGGCAGGGCGACATCCTGATGGCAGCGCCGGTGAGGATGGACCTCATCGGCAAGCGTCCGGATCGCCTGTATTTCTCGATTCTTGACCCCACGCAGAACATGCTCGGGGCGCTGGCCAGCGACGGCACGACATTCACGTCGTTCCAGCGGGGCCAGTCCTCGTGCCTGACGGGCCCCGCGTGCAAGGCGAACGTTGGTCGGCTTCTGCCGCTCAGCCTGGAGCCGCGGGACATCGTCTCGGTGCTGATGGGGGGCGCACCGACGCTGAGCGGCGTGGTGAGCAAGACCGTCGAGTGGGATCAGCGGGCGGGTGCGTACTGCATCATTCTGAAGGCGGCTGATGGCTCCACCCAGTGGATCTGGATCACCCACACCACCTGGCTGACCCAGCGCACCCGCGTGGCGGACGCGAAGGGCAAGACCGTCATCGATATCAAGTTCGACGACGTCAAGAAGGTCGATGGCAAGCCCATCGCACACCAGATCGACGTCCTGGTTCCCAAGAGCAAGACCAAGACGATCCGCATCGTCTACAAAGAGGTCGAGCTGGACGACGAGGAGCTGACGGAGGATGCCTTCAAGCTCGAGTGTCCCAAGGGAGCGACCCCCACCTACCTGCCATGCCCGGTGACGTCTGACCCGATGGTTCCGCCCGCGAAGAAGGACGGAGCGTCGGGTTCGCCCGAGGAGGAGACGCCATGAAGAAGAGCACCGGTAAGGGCTTGTTTATCGTCCTGGAGGGCATCGACGGCGCGGGGACGACCACCCAGTGTCAACAGCTGGCGGACTGGCTGCGCGGCCGTGGTGAGCTCGCGCATCTGACCCGAGAGCCCAGCGACGGGCCCATCGGCACGATGCTGCGGCAGGTGCTGTCCAAGCGTCTGCAGGCAAAGACCATGAGCGGCGACAACGTCTCCATGGATCCGGCCACGGTGGCGCTCTTGTTCGCAGCGGACCGCCTCGACCACTTGCAGAACGAGGTCGTGCCGTACACCGAGGCCGGCTACCACGTGGTGTGCGACCGCTACGTGCTGAGCAGCCTTGCGTACCAGTCGGTGGGCGTGGACATGAAGTTCGTGCGCCAGATCAACGACAAGGCGCTGGCGCCGGACCTGACGGTGTTCCTGCAGGTCAGCCCGGAGGTGGCGATGCAGCGCATCGACGCCAACCGCCCCGGCCGCGACGTGTTCGAGACCCTCGGCTTCCAGCGCAAAGTCGCGGCGGCCTACGACGAGGTGGTCAAAGCCTACCGCGGGGGCCGCGTCGAGACCCTGGACGGCGAGATGAGGCCGGACACAGTCTTCGCACGCCTGCGCGGGATCGTAGGCGACTACCTCTAGGGGGCCCGGACTCGTTTCAAAACGAGTTGCCCAACCCGAGCCTGAACTTCGATGAAGGCCAGTACCGGTACTCGTTTCAAAACGAGTTGCCTTCCTAAGGCCCGAAGGGCGCCTCGCCGAACGCGCGAAGCGCGCACCCGCCAGCGACCTCCGCCAAGAACCCCAGACAAAGAACAGCAGCAGCAGGGGCTGTTGGCGCTCGTGGATTTCCAGCGGGGGCGCCAGCCCACGGTGGAAATCCAAGCGGCTTGTGGGAAAGGCAGCGAGCGCAGCGAGTCGCCTTTTCCAAGGCACTTGTGTGCAGGTTGTGGGCGGCCGCACGTTGCTCTTCCGGCCTTCCTCGATGCTCCGATCGGCCGTCCACAAGCTGTGCACAGGGCCGTCAGCCGCGTCAGCGTCCACAGCCCTCCCCCGCACGGCGACTCCGCCCCAACCCACTGCAAAGAAGAGCACTTTTCTGCTTGACGGGTTTTCGCCCTCTCAGATTCGCCCCAGTCGAATGATAGCCCACCTACGAACCCCAAGGTCTGGGTCCCGCTCCAAAAGCGCAGCGAAGCCCCCTCAAACCCCGCGCCTTGAAGACGCCACGAACGCATCTCGACCCAGCCCCTCCGGGGCCACCAAAAACCTCATGATATAAGCACCTTCCACTCCAAGAGGTGCCCATCATGCTCCCGACGTCGTCCCTCGCCGCGCTCACCAACGCTGACCTGCTCGACAGCCTCCAAGCCCTCGTCTCCAAGGGCCGTGCCTGGGAGGTCGAACTCCTTCGCCACCTGGACGAGGTCGAGCGCCGCGACCTCCATCACGCCAAAAGCTACTCGTCGATGTTCGTTTACTGCACCGACGCGTTGGGCTTCGAGAAGGCCGCCGCGTACAACCGCATCGCCGTTGCTCGGCTGGGGCGACGCTTTCCGCGTGTTCTGGCGATGCTCGAGGCCGGGCAACTGAGCCTCACGGCGGCCCGAACCCTCGGTCCACACTTGAAGACCGAAACCGCCGACGACCTCCTGGACGCGGCGGTCGGCAAGACGGTCGACGAGATCAAGCAGCTCCTCGCCGAGAGAGCCCCGAAGCCGGCCGTTCCGACGTCCATCCGGAAGACGCCCCAACGAAGAGACCGGCAGCCCGCCAGGTCCTCGACGCCGCTGTTCGACCAGGTCTCTGAGATGTCGGGCGAAAGGCCCAAGAAGCCCGTTCCTCGAGCTGAACCGCTTGCGAAGGACACCTACAAAGTGACCTTCACAGGGAGCTCGGAGCTGGTCGGGATGCTGGAGGAAGTGAAGACGCTACTCGCGCAGGCCAGCGGAAAGTCGTGTGACGAAGCGGAAGCTATCGAGACCGCAGTCCGCGAACTGCGCGACCGGCTTCGGAAGCGGAAGTACGCTGTGGGGGCGCGGCCCAGGAAGCAGAAGACGGCAAAGAAGGCCGAGGCGTCAGAGTCCAAGGGAGCCCGACGGACGCGGCGGATACCCAACGCCGTGCGGCGGGCGGTGGCTGAGCGGGATGGGTATCAGTGTGCGTACGTGGACCCCGAGACGGGGCGGCGGTGCTGCGAGACGCGGTTCCTTGAGTTCCAGCACCTCGAGGCCTTCAGTCGGGGCGGTTTGCACTCGGTCGAGAACCTGAAGCTCTTCTGCCGCGGGCACAATCAGTTTGCCGCTCGACGAGATGGTTTGATGGGGGGCGTGGATGAAAGGTGCGGTTCACCGGACAGGGCTGTGGACGCTGCCGCGGCTGACGGCCCTGTGCACAGCTTGTGGACGGCCGGAAGGAGCATTGGAGTGGGTTGAGAGGGCAACTTGCGGCCGCCCACAACCTGCACACAAGTGCCTTGGAAAAGGCGACTCGCTGCGCTCGCTGCCTTTCCCACAAGCCGCTTGGATTTCCAGCGGGGGCTGGCGCCCCCGCTGGAAATCCACGAGCGCCCACAGCCCCTGCTGCTGCTGTTCTTTGTCTGGGGGTTCTGGGCGGTTGAACGCTGGCGATGACGGGGGTCCACGCCTCGCGTTGGTCCCTTCGGGCCCGGGTCGGGAACTCGTTTTGAAACGAGTGCGTGGCATTCGGCGAGGTGTCCTTCGGGCCTTTGGATGGGCACTCGTTTTGAAACGAGTCGACGCCTCGACTTCGATTCGCTACCCGTCGCGGGTGTACTCTTTGAGCATCCAGACGCGCTGACCGGGGCCGAGCCGGATGCGAAGGGCGTCTTTGCGCGGGACCTCTCGGCCCGAGAAGAAGCACGTGACGGTATCTTCGTCGTCGAAGTCGTCGTCATCACGTTTGCGGCGTTTCCTGGATGCTTTCGAATCATCGAGGGATGAAGCCATGGACACACTGCTCCAGGGACGTGGGACTGTGAGATGAGGGGCGCAAGCCCGCTTGTTTCGCGGGCGTGCACGCCGGACCTGTCCCAGACCTCCAAAGCAACCGCTGTGCCACTTGTATGATTTCAGTCACTTGGACAGAAATCGTCCCAAACGACGCGTTCGGAGTCGGACATTCGTGTCACACCGCAGGAAAGAAATGCTCCACCCGGCCATTTTCGGGGCCCTCCATTACGCCGAAATCCATTGCACGTTCGGAAGTTGGCGGGGTAGCGTCCGCCCATGACGCTGGAGACCCAAACCAACATCGAGCGTGTCGTTGCCGCCCTCAACGCCTTCCGGCGGGGCCACCCCGTGATCCTCGCCGACCCCGCTGCCCAGGGGCATGGCGGCGTGATCCTGGCGTCGGCCGAGCGCACCAGCGACGACACCGTCAACTTCATGGTCACCTACGGCCGCGGGCTGTTGGGGCTGGCGATGACGCCCGAGCGTATCGAGCGCCTGGGGCTTCAGGTTCCGCTGCCGGCCGAGGACCTCAGCCGCGAGGCATACACCGTCTCTATCGAGGCACGTGACGGCGTGTCCACGGGCATCTCGGCGTCGGACCGGGCGCGTACCATTCAGGTGGCGTGCGCCGTCTGGACCAAGCCCGAAGACCTGGTGACCCCGGGGCATGTCTTCCCGGCAGCTGCCGTGAAGGGCGGCGTGCTTCGCCGCCGCGGCTGGGCCGAAGCGGGCCTGGACATGGCGCGTCTGGCAGGCATCGAGCCGGCCGCCGCCTTCTGCCACATCCTGGACGAGCGCGGCGAACTGGCGTCCACCGGCGCCATGGTCGATCTGGCTACCCAGCACGGCCTCGAGTGGCTGACAATGGACGACCTCGTCGCCCATCGACTGCAGCGCGAGTCGTTCGTGCGCCAGCTGACGCAGTCGACTCTGCCGACCCGCGCCGGTGAGTTCCTGGTCCGGGCGTTCGAAAACACCCTGGACGGCGGTCAGCACCTGGCCTTGAGTCTGGGCGACATCCGGACGCCCGAGCCGGTGATGGTTCGGATCCACTCCGAGTGCCTGACCGGCGATGTGTTCGGCTCTCGCCGCTGCGACTGCGGTCCGCAGCTGGTCGAAGCGATGAACCGCATCCGGGAAGAGGGACGCGGCGTCATTGTCTACCTCCGCCAGGAAGGACGTGGCATCGGGCTCACCGATAAGCTCCGTGCCTACGCGCTACAGGACCAGGGCCGCGACACGGTGGAGGCCAATCTCGAGCTCGGCCACCCGGCCGAAGCGCGCAGCTACGCCGCGGGCGCCCAGATGCTACTGGCTCTGGGGGTTCGGAAGGTGCGTCTCATGACCAACAACCCGGCGAAGGTCGACGGACTGACCAACGCGGGCATCGAAGTCGTGGGCCGCGAACCCATCGAGATCGCGCCGACCAAGGACAACGAAGCGTATCTGGCCACCAAGAAGGCCAAGATGGGCCACCTGCTGGACCAGGTCTGAAGCTCCGCTCCTTTTTTTGAATAGCGCCGGCAAGCGCGCGTCTATCGCGCGTTCGTTGGAATAGAGCCGCTTTGGAATTGTTGTCTCGCGGCTCGTTGCTATGCCCCCTTGGAGTGGATCCCATGGTTGAACGCACCCTCCGCCTCGGCGCGGTGGCGCTGTCGCTTGCTCTCTTCGCCCCTGCTTGTGCTGCCCCCACAGTCCAGACCGCCACCTGGGTGCGCGGCGCTGACGCCCCCTCGGTCGACGCCCCGGCCATGAGTAGCCGACTCGATCGGCGCGATCTGTTGCGCGTGTTCGACGAGACCGTCGACTCACTCATCGGCTCGCCATGGCTCATCCGTGAGCGGCTCAAGATGCCCAAGAAGACCATCGCCATCGTGCCCCTGGTCAACGCGACGTCCGAGCACATCGATGATCAGCTCGACGCGCTGAACAGCTGGTTCGAAACTACCCTGGTAAAAGACCAGGGATTGGCCGTGGTCAGCATGGAGAACCACCCGGAGCTGCTGCAGCAGATCCAGAACGAGCAAAGCGGAGCGTTCGATCGCGCAACCGCCGCACGCTACGGGCGCCTGCTGGGCGTGAACTACATCGTCACCGGCAAGGTGCAGGACGTGGTCGAGCGTACCGACGACCGCCGGCGCACCCAGTACTTCGTGCACATGCAGGTCATCACCGTGGAGACAGGCCAGGTCGTCTGGCAGGAGTCGACCGGTGTGACCAAGGCGCTGGTCGCGCTGTAGTCATGCGCTCATTCATCGCCGCCACGTTAGGCACCCTGTGCTTGGGTGGCTGCGGCCTGGCGTTCGGTCAGCAGCAAGGCGTAGAGACGTATCGCGACGGTTTGGAGCCCTCATTGGCGGCTCTGGATAGGGGCGACGTTTCAACCGCCGCGAAGCTGCTCGACCAGCGCCTGGCCTCGGCTGGCCAGACCGGGGATGACCCCGACCACCCGCTGCTTCTCCTCGAGAGCGCGATGGTCCAGTTGGCCCTGGGTGACCCCGCCCGAGCCAGCAAAGACCTGGCAGCTGCCGACGGCATGCTGGAGGTCCTGAGCCTGGACCCGGACGCCTCCGGAGAGGCCGCACAGTGGTTCTTCTCCGAGACGACGAAGCGCTACAGGGCGCCGGCTTACGAGAAGCTGATGGTCAACGTGCTGGGCATCGTGGCGCGCCTGCAGGCAGGCGATGTGAAGGGTGCCCGCGTGGAAGCGCGCCGGCTTCATGCACTGGACCGTCTCTTCACCAAGGCCAAGGCCGAAGAGGCCAAACGCGACCCGGGCGGCGTTCGTGCCGTCGGGCGCCTGCTGGCCGGCCTGACGTTCGAGCTCAGTGGTCGCAAGGACATCGCGCGCCGTTGGTACGAGGAGGCCGCCGACGCTGCCGCCATCGGCGCCCTCGACCCACCGGAGACGGATCTGCCAGAGGCCGGCGAGCTGATGGTCATCATCCTGAGCGGCCGTGTTCCTGCACGCAGGGTGGGGCGGACGGCCGGCGTCAACATCGTCGAGCTAGGCCCTTCGATGACGATCGACGCGCTCGCCGTCAGCATCGGTAAGACCGGCGACAAAGCGACCCCCAAGCTGATCGCGGACATCGAGGCGACTGCGCGAAAGGTCTACCAGGAAGCCAGACCCACACTCGTAGCCGCCGCCAAGAATCGAAAGGCCCTGCGCGACGGCGCCTCCAAGGCGATGGGAGCGAACCAGGACCTGTCCCAGCCCATCGGTGGGGCCGCCGGCATGGCCAAAGCGCTGGGCGCCATCGCCGCCAAGTCCATGGTGTCGTCCCTGGAGTCCGTGGACATCCCCGACACCCGCAGCTGGCACACCCTGCCGTCCCAGATTCACGTGCTTCGGGTCGCGCTTGCCCCTGGCACCCACCCGCTGGTCATCACACGGGGCAAGACCCAGCAGGACTATGACGTCCCCATCCACGAGGGCCGCCGTTCGCTGGTGGTGGCTGTCGTGCCCTGAGCTATTGGGGGAACAGCGGGTTCGGGTAGTCGTCCACGAGCCCGTCGACAAATGTGAAGATTGGGTCGGGCCACTCGAACGAAAGGACGTTCCAGAGGACGTTGGTTCCGGCGAGGTCGCGGCTGGCCGAGAACTGTTCGACCCCTTCGACGTAGACCTTCAGCGTCGCCGTCGAGGGGCCATATCCGTGGTCGTTCCAGGTGTGAACGGCCACGCGATACGTCAACCCGGCCTCCGGGGCGGCGTACTGGATGACTTCGGGGCCGCTGCCGCTGGTGTCGTCGCGGGTCAGGACAGGGTTGTCATCGGCTCCGGGGATGAACGAGCCCCAGGTCGGGTTCACGTTGAACCAGTAAAGGTCGTACAGGTCTTCGAACCAGGGGTCAGAGGTCCCGTCGCCGTCGAGGTCGTCGCCGTTGGCGCCTTGGGGATGGGCGAAATGGAGGTCGAGGTCGGCCCCGGTCTCCGGACCTTCGTCGCACTCATCGCTGTCCCCCGGGGTGTCCCAGGTTAGCTGGATGTGCAGTGGCTGATCCGGCACGACGACGATGGTCGCCTCGACCGGCTCACACGACCAGGGGACTGTGGCGCTCTTCACCTCGAGCTGAACGGTGTAGGTCCCCACCACGTTGACATCGAGCCTGGGCTCCAGGGCGGTTGCGCTGGGTTGAAACCGGGCGCAGCTGTTGGGGGGCGCGTCCACGACGGTCCACAAGACCTCGATCGGTTCGCCCGTGCCCAAGGACGCCCTGAGCTGGAGACGTGTCTGCGGGATGACCTCGAGTCCCTCGTCGATGGTGATGAGGGGTACCGGGCAGAACGGTGGGATGTCGGTAGCGCCCAGGTCGGGTCCGACGTCGGTGTCTACGGTCTCGGGGCCGCCGTCTGGCATGACCTCGAGCGAACCGTCGGGCGATGGCTGGGCGTCCGCGTCCGCAGCGACGGCGTCGGGTGCCGTCGCTGTCCCCGGATGCCGGTCCAGGCACCCGGTGGAGGTCAGGACGAGCAGTCCCAGCAGCGGCAGGCCAAGGAGTCTTCCTGGTGTCATCTGAGTGGTCATGCCACTCATTGGGTCCTGCAGGGCAGACCCGTCAGCCGATGGTGGTGCTGACCGCCAGGCTGTTGGTACGGGGAGCCCAGGCCCGGGAGCCGACCAGGGCCACCACGGTACTGACGATGAGCGCCCAGGTCGCGGTCAGCGCCGGGTTGGTGTAGTCGGCATCCGTTAGCAGGGTCCACTCGCCGTAGCGGAAGCCGAAGTGGACGAAGAGAGCGCTCATCGCCGTGGCGACCACGGCGCCCGCGGAAAGGCGCCTCCCGGTCAGGGCGAACAGTAGTGGCACAAAGCTCGATGCCAGCAGCGCGTAAACGCCCTCCTGCGCAAAGATGGCGATAGAGAACTCCTTGTGGTGGTGCTGGTAGAGGCTCAGGCCGTAGGCCAGCACGCCGAGCGCCGCCAGCGTCCACTTGGACACCTTGAACGCGGCCGCCATCTTCTGGTCCTCGCTGAGCGAGTCACCGCGACGCAGGTTCAGGTAGAGGTCGTTGGCGACGATGGCTGAGAGAGCCACCAGAACCCCATCCAGGGTGCTCATGCCCGCGGCCAGGATGGCGATGGCCACCAGGATGGCGACGCTGCCGTCGAAGGTGCTGACGATGTAGGCGGGCATGACCCCGTCGATGCCCATGCCGCCGGCCGCCATGGCTTTGGCGACCTCGCCGGTGGGGTCGAGGCGGGCGAACAGGCCGCACAGCAGAACCAGGTTGAAGACGATGCCCACGACGACGGCTACCGTCAGGTAGCGGTTCACGTCCTTGTCGCTCTTCACGTAGAGCGCCTTGATGAGGAAGTGGGGTTGCAGGGCGAGGGCGAAGCCGATGGCGAAGTTGGCCCCAAACACCTCGAACAGGTCCCGGAACAGCACGCTGGACGGGTTGGTGGCCGAGGCCAGGTTGGGGTCGACCGCACCCAGCTTGTCGAGCATCTCACCACCGAACAGCAGGTCGGCGCCCGACGCGATGAGTGCCACAGCCACGACGATCATCACTACGCCCTGGGCGGTGTTGGTGTACGCATGGGCGTAGGTGCCGCCGAAGAAGACGTAACTGAAGACGAACACCACCACGATGGCCAGCGCGACCTCGAACGACGCGTCGCCGACTAGCGACGGGAGGTCCAGCATGGCCTGCAGCAGCCCCGCCATCGCGTAGCAGATGAGCACCACCATCGCGATGAGCAGCAGGTTGGTCAGGGCAAACATGACCGTCAGCCCCTTACCGCCGAAGTGCTGGCCCAGCCATTGCGGCACCGTCAGGATCTTGGTGGCGCTGTCGGTCCCCTTCTTGCGGAAGGCCTTACTCATGATGACGAGGCCAAGGACCAGCCCCAGGGAGGCGGCGACGCCGTAGCCCAGCACCGCCGAGAGCCCGTAGACGTAAACGATACCGGGGTTGATGACGAAGGTCGCCGTGCTGGTCATGCTGGCGGCCAGCGCGAGTCCCACGATCATGGGGTTCATGGCCCCGTCGCCGAGGGCGTAGCTCTCCAGCGAGGTGGTCTTCTTGTGGCCCAGCCAGGCGAGGTAGAAGGTGACGGCGACGTAGGCCAGGAATGCGCTCCAGGCAATAGCCATGGCGGCCTCCCAGGGGATGAGGGGTGACGGGTGACGAGGGGGCTTTCGCGGTCGCAGCGAGCGGCCCAGCTACATGTGCGTCTGCAGCCAGTCGATGAGCGGCGCGTGCAGCTCGCCCGGGGCGCGGTCGCCGATCACGGCGCCGACGTGACCTCCGGTGATGCCCAGGTGGGACCGGGTCTGGCTGCCGACGTGGTCGAGCAGCGCCTGGGTGGCCTCCGGCGGACACACCTGGTCGTGCGAGAAGGTGATCGCCATGACCGGGCATTCGATGTCGCCGAGCGCAATGGCCCTTCCGCGGACGGTGTGGCGGCCCTGGATCAGCGTGTTCTGTTGGTAGAGCTCGCGGATGTAGCGTTCATACGCCTTTGCTGGGAACGAGACCGAGGCGTTGACCCAGTCTTCGAGGCGAAGCGCGTCCTTGACCGTCTCGCGGTCGATGCCGCGCCGCAGCGGACCCAGCCAGCGGCCCAGGTGCGCGGTCGGGCGCAGGGCGACGGTGCCTGCCCACATCTGCGAGGCGGCGACGTTGCCCGCGTCGGTGAGGGCCTCGACGTCGAACCAGCGCGGGTCGGTAAGGAGCCGCGCGAGGCCGCCCTTGTCGAAGTCGATGGGGCCGGCCAGGTTTACCAGGGCGCCGACCTTGTCGGGGCGAAGCGCGGTGGTGATGGTCGACAGGGTTCCGCCGACAGAGTAGCCGATGAGTCCAGGGGCGCGGGTGCCGGAGTGACGGGACACCCAGCGCAGCATGCGACGAATCCGGCTGACCAGGTCCTCCCACGACAGATAGCGGTCCCACTCGCGCGGGGCGCCCCAGTCGATGGCGTAGACCCGGAAGCCGGCCGCGACCAACGCACCCACCAGCGAGGACTGGGGGCGCAGGTCGACGATGTGCCAGCGGCCGATCAGGGACGGCACCACCAGCACAGCCGGCCGCTCGCCAGCGTCGGCCTCGAAGGCCAGCAGCCGGGAGCAGCCATCGCGCGCGAGGGTCCGCCGGGGCGTGACGCCCCGGCGCATCAAGCGCGGTGTTCTACCGGAAGCCTCAGGCTGCACGGTTCTGGAACATCTCGTTGGCCTGCTTGACCAGCTCGAGGGTGGTGGAGCGCCAGATGTCGGTGACCTCTTTGACGTAGCCCATGGAGGCGTTGTGCATCGCCTGCATCTGCTCACCGAACTGGCCCCACTGGCCCATCTGGTTGGACGCCATCGCCTCGAACTCGCCGCGCAGCTTGTCGAAGCGCTCGGTCTGGCCCTGGGCCATGTCCTGCATCATCTTCACGAACTGGGCACCGTACTCGAGCGGGTTGGCGCCCATGTCGAAGGCGGCCTGCTGCGCCTGCTCAGTCGTGCTCTCGGTCTTGGTGGTCTTCTTGGTGGTCATCGGACTTCTCCGCATACGTTTGTGAATGCTGTCTTTGCGCTTCGACGGCACCACGTTGGTCCCTCGAGCGACAAGGCGGAGGGTAGGGAGCGGTCCGGGATCGGTCAAACGGTTTTTGCTGCAGCGCAGCAAAAAAGTTCACTCGGGAGGCTTCTTGTCGGCCATTAGAGCGGCCTTGAGGGCGTCGAGTTCCGCGCGCATGGCAGCGAGCTCCGAGGACGAGTCAGGCTGGACGGCAGGCGGCGGCGGCTTAGTCACGACAGGAGCCTGTGGCTGCGGCGGGGGAGGCATCTGGTTCACCGGCGGCGGGGGCGCTCCACCACCCCAGCCTGCTGCGTTTGCGATAGCCCGGGCCAGGAAGTCGGTTGCCGCGAAGGGCACGTTGGCCAGGGGATTGAAGGCGCTGGCGGCCTGGGCGCCCGAGCGCATCCGTTGGTAGACGGTGAGGGCCCAGGACATGTAGCGGCCCATGAACTCGGCCAGGGCGTCCTCCTGCATGCGAATGAGCTGGTACAGCAAATCGACCGGCAGAAGCTTGGACGCGCCGCGGCTCTCGAGAATGATCTGGGCCAGCACCGGCTGGGTGATGTCGGCCCCGGTCTTGGCGTCTACGAACGTGATGTTCTCGCCCCCACGGATGCGTTCGGCGAGGGCCTCCAGCGTCACGTAGCTGGAGGTTTCGTTGTCGTAGAGGCGGCGGTTTGCGTAGCGTTTGACGACCATGCCTCCTATGTACCGGGTTTGTGGCGGCGCGGCAAACACCTCTTGCTGCGATGCAGCAAAAAACCTCTTGACCGGTTCTCTGGGCTGTCGGTAAGGTCGCCGCCATCATGAGCGATGGAAGGGTCAGAACACCGTCACGGGCCTTCGTTGTCGCGGCTCTGGCGGCCTCTTTGTGGGTCGGCGCCGGGTGCCCCGACGATGTCAGCGGCGGTGCGCCGTGTGTCGTCGCCGCGGACTGCGCGTCGGGGAGCTGCAACCTCGACGGGACGTGCGCCCCGGTCGTGCCGGACGCCAGCTTCCCCTCTGGCGACGGCGGCTCGGACAGCGTCCTCTCGGCCGACGCGGATGCGGGAAGCAACGCGGACGGAACGGAAGGGCCGGACGCCTCGGGAGACGGCTCCACCGATGGCGGTTCGGGCGTCTGCTCGTTCGGTGACGACTGGGTCATCAGCCGCGACGAGTACCCTCTTGCTGCGGGGCAGCAAGCGACCTACCGGGTCGCCTCGGACGTGACCGTCGACACGGGTGGCGACGACGTGGGTAACGACCTCTTCGCGTGGAACTTCTCGGGCGCCTACAGCGGCGATCAGGACGTCCTCGTCGAGGCCCAGGATCCCACCCAATGGTGGTTCAACGACACCTTCCCGGGTGCGACCTACGTCGCGCGGCTTTCCAGCGCCGATGACCTTATCGGCGTGTTTCAGCTCACCCAGGACGAGCTGCTGCTCCTCGGCGTAGCGTCCTCGGAGGATGGGCTGTTCAAGACCGAGCTGACCTACGACCCGCCCGTGAAGGTGCTCCAGTTTCCGCTGGCCTACGGCGATACCTGGAGCACCACCACGACCGTGACCGGCCTGACCGATGGCGTGGCCACGCTGATCACCGAAAGCTACGACGTGGAGGTCGACAAGAAGGGGGAAATGGTGACGCCGTTTTCGACCTTCGACACCCTGCGCGTCGCCACCTCGCTGACCCGGTTCGTCGGCGCCATCCCCTACACCGAGAACCAGCTCAGCTGGGTGTCCGAGTGCTTTGGCGTGGTCGCCAGCGCGCGCTCGCAGGCCTACGCCACCCAGATCGACTTCGGCGACGCCGCCGAGCTGCGACGGCTGGCCCAATGATGGCGCGGGTGCTGGCCCTGGCCGCGGTGGTGATGCTGCTGGCCGCCTGCCCCGCGTTCCACGCTGGCCGTCCCCCGGGAACCCCTCCCCGAGGCGCCTTCACCAAGGTCGACGGCGTGGACATGCGCTACTGGGAGCTGGGCCCACGCGATGCGGCCTCGACCGTGGTCATGCTGCACGGCTTCGGCTCCTCGCTGGACGTCTGGGCCACGGTCGCGCCCCGGGTCGCCATGACCCACCGCGTGGTGGCCATCGACATGAAGGGGTTCGGCTGGAGCGGTCGCCCCGAAGGCGACTACTCGCCCAAGGCCCAGACCGCGCTGATCCTGAAGCTCCTCGATGGCCTCGGCGTCAACAAGGCAGCCTTCGTGGGCCACAGCTGGGGCGGCTCGGTGGTGCTTCGGCTGGCCCTGGAGGCGCCGAAGCGGGTCACCCGCATCGCGCTGTATGGCGCCTGGATCTACGACGAGCAGCTGCCGACGTTCCTGAAGTGGGCCCAGCCCGACGGCGTCGGCGAGTCGCTGTTCACGCTGTTCTACAAGGAGCGTGCCGAGGAGCGCCTGGCTCGGGCGTTCTACAACCCGGACAAGATCATTACCGAGGAGTATTTCGAGTACGTCGAAGAGACCCTCGACCGTCCTGGAACCCTGGCTGCGGCCCTCGCCGCGGCGCGCGGGCAGAAGTACGGCGACATCCAGGACCGGTACTCGGAGATCAAGGTACCTGCGCTGCTGCTGTGGGGTGAGCAGGACCGCGTCAGCGACGTGAGCTTCGGCCAGCGCCTGGCGCGCCAGCTGGGTGACGCCAAGCTCCGCGTCTACAACCGCTGCGGGCACTTCCCGATGGTCGAGGCCTTCGGCACCAGCACCCGGGACCTGGTCGAGTTCCTCGCCAAGACCGACATCGTCGGCGCAGGGTCGGGCGCAAAGGGGGCGAAATGAGCCGCCTCCTCGCCGCCGCTCTGGTCCTCGCCGGCGGACTCTGCGCGTTGCCCGCGCAGGCCGACAGCGACATGCATCCCAAGCAGGGGGCGCCGTTCTCGGAGCTGGGCGACGACCTGGGCTGGCGCAAGCCGGAGCGCATCGTCCGCTACGGCGGGTTCCTGCGGGTGCGCGCCGATGTCTTCAACAACCTGGACCTGGACCGCGGGCCGACGCCCTCGGGGCAGGTGCTCTTCCCGGTCCCCATCTCGGACCCCAGCGCCCAGACGCTGACCCAGTTCGACATGCGCGGGCGGATGGATCTCGGGTTCTACGCACCGTTCGGCGGCGTCGCCTTCAAGCTGCGGCTGGACGTTCTCGAGAACCTGGCCCTCGGCTCGGTCCCCGACGGTCCCCCAACCGCAGCCACCGGTCAGTCGCCCCCAGCCGTCGCGTTCCGCGTGGTCCGCGCCTGGGGAGAGGGCATGACGCCCTTTGGCGTCCTCGCCGCTGGCCGCATGGGCAATCACTGGGGCCTGGGCATGCTCACCAACGGCGGCGACTGCTTCGACTGCGACACCGGCGACGCCGCCGACCGCATCGTGTTCGGGCTGCCTCTGCTGGACCATCTGTGGACGGTGGCCTTCGACTTCACCAGCATTGGGCCGACCGTGGCGCGGCGCCGACCCGGGACCATCGTCGACGTGGAGCCCCACGACAACGTCTACACCTTCACGTTCGCGCTGCTGAACGTGGGCACCGACCGCCGCCGCAACCGTCGCCGGAAAGCCGGGAAGATGACGTTCGAGTATGGCGCGGTCATCTCTCATCGCTGGCAGGACCTGGATATCCCCAGCAGCTATGTCTCCGGCAACGATTCTGCAACGCTGACCCGCAGCCAGGTGGTGCCCCGCGGCTTCACCGCCACGGCGGGGGACATCTGGCTCAAGCTGACCCACCCGCTGTTCCACATCGAGGCCGAGGCGGCGGTGCTGGCCGCCACATACGAGAATGCCTCGGTGCTCCCGGGCGTCATCTTCAACGAGACGGTCGACGCCCTGCAGTGGGGCTTCGCGTTGGAGAGTCGCTTCGGCGAGAAGGACGCGGTCTTCAGCGGGGGCTTCAACATGGGCGCTGCCAGCGGTGACCCGGCCTTTGGCTTCGGCGTGAACCAGACGGTCGGCGACGCGCCAGGGCTTCGCGGGGACCTTGATGGACCCCAGGCGAACCTGGCGACGGACCGGCGCTACGACAACTTCCGGTTCCACCCCGACTATCAGATCGACCGGATCCTGTTCCGCGAGATCATCGGGACGGTGACCGACGCGGTCTACATCCGCCCTCACGTCCGGGCCCTGCTGACGGACTTCCTCGGGGGGCGCTTCGAGGCCGAGCTGGCCGTGGTCGCGTCCTGGGCCATGGAATCGTCGTCAACGCCAGGCGGCGCGTCGCCCCTGGGCGTGGAGATCGACCCCACCATCTCGTACACCCTGGACGACGGACTGCGCATCAACCTGCACTACGCCGTCCTGTTCCCGCTGGCGGGACTCGACAACCCCGAGCTGGGTCTGTCGGCGAAGCCAGCCCAGCTGTTCGCCGCGCGGATTGGGTACCTGTTTTGAGCCGACGTGCCATCGTTGTTGTGATGCTTGCCGCGGCCCATCTGGTGGCCTGCGACGACAACCAGACGTTCGTCCCAGCGCCGGACGCCTACGTGCCGGACAGCGGGTCGCCGTTGTCGTGCGTGCCGAACCTGGACGGCCGGATCGACAGCGGCGAGCTGACGCCGGCCCTCGGCGTGCCCAGCAACTTCCTGATCACGGCGCCCGGGACGACGGTCACCATCGATCCGGTGGGTGTCGTCAATGCCGAGGGCAAGCGGGAGTGGGACTTCAGCGCCAGCCAGGACGACCTGTCGGGGACGTTCGAGGCGCGCGCCATCGAGGGGCTCTGGTACGCCGACGACTTCCCGGCCGGCGAGTTCGCGGTGCAGCTCGAGGCGGGCGGGGACATCGAGGGGATCTACAGCCACGACGAGGACGGGCTGTGGTTGCACGGCCTTGCCTCGGTGACCGCCGCCGGCAATACCCTGGTGGTGTACGACCAGGCGGTGCAGCTGTACCGCTTCCCGCTCGAGCTCGGTGACGAGTGGGTCACGGTGGGCGAATCGAGCAATGCCCAGCTTCGGGGGCTGCCCTACGCTGGCAAGGACACCTACCGCATCGAGGTGGTGGACGCGGGGCTGCTGATGCTGCCCGACCTGACCTTCACCCAAGCGCTCCGCGTGCGCACCGAGGTCACCGCCCAGCCGGTGGCCGGGGCGACCGTGTCGCGGCGCCAGCAATCATGGCTCTTCGAGTGCTTCGGCGAGGTGCAGCGCGCCACCAGCCAGGACGGCGAGAGCAATCCGGACTTCACCGTCGCCGCCCAGCTGCGACGACTCGGCCTGTAGGCGCAGGCACCAGGAGACAAGCATGGATGCGTGGAAGACCTTCAAGGACGGCTTTGACAAGTGGGAGCAGGCGACGTCGAGCTACCTCGACACGCTGCTGAAGAGCCCGGCCATCCTGCAGCCCGCCGGGGCGACCCTGAGCGCCTGGGCGCGGGCCAAGAAGATGCAGGACGAGATGCTCGCCGGCTGGTGGAGCCGCAGCGGTCTCCCCACGCGCCGCGAGCAGGAGCGGGTGCTCCACGCCATCAACCAACTGCACAGCCGGTTCCACGACCTGGAAGAGCAGATCGAGGACCTGCAGGACGAGCTGGAGCAGGCCAACGCGGCGACCGACCGGGCTCGCGCCGAAGCCGATGCGCTGCGGGCCGAGCTGACGGCCCTGAAGGCGAAGGCAGAAGCGGCGCCGAAGAAGAAGGCGCCGGCCAAGAAGGCGGCCCCCAAGAAGACCACGGCGAAGAAGGCGCCTGCCAAGAAGAGCGCCGGGAGCAAGGGCAAGTGAACACCGAGCAGATCGCCCCCTACCTGGAGCTGAAGCCGGCGCCGCGCGGGATCTTCGACCTCCTCGACGGCCGCGCCGACCGCGTCCGCTATCGGATCCCGGGGGCCGGACCCGACGGCGGCGAGCGCGTGGTGACGTACGCCGAGCACGCCGCCGAGATTCGCAAGGTCGCCCTGTGGCTCCACGCCCAGGACCTGCGGCAGGAGGAGCGAGTCGCCATCCTGGCCCCCAACCGGGTCGAATGGATGACCGCCGCGATGGCCCTTCAGAGCGCTGGTGGCGCCCTGGTCCCGATCTACGCGTCCAGCACCAGCGAGCAGATCGGCTACGTCATCGACCACAGCGACGCCGGCATCGTGTTCGTCGACACCCCCGGTCTGGTCGCCAGCCTGGCGGCGGCGGGCGACGCCCTGAAGAACGTCCGCGCCGTGGTCCTCATGGACGACGGCCTGCAGGCGCCGGAGGTGCCGGGCAAGGTCTGGCGCTGGTCCGAGGTCCTCGCCGCGGGCACGGAGCTGGAGGCCAACGGCGCCGACTTCGACGCGCTGCTCGACCGCGTCAGCCTCGACCAGATGGGCATGATGCTCTACACGTCCGGCAGCTCGGGGCGCCCCAAGGGCGTCCCGCTGACCCACCGGAACTCGGCCTCCAACGGGGCTGACTGGATGGTCTGCAACGGTCCCGCACTGGACGAGGGCGTCCGCGACGTGCTGTGGCTTCCGATGAGCCACGTCTTCGGTTTCGGCGAAGCTTGTATAGGCAACTCGTTGGGCTGGACGTCGACCATGTGCGCTCCGCAGGACGCGCTGAACGTGCTTGCCGAGGTGAAGCCCGAGGTCTTCTTCAGCGTGCCGGCCTACTGGGACAAGCTGGCGTCCAAGGCGGACGGCGACCTGGACACGCTGCGTGCGCTCACCGGCGGCAACCTGCGCTTCTGCCTGTCCGGCGGTGCCGGGTTGAAGGTCGAGGTCAAGGAGACGTTCCTGAGTGCCGGCATACTGATCCTGGAAGGCTATGGGCTGACCGAGTCGTCGCCGACCCTGACGCTGAACCGGCCCGGCGACTACCGGTTCGACAGCGTCGGCAAGCCGCTTCCCAGCGTCGAGCTGCGGCTCGCGGACGACGGCGAGATTTTGGCCCGCGGGCCAAACGTCTTCGCGGGGTACCACAAGCGCGACAGCAGCGAGGTCTTCACCGAGGACGGCTGGCTGATGACCGGCGACCTGGGGCGCTGGACCGACGACGGTTTCCTGCAGATCATCGGTCGCAAGAAGGAGATTCTCGTGACCGCGGGCGGCAAGAACGTGCCTCCAGCCAACATCGAGGTCCGCTTCGCCGACGACCCGGCAATCGCCCACGCGGTGGTTTACGGCGACGGCAAGAAGTACCTCGTCGCCGGGTTCTGGCGCGACCCGCTGGGGCCCGTCGCCGAGGTCGACTTCGACGCTCATGTGGCGGCCGCCGTGGAGAACGCCAACGGCGACCTGCCCAAGTACATGAAGGTGGGGCGCTGGTCGGCCATGGCGCGACCGCTGACCATCGAGGACGGTCTGCTCACGCCCACGCTGAAGCTTCGGCGCAAGGCCATCTACGCCGCGTTCGGTGACGACTTCGAGGAGCTGTACCAGTGAACGCCAAACGCAGACAGCAGCCGGCCGGGCTCGAGCGGCTGATGAAGTCGTTGTCCAACCTGGCCAAGGTGCCGGGGCGCGGGGAGGCTCCCGTGGCCCAGACGCCGGCCCAGGTGGTGCACGAGGAGAACAAGCTCAAGCTGCTCCGCTACGAGCCGCCTCAGGGCGTGGTGCCAAGTGGCAACCCCATCCTGCTGGTGCCGTCGCTCATCAACCGCCACTACGTCCTCGACCTGATGCCCGGCAAGAGCTTCGTCGAGTGGCTGGTCGCCCAGGGACACGACGTCTACTGCATCGACTGGGGCACGCCGGGGCCCGAGGACCGTTACGTCGACTTCGATACCGTCATCGCCACATACATCAAGCGTTCCGTGCGCAAGGCCACGCGGCTGAGCGGCACGAAGCCGCACCTGCTGGGCTACTGCCTGGGCGGGACGCTGACGGCCATCTACGCCGCCGCGTTCCCGAAAACGATTCAGTCGCTGGTGGGTCTGGCGGCGCCGATTCGGTTCAGCGAGGGCGGGATTCTGGCGGACTGGAGCCGAGCCAAGGGCTTCAACGTACGGACGCTGGTGGACGCCACGGGGCTCGTGCCGTGGCGCCTGATGCAGAGCGCCTTCCACATGATCAAGCCGACGCTGAACGTGCAGAAGGCCGTCAACACCCTCGACCGCGCGTGGAACGACCGTTACCTGGACGGGTTCCTGGCGCTGGAGACCTGGGCCAACGACAACGTCAGCTTGCCGGGCGCGTTCTATGTGACCTACATCGAGGAGCTGTACCGCAAGGACCGGCTCGTCGACGGGAGCTTCGTGGTGCGCGGACGGCCGGCGCGGTTGCAGGCGATCACCTGCCCCACGCTGACCATCGGGTTTGGCCACGACTACATCGTGCCGCCGGGCAGCTGCGAGGTCCTCGACGCGCTCGTCGGCACGGACGACCACGACCTGTGGCGCATCGATGGCAGCCACGTGGGCGGTGTCACGTCGCGCCACGCCAAGAAGACGCTGTGGCCGAAGATGTCGGCCTGGTGGCGCGAACGGGACGTCTGAGGCTCCGAGCCAGGCACGATGTAGAGCCTTCAGGGCGATGGAGGAAAGCTGGAGGGCGTCGGAGTGCCAAGGCTGTCAAAGGCGATGCTGGTGAAGCGCTCGCCAGCGGCCTCGCGGTGGGTGGCGAAGACGTCAAGCCGCCTGGCCGGCACGTCGAAGACGTAGCAGAACGTGCTCTCCTCGACCCCCGATGCGTGGTTCACGCCGACCCGCGGACCTCGCTCGCCCTGGCTGAGGTCTACCCAGCCGTGACGGGCGTTGACGAACCGTTGGACGAAGTGAGTGAGGTCACCGTCGAGCACCTCGACGCGCTGCAGCAACGTCTCGCCAAGCTGTGAGGGGGCGCCATTTTGCGCCTGCATAACGCCACTCCAGGCGCGTTCGGTGACTCGTGCCGGGGGGTGACCCTGGGTGCCCTCATACACCCCGATGGCCGCCGGCATCCGGTCGTTGGCAGAGCTCGAACGAGGCAGGAACTGACGAGGGACGCTCGAACAGTGGGCGAGGAATGCCTGGATGTCTGCCTCCGACACCTGGACGTCCCCCTCGGTGGCCAACAGGTCGTCGGCATAGTCGGTTATCCGGTCGTCGTCGAAACCGGTCAGCACTTCGATGACGTCGTGGGGAATCTGGAAAATGGCGTCATAGTGGGCGAGTCGCTGCTCCTTTCGGCGCGCCTTCCGAATCGTTGCATAGCACTCTGGTAGCTTGCCCGTGGCTTTGAGGTGCTTGACGTCCTTCCATCCCTCGTGGCGGATGCTCCATACCTGGCGTCCATCGGCATACCTGGCCGCCGTCGAGATCATGGCTGTCTCGAAGGCACCTCGGGTGACGACTGGCACATGCTCGGAGACGCGGCGGAGCAGTTCCGCCTCGGGCTCCTCATCACCTGCGTACAGCTGCACGAAGTACCAGCCCGAAGGAAGCATCGTCCCCCAAGCCGGAAACTCGACGTCCGAGTAGTCCTCGGCGGCGGTTCGGCCCGTGGGCACGAGCCCTATGGTCTTCAATGACTCCAGAGGTTGGCGGGTCTTGAATGCAACCCATGCCTGATTCCTACCCATGACGCTTCTCCAATGTAATGACCGTTCGGTCCGTTTTCTGGGGACTCAAGCAAGTCGCGGGCCAAGGAGGCGTCAAGCGGTAAGTGTCGAATACCCCTGGTTTTGGACGTCAGCTCATCGTTCGCAGCTGCGTGGGTCAGGGCGCCGAGCCACTGTGTCACCTCTCCAACCCTCGTTGCCACAGCCGCATAGCGGCGCCGACCGGCCAGTGTCGCTGGAACAACACCGCGTCGCGCACGTGTCTGCTACAAACAGCCCATCACCCCGCGCGGAAAGAGGGACACCTATGCTACCCGTCAGAACCTCGAGTGGCCTCGCTCTGGCGTTTGTGCTGACTGCTTGTGGGACGTCCAGCGCCGAGCGCTTTCCGCCTCCGGACCCGCGTACGCCGGTATCGGTGCCGAAGGCGACCCCAACCGGGAACGCGACCATGGTCCTGGGGATGCAGGTCGGAGCCCCGTTCCCAATGACCGTGGGGCATGTGGAGGCGCTTCGCGCGAAGGCCACCAGCATGGCACTCGAGGCGATCGTCAGCGGAGAGACGTCTCAACGTGCCCTCGCCGAGTTCGCGGCCGATGCCTCAGTCCCTCAAAGGCTGCGCGATGCCGTCGCGACCTATCAGAACCGGCTCACCCTACAGTTCGCCTCCGAAGCTCAGATGCGCAACGAGGTTGGTCGAGTGCTGGCGGCTATTGCCTTGCGTAACGGTGTCGCACGTATCTCGGCGGTGGGGTTGCTCAGGCGTTCCGACAGCCGAGCGGCAGACCTCGCCGTCTATGGCCTGGACGTTGCCTCCGGACAATTTGTTCGAGCGATTCGGGTCATCACTAAACCCGATGTCGTTTCCCGCAACCGGGTCAGTCGGGCACTCTGCGCAGTGGTGTTCTCATACTGCTCCTACTGACGAAGCACTTCTGAGCCCCCGCGAGGCTCGTTCGGCTTGGGGATGACGGCGATGGCCAAAAAGAGCCCGGCGACCGCGCCCAGACCGACGAAGGGACCCACCACTGCGAGTCCGACTACGGGGTGATGGGAGAACCAACCCAGGACGCCGAAGGGGTTGACGAAGAAGCCGGCTACGGCGCCGACGATGAGTCCGCTCCACAGCAATGCCTTCTTCTTGAACACCGTTGCTTCTCCTGTGTTGACGGCACCTTTACCGCTGCGCACAACCTATGAACCGAACCTGCCAGTTCAACGGTCCTGGCGGCGAAGGGCGACCGGTTTTGGGTCGTCATCGGTCCTGTCGGACGTAGCTTATCCCGACCAGCTCATCATAGTCGGGGTGCCATCCGACCAGCATCGGATGGGCGCCCTCCAGGCGCAGGCCGAGCCACTGCCATTTGTGGTAGGCGACGTCCGTGAACCGCCACGGAGTGTCCGGCCCATCCTGCCAGGCATACACCGGGTCGCTCCCGTAGCGCAGGATCAGGACGTGTCCTCGTCCGTCGTCGCCGAATCGGGCGTCGAACAGGCCTTGCATGCCGGTAACGAGCTGGGAGCGGTCCCACGCTCCGCCGCGCCAGATGTAGAGCTCGTCTTTCCCCATCACGGCCATTGGGGTGCCGTTGGACGTTGCGATGGCCTCCACCAGGAGCCCGGTCACCGCGACAGCGCCGTCCTCGAGGTATCCGCCGCTGGCGTCATCCCAGCGATGGAGCACCAGCTGGCCGTCTGCGACGGTCACCAGCGCGACTCCCTGGGGACGTGACAGCAAAGCCATCCCCCCCGCAGCGGGCAGCTCGGTCGGCATCGTCCAGTCGGCGTTGTCTTCCGAGCTCAGCATGACCACGTCGCCGTCGGGCCACGCGGCCCGGAGCTGGTTGTCCGTATGCAGGGCCACGTCAGCGTACGTGAAGGGCGCCTCGGGGATGACGCGGAAGGTGTCGTAGTCGGTTCGGCGCAGGTAGGTGCGATCTCCACCGGCCTTCACCGTCGCAAACATCCGCTGCGGCCCGATGGCCACCAGGTCCTCCGCATGCACAGGATTCGGAAGGTCCAGCTGACCGTCGAAGCTACTGATGTCCCCGCCCAAGGGCCCCCAGCGGTAGTCATAGTAGCCGTCCTCACTGACCGTGAACCGGTGAAGTGTGTCTGTCCCGTCCAGCACCATCCCCCAGCCCGCGGAGTCGAGGTACTCCATCTCGGGGTTGCAGCATGTGCCGAAGCACTCGACCTCAGGGGCCACGCAGCCGCAGAACCGGTCGGGGCGGCAGTCGAGTCCCGCGCCGCAGTCCGAATGCGCGTCGCACGGAGCCTCACACTGCAGGGTCGTCAGGTTGCAGTTCCATCCGTCCGGGCAACCCACCCCGAAGCAGTTGATGGGTAAGTCCGGTACGGGCGCGGTGGAGCCATCGTCAGGAGGCGGCGCGCCATCGGGTGCGCCGTCTGGATTGGCGCGGACGTCCGCAGCGACCACGGCATCCGCGGTGCCGCCGACGTTCCAGGCGGCGCTACCGTCCAGCGGGTCGCTGCAGGCAGCCCAGGCAATGGTGAGGGAAAGAGGAATCCAGATCGACGTAGGTAGACGTGTGCTCATAACCACTACCGTCACTCGCCGCTGGCCGGAACGTACAGTTCGCTGAGGCGGACAGGGGTTCGCGCCAGGGAACAGCGGCGCCGGGCTTGTGGACCGGCGCCGGGTTGGGCACAACCGAAGGATGACTCCCGACAGCATTGCCGAAGCCTTCGAAGGCCTGCTCGAGCGCGCCGCCGCCGCGGATGCCGCGTCCTGGCCGGCCATCTACCGCGACTACAACGATCTGGAAGCCCGCGTGCGGGGCGAGGGCAAGCGGCGTCGCTACGCCTACACCAAGGACATGCGCGACCCGACGCAGGAGGCGTTGGACAAGGAGTACCGCGAGGAGTGGCTGCCTGCGCTGGAGCAGGGAGCCTCGCGATTTACCGACCTGTTGCTGGCCAGCCCCCACAAGGAGGCCCTGTCGCAGGTGCACGGCCCCCAGCTGCTGCGCGTCCTCGAGGTCGACCAGCCAGGCATGGCACCGGTCAACGCGGACCTGCGGCTCCAAGCACGGCAGCTGTCCCAGCGCTACGACAAGACCTGCTCCGAAGGCGCCGTCACCATTGGCGGCGAGACCCTGACGCTGGCGCAGGCTCGCGGCAAGACGACCTCTCAGGACCCGGCGCTGCGCAAGGAAGCCTGGCTCGCCTGGCGCGGCTGGCACCGGGACAACCGGGATACCCTGGCCGAGATCTTCGACCAGCTGGTGAAGCGTCGCCACGCCATGGGGCTCAATCTTGGGCACTCCAACTTCCTGCCTCTGGGCTACGCGGGGATGGGGCGCACCGACTTCGGGCCGGAGGAGTCGCGGGCCTTTCGCGAGGCGGTCCGTAAGCATGCGGTGCCGCTTCTGGCGAAGATTCGGGAAGGCCAGAGGACGGCGCTGGGCCAGGAGACGGTGCCGCCCTGGGACGTGGGCTACCACCCGCAGCTGTCGCTTCCCGACGGCGTCGCCAAGCCCATTGACGAGCAGCTCGACAAAGCCCAGACCGTTTTCGACCGGTTGTCGCCCAAGCTCGCCAAGCACTTCAGCTTCATGCGCGAAAACGGGCTCATCGACCTCGAGAACCGCCCGGGAAAGGCCGCCGGAGCCTACTGCACGGCGTTTCCCGACGAGGGGAAGGTCGCCATCTTCTGCAACTCGGTCGGCAGCGAGCGCGACATCTCGACGCTGTTCCACGAGATGGGACACGCGTTTCAGTCCTGGGAGAGCCAGTGGATCGACGCCGTCGCCTTGCGCTGGCCGACGATGGAGAGCGCCGAGGTCCACTCTATGGGCATGGAGTTTCTGAGCCTGCCTCTGCTGGACGCCTTCTTCGAGCCAGGTCACGCCCAGCGGTTCGCGCGGGCGCGCTGGAAGAAAGCGGTTGAGCTGCTGTGCTACGTGTCGGTCGTCGACGCCTTTCAGCACTGGGTCTACGAGAACCCGGACGCGACGCCGGATGACCGTGACGCCCGGTGGGTGGAGCTGCAGACCGCCTACCAGCCGGGCGAGGACTGGAGCGGCGAGGCCGCGTCCTACCAAGCGACGCGCTGGTACGCCCAGCTGCACATCTTCCGGTTCCCGTTCTACTACATCGACTACGCGCTGGCGGAGATGGGCGCCATGCAGCTGGCGCTGATGGCCGACCGCGACCACGAGCAGGGGCTGGCGACCTACCTCGAGTTGTGTCGCCTCGGCGGGACGGGCAGCATGATGGAGTTACTCGGCAAGGCCGGGCTCCGTTCCCCGTTCGACGAATCGCTCATGGGTGACCTCATGGCGCATGCGGCGTCCACGCTGAACCTCTAGGACTGCGAAGGCGAAAACCATGGGATTCTTCAAGTCGCTGTTCGGAAAGGCCCCCAAAGATCGCTTCGAGATGGCGGTCTTCAAGCCCGACGGGAGCGAGAACTTTCGCGGGTTCGTCGATCCGGCGCAGGTTCCCAAGGCGGCGTTGGAGCCGTTCGCCCTGCTGCTCGACAACGAGGACCACAGCTTCCGCCTGAGCGTCAGCATGGAGCTGGCCCAGATCGAGCTGCAGCTGTCGCGCATGGGCTTTTACGCAGCGCTGGGAACGTTCTTCGCCGACGGTCACATCGCCACGACGCTGATGCTGCTCAGCGGGACCTCCGAAGACGAGGAGAAGCAGGTGATGAAGGGCTTTCACGACTCGATCGCCCACATCCTGGCGCGTCGTAAGATCGACCCCAAGGCCTTCGACAGCTTGTACGCCCATGCGTTCCGGCCACTGGCGGCGACGATTCATTGGTCCAACCCCCAGGTGAAGACCAGCGATTATCAGGAGATCATCGAGCTGGAAGGGCACCTGGCGACCGCGTTCTTCAACCGCGCCAAGCCTCCCGCGCCCCCGCCGCCGTCCTGAGGGGGCGTGCACCGGAGCCAGCACGAGATGGGTGGAAAGCTCGCGCTGGACGAGTAGCGCCACTACACTCTCCCCATGCCTATGCCACAGACAGGGGACCTGGTCGGCGGACGCTTTCGCGTCGGTCTGACCCTGGGGAAAGGCGCGTTTGGCGTCGTCAAGTCGGCCCACGACGAGACGACCGGCGAAGACGTCGCCCTGAAGATGCTGACGCCAGCGGCCTATGCCGATGAAGAACTGGTCGCGCGGTTCATGCGCGAGGCCAAGATCTGCTCGGTCCTGACCCACCCGAACACGGTGAGCCTGGTCGAGTTCGGGCATATCCCGAGGCCAGGGCTCGAGCCGGATGTGCCCTACATGGCGATGGACCTCGTACGAGGCATCCCGCTGGGCGGCTTGCTCGGGCTGCGCGGCCAGCTCGACGCCTTCGAGACCGCCTTCATTCTTGCGGGCGTCCTGGACTCGCTGCACGACGCCCACATGAACGGCATCGTCCACCGCGATCTCAAGCCCAACAACATCATGATCGAGGCCCCCCGGGCCCACTGGTCAACGCCGACCAACGGCAACGACCTGTTTTCACGCCTGGGTATCCCGGGGCCCGATAGCGGCATCTGGAACGATGTCTCCGAGTTCGACGTCAAGGTCGTCGATTTCGGCCTGGGCAAACTGCTGGAGATCGGCAATCGACAGGTCAAGAAGCTGACCCGTGCCGGTGTGGGCGCAGGTACCGCCGAGTACATGAGCCCCGAGCAGGTGCGGGGCGACCGCGACATCGACCATCGCGCCGACATCTACGGCGTGGCGATGCTCATCTATCGGCTGCTGACTGGGTCGCCCTGCTTCGACGGCGCCAGCCGCGCCGACATTGCGCTCAAGCACATCACCCAGGCGGCGCCGCCGCTGCCGTCGAAGTATCAGGACCATCCGCTCAACGCGATCTATCTCAAGGCCAGCGCCAAGAAGAAGGAAGACCGGTTCGCGACGGTCGAAGAGATGGCGTGGGAGCTGCGCGGCTCTGTCGACGAAGACTATGAGGCGATTCGCGCGCTGATGGAGTCGGGCATGATGGAGAAACCCGAGTTCGAGCAGCCTCCCGAGTTGCGAAAGGCCGAGGATCCCGCGCCGCCCAAGCCACCGGTCAACGAAGAGCCGGAGAAGCGGTCGTTGTTCGGGCGCCTGTTTCGTCGCCGCAAATAGCCGCTGGGGACCGGACACAAAAAAAGGCCAGCTCATCCGAGCTGGCCTTCTTCGTGGGAGCGCCGCGTCAGCGTCCCACAGCTCGTAGGAGCTACGCGGGCTCGATCATCATCGTGATGGCCCGACCCTCGGCGCGCGGCGGCGACGTGATCTTGCCCACGTCGGCCAGCTCGCCGAAGTACTCCTGCATCTGCTCGACCCAGCGGCCCGGATAGGCCCGCTCACGCCCGCGCATGCGCATCACCACTTTGACCTTGTCGCCCCGCTCGAGGAACTTGTGCGCCCGATCGAGCTTGGTCTTGAGGTCGTGGTCGTCGGTCTTCGGGCGGAGACGGATCTCCTTGACCGAAGGCTGCGAGCTGTTGGTCTGAGAGGCCTTCTTGGCGCGGTCGTACTTGAACTTTCCGTAGTCCATGATCTTGCACACCGGCGGCCTGCTGTTGGGCGCCACCTCGACCAGATCGAGGCCGAAGGCCATCGCCTTCTCGCGACCCTCCTCGGGGCTCATGATCCCGAGCTGTTCACCGTCGGGCGCGATCACCAACACCTCGCGGATGCGGATGTCCCGGTTCACGCGGTGCTCTTGCTGCGGTCGTTCCTGCGGTCCTCGCCAATTTCGCCTACCCATATGTCTCCTGGAGTTCGTTTACTCTCCGCAGTCGGGCGGCCTCGCCGCGCGCTGCACTTTTGGTCCATCTCTAACTGTGTCGGTGCACCTGCTAACGTACGCCAGACGCCGTGTCACCCCCGTTCATTCACGAGGATGCGACGCTGCTCACCTGAGCGGGCTGCATCAACGGCCCGAACCTTACGCGCCGGCGGTTGGCAAAGCAACCTCCCTGGTTGGGGAGGGGCCCGGAAAAAAAGACGCCGTCAGGGGTAGAGCAGTTCGGCGGTGTCGCGCAGATCCTTGGGTTTGGAGCCGTGCCCGCCGACCACAAGGATCGCGCCGTTGGGCAAGCGAGTAGTCGTGTGTCCTGAGCGGCGGCCGTTGAGGCTGCGTAGCCGCGTCCAGGTTCCGCCGCGCAGTGGCGAGAAGGCCATGGCGCGGCTGGAGTCGAGCCCGGCACGTCGATACTGCCCTCCCACCAACAGCGCGCGCCCATCAGCCAAGGTCACCAGCCCAGCCCCCGCTGGGGCCATGCCAGGGTGTGAAATGGAGCTCAATGCACCGGTGCGAGGATCGTAGATCTCGTCGCTCCGGATGGCGCACTTGCACCGCCCCCCCACCATCAAGATCCTGCCGTCCGTCAGGGGAGTCATCATCACCGACCAGCGCGCTGTCTTCAGCGGCGACTTGAGTCGGGTCACACGCTCCGTGTCGGGGTTGAAGAGGTACAGAGCGTCGCTGGCGGTGAATCCCTCCAGCATGCCGCCGGCAATGAGTACGCTGCCATTGTCCAGTCGCAGCGCTGCTGGCTGACTGATGCTCTCGCTCAGCTTGGAGGCTACGGTCCGCCAGGTTTCGGTGGCCGCGTCGAAGCGTTCCAGGCCGCTTTGGAGCTTGCGGCCGCTGTGGCCGCCGATGGCGAGCGCGTCCCCACCCCCCAGCGCCACCAGCGTGTGAGCGGCTCGTGCCGTCACCATGGGCGCTGCCATCGCCCAGGTACCGTCCTTGGGGTCATAGATCTCCGCGCTGGAGTACGATCCTCCGTCACCGCGGATACGCCCACCCGTGACCAGAATCCGGCCGTCAGAGATGGTCACCGCGCGATGAAGCACCCGCGCTTGGTGCATCGGCCGGGCGGCCGTGAAGCTCATCTTCTCCGTATCGAAGAGCCAGACGTCCTTGGTCGCCAGGAGGCTGGTCAGGACGCGTTTGCGGACGGTCCTGGTGACCAGGCGCTCGCCGCCCGCCAGCAGGACCCTGCCACCACTCAGCGGCATGGCGACGTGCCCCGACACGGTCGGCGCTTTGTTGATGATCTTCCAGCCCGGCGGGTTTTTGCGGGCCGACCGCTTCAGAGCGATGTCGCGTTCGATCCGCTTGCCAGCGGGGTGAGAGAACTTGAACTCCTGGGGTTCGTAGTCGGGATGGGAGACCCGAACGCGGCTGACACCCTTGGGGATCCACTGAGCATACGGAGGTTTCCAGGCAATCGCTTTGACGGTGACCTTGGCGTCGGCCGGCTCCACCTTGAAAGCCACCCAGGCATGCTTCTTGCGCATGCCTTTGGTGATCTTGCGCTCGAGCTCTTCCACGAGGGGGGTCTGCTCGGCGGTGACCCCGTGGCCCCGCACGCGTTGAATGGCGTTCCACGCCGAAGGCCATCGCTTGAGGTGAGCGTTGCTCGCCGCGAGGTTGAAGGCGAAGCGCCAGTCGGGGCTGAGCTCCTCGGCCGCATCCCACAACTCCATGGCAGGTTTCCAGCGACGCTTCTTGGCATGTTTGAGCGCCATGAGGTGCAGCTTCTCGGCCTTGGCTGCACGGACCCCGACATCGCCCGCATGGGCCTTCGGCGCGATGGTGAGCATCGCCATCGCGGCCGCCATCGCCATCCAGTGCTTCACGTCGCCTCCGCCGTCTCGCGTCCGTCAGTCTCTGTGATAACCGTTGGCGGACAAGGCCTTCAAGCGATGTGACCAGACACCCGGCAACGGCATACCGAGAGTATGAGTCTGCTCGAGCTGCCTGTGATGTCCGCTTGCTTGTGTTTTCCTGGCGACGGTCTCTTCTCGACCCTGGCCAACGCCGGTCTGGCGTCGCTGGCGGTGTGGTTCGCGTTCAAAATAGTCACCGCTTCAGACCCGCCGCCGCCAGACGATGGCGCGCCCTCGGTCTGACACGAGTTGAGGCGCGGTGCGTCGAGCCCTACAGTGGCTCCGTGAGCCGACTCTTACGCCATCTTGGAGCCGCGCTGCTCGCGCTCGCCCTTCTATCGGTGTCGGGCTGCGTCCAGACCCCGCCCGTGCCAGATGTCTTTGCGGACACGAGCGCATCCGACGGACGGCCCGATGCCGAGGCTCCGATGTTGGAGGATTGGTTACCCGGCCTGTGGTTGGTGGGGTGGCTGCCGGACAAACTGAACTGGTACCGCTTCGGTCCCATCGATCCAACGTCGGGAAAAGGCCTGGTTGAGATCGCGATTCTTCAGGACGAGCTGCTGAACTACTTTTCGTGTGTGGGTTCAGGCACGTGGAGAGTCACGAGCGCCAATAGCGTCCTGTTGGAGGACATCACGTCGCCTTGCCCGCTGAACCTATCGCTGGAGTTCTACCCCACGACTCCCGCCTCCAAGGTCCAGGGCGCGGTCGAATCGGTTCTCGTGGCGAGCGCGGGCAGAGGCCTTGGCATGTCTGGGCACCGGTTCGAGGACAGCCACTGCCCGGATTTTCCGGACTGTCCCGATCCGAAGTAGGCTCAGACCGACCGCAAGCGTAGGCCGTTGGCCCGGTCCAGACCTGCCGTCGTGAGGCCCACGAATCCGGGAATCGCGCACGCTGCGGTGTGCTGCGGGGCACAACTGTCGGCTGGTGCCGGGTTGATGGCGGCGCAGTCGCAGAACCCGGTGTTGCCTGCCCAGTCGTCGAAACTGACCCACTCGGTGCCGTTACATACCCGGTCGAGCTGGTCCCCGTCGCAGTAAGCCTGTCCGTTCTGGGATGAGGTGCAGCTGTCGCCTACCTGCTCTTCGCACAGGTCAGCGCAGCCAGAGGCAACGCTGGCGGCGAACAGCAAGCAACCGCCAAGGGCGAGTGGGCGTGTGAACAAGCGCATGAATCCTCCCGGGTCTCCCTCGGGAGTGTACCAGAGCCGGCTTACATCACGCCCAGGATCTTGAGCACGGCCAGCGCAACGCCCGTGAGGCTGTCGCCGGCGATGACGCCGGCTGCGATGACGATGACAAAGCGCTTGGCCCAGGCCGCCTTCTTGGTGAACAGCAGCCACGCGATGACGCCGCCGATGGCCATGGAGACCGAGTAGTAGGCGGGGATGACGAAGGCCAGGCCGAGCGCGGTGGGGCTGGGGATCCACGTCCGCACCTTCTTGGGGGCGCGCTTCTCCGCCACCGCCAGGACAATGCCGATACTCCCAGCCAGAAGCATCGCCTCGATGGCGCCCTGGGGCAGGTTCTCGATGCCTTTGGCGAACAGCTCGGCCACCGCTTTCCACTGGACGACGGCGGGCATCGCCCACTCCTTGTCCTCCCACATGGCGTTGAGCTGGGCGGCGTCGCCCACCAGGACCATGTACCCCACCGAGCCGGCGATGGCGCCGGCGAGGATGCCGAAGAACTGAGCGTAGGCCTGCTGCCGGGGCGACGCGCCGATGAGCAGTCCGGTCTTGAGGTCATGAAGCAGGTCGCCGCATTGGCTCGCGGCACCGCCGGTCACGTTGGCGGCCATGAGGTTGGCCGAGACGTTGCCGCTTTCGATGACGCCGAAGGTCAGCTGGGTCACCTTGCCCATCGGGCCGACCGGGGTGATGCCCGTCTCACCCGATACGCGGCCGGCGACCACCGCCAGCAGGAAGGTGAGCAGCACGCCGAGGGTGGCCAGACCCCAGCCGATACCGAAGAACCAGAACTGCATCACGACCGACGCCAGCAAGATGCCGACGACCGCGCCGATGTAAACATTGCGCGGCACCTCGTCCTCGGGGCCGGCACTCTCCACCTCGGTGCGCTTGCGGGTGCCCTTGATGGCGGCCACGACGGACTTCCAGGAGAACGCAAAGGACGTCAGGGAGGCGGTGACCATCATGGCGACGCCCGGCCACAGCAGCCAGGTGACGAGGTTCTTGAACCAGACCCCGTCGGGCTTGCCCGGTTGAGCCCAGCCGTAGTCGAGGATCATGGGCCCGACGATGGCCCAGGCGACGACGGCGCCGACCAGCATCGAGAGTCCGGCGCGGATGCCGATGATCGCGCCCATGGCCACGAACAACGGGCTGGGGCTGAGCGCGAACGTCAGGTTCTTGAGCGAAGCGCCACCCAGTGCGCCGGGCAGGTAGAGGTTGGGGATTTTGATGAGCGCGATGGCCAGCTTCATGACCGCGCCGAACAGCGCGCCGGCGAGCAACGCCTTGACCCGGGCAATGGCTTCGGAGCCCTTGGCGTACATCTCGTTGAGGGTCTCTCCAGCGGCGATGCCGTTGGGGAAGGGCAGGTTGTCCACGACCAGCATCTGGCGGCGCAGGCCCAGAGCGACCACGACGCCCACGCACGCCACCGAGAAGGTCCACAGGATGAGCTGCCAGAGCTCCATCTCGTAGCCGGTCAGCAGCGTCAACGCCGGGATGGGGGCGACCAGGCCAGCCGACGAGATCGAGGCCGCTGACGACGCGGCGGTCTGGTTGATGTTGTTTTCCAGCTTGCCCCAGTCGCGGACCTCGAAGGCCTTCTTGAGCGCGGAGTAGAAGCCGAAGCTCAACAGGGCCGCGGTGATGGACATGTTGAAGCCCCACCCGATCTTGAGGCCCATGTACACGTTGCACAGCGACAGGACGGCGCCCAACACCATGCCGGTGAGGATGGCGCGGATCGTCAGCTGCGGGGACTCGAGGTCCAGCGGCGGGTAGGTATGTTGGACGGGCTCTTCTGCGGCGGCCATGGCCAGCTCCTGTAAACAGCAGGGTGACGGGGGGCACTGGCGGGGCGGGCCGTTTAGCAGAACTCACCAGGATGGGCGACCTAAACCCGGACGATGGGCGCTCCATTTTTTAGTTGCCTGCAACTAAATTGTGCGCAATTGATTTGCCGTACGTCCTCGAACCGGGAGCTCCCCTTGGCCGACCACATCGTCGATGTTGCTGACGGATTCTGGAACATCCGCGGCAGCTTCAAGATCGCCAAAGTCATCAACATCGGGACCCAGGCCTCGCTTGTGCGGTTGAACTCGGGGCGCTTCGTCCTGCTCGACAGCTATGCTCTGGAAGGCCCCATCGCTGACCGTGTGATGGCGTTGACCGAGGGTGGGGAGAAGCTCGACGCCATCATCAACCTGCATCCGTTCCACACGGTGTTCGTCAAGCGGGTAGCGGCGATGTTCCCCAACGCCAAGCTGTACGGCACGTCGCGTCACCACGAGAAGGCCCCCGACCTGGGCTGGCAGCCCGAGCTCACCGAAACCGAGGCGTTCGCGGCGCTCTTCGCCGACGACTTCGACTTCATGGTACCCCGGGGCGTTCACTTCGTTCCCGACGACCCGAGCCTGCACTTCGCCTCGGTGCTCGCGTTCCATCGAGCCAGCCACACGCTTCATGTGGACGATACGCTCAACTGGATCCCGGTGCCATTTGCCAGCGGACTGGCGTTCCACCCGACCCTCGGAAAGGTGCTCGAGGATCGCGCTGATGCTGCTGCGGACTTCCGCACCTGGGCGGGGGAGCTAGCGCAACGGTGCGAGAACGTTCTCCATGTCTGCACCGCTCATACGCGGATGGCACCCGTCTCCGACGACCCACCAGGGGGCATCGCGCTGCGGGTGCGCAAGGCGCTCCAGAAGGTCGAGAAGACCTTGAAGAAGCACGAGGCCCGCTTCTGATGACGCCGCCGCGGCTGGACGATCAGCTGTGTTTCGCGCTCTACGCGGCGAGCCGCGCTGTGACGCGGGCTTACGGTCCGATGCTCGCCGACCTGGGCCTGACGTATCCCCAGTTCCTGGTGATGATGGCCCTGTGGGAGGCCGATGGCGTGACGGTCTCGCAGCTTGGGCGTCGTTTGCGTCTGGATTCGGGGACCCTCACGCCGCTGCTCAAGCGTCTGGAGCGTTCGGGCATGCTGCGTCGGCAGCGCTCCACCGAGGACGAGCGGCGCGTGCTCGTCACCCTCACCGAGGACGGCCGGGACCTTGGCTCCCGCGCCGGCGAAGCCCATCGAGCGCTGGTGTGCCGCCTTGCCGACCCTGACGAGAGGGGGAGCGTGGAGACCCTTCGCGACACACTGCACGCGCTTACCGAGAGGCTTTCCCAGTAATGCAGTACTGGCTCTCAGTCGGCTCCGTCCAACTCGGCGAGCAGCTTCTTGGAGGCCTGCAGGCGGTAGCTCTCGTCCAGCCAGCGCTCCAGAACGCCCTGGGGCGGGCGCTGGTCGGGTTTGAACTTCAGCGTCACCCAACCGAACTTGCCGACGTTCCAGTCGCCATCCTCGCTCTTGCCGAGCGTGTCGGCCTCGGCGATGGAAGCGCCGAGCTTGATCATGAGGTTGTACTCGTCGGATTTCTCGCCCAGGTACAAGAAACCCTTCTTGCCCACCTTGAACGCCCGTTTGACGCACGAGTCGCCCTCGCTGACGCCGGGGTACGCGACCGCTGCGTCGCGCAGAGCCACCAGGACGGGATGCTGAAACGTGTCTTTGGCCATGGCTCATGGTAGCCGGCCGTCGTTCTGCTGGACAGGAGTGTTGCCGGCCTTGCTCCCGGACCCAATAGCCCCCACCTTTGCCGTCCCAATGGTTTACCGACTCGACTTTGACCGCTACCCCGGCACGCTGCTCATCACCTGTGAAGGCAGCGCGTCGTTCGTTGGTTTTCTGTCGTACATGCAAGGGCTTCAAGAAGAGCCACGGATGGGCGGAGTCAGCTCGATTCTCGTGGACATGCGATCGCTGACCGTGCGCGACCTGAAGACCAGCGAGGTGGAAGCCATTGCCCGCGAGCAGGCTCAGCTGGTTCGTGTCGGGTCGTACCCCAACATCAAACGGTCGGCCATGGTGGTCAGTGACAATCTGGCCTTTGGGCTCACACGCCAGTTCGTGAACGTCTCGTCGACGCTCGAGGGGCCTCTTCGGATGGTGTTCCGCGACATGGACTCGGCGATGGAGTGGCTGGAGATCGAGTAGCCGCCTGCGCGACGACGAGCGCCCCAAGGTGTTAGAGGTAGAGGATGCTCGTACGAACCATCCTGTCCGTCTTCGCTATTCTGCTCATCCCTGCCTGTTCTCCCGCGACGTCTGGTGGAAGCAGCGGCGGCGAAGCGACCGCAGAGGCTGCCGGTGGCGGTGGCAGCTGCGCCAACCGGGAGTGCGGCGTCGACCCGGTCACCAAGCAGGACTGCGGGTCCTGCGATACGGCGGGAAAGATGGCCTGCAACGACGGCGTCTGTGAGGCGACCTGCGACCCTCAGCGGTGTGGGAAAATGAGCTATACGCAGAACGGCTGCAAGCCTCGCAAGCCCTGCCAGGAGCGGGCGGATGGGGGCATCACCAAGGTCGCCTACAGTTGTAGCGACGACGGCAAGACCTGCGAGATGGAGCCGTCCGGGGAGCCGTGCGAGAAGGTCGCCACCAAGTGCACCGCTTGCGACCTCAACGGCAAGGGCGACGGCCTGTGCTTTGAAGCCGAGTGCTACGCCAAAGAAGACGTGAAGCTGGCTTGCAAGGCAAAGGTCGAGGAGTAGCGCCTACGGTGTTCTGAGGATCTTGGCCATCGCCTTCCCCCGCGCCAGCTCATCGACGAGCAGGTCGAGGTACCGAATTTTCTTCATCAGCGGGTCTTCGACGTTTTCGACCCGAACCTTGCAGACCACGCCTTTGATGAGGTCCGCGTGGGGGTTCAGACGGGCGGCCTCGAAGAAGTCCTCGAAGGTGGTCTCATCATCCAGATGGGCCTGGAGTTCGTGCTGATCGAAGCCGGTCAGCCAGCGGATAACCTCGTCGACCTCGGCCTGAGTGCGGCCCTTCTTCTCCGCTTTGTTCACATAGTGAACGTAGACGGAGGCGACGCTCATACCGAAGACACGTGACATGAGTGCCTCCTCAGAGAAGCGGCCAATCGGTCATACGTTGAACCGGAAGTGCATGATGTCGCCGTCCTGAACGACGTACTCCTTGCCCTCCACCGCGATGACGCCGGCCGCCTTCATCGCAGGCTCGCTGCCATGCTTCTCCAGGTTGTCGAGGCTGTAGACCTCGGCCCGGATGAAGCCACGCTCGAAGTCGGTGTGGATGACGCCCGCGGCCTGTGGCGCCAGGGCGCCCCGTTTCACGGTCCAGGCCCGGATTTCCTTGGGGCCTGCGGTGAAGTAGGTCTGCAGGCCCAGCAGGTTGTAGACCGCGCGCGCCAGCACGGCGAGGCCCGGCTCCTCCAGACCCATGTCTTCCAGGAACATGTCTCGGTCGTCCTCGTCCAACTCGCTGATCTCGGCCTCGACGGCCGCGCACAGGATGACGACGCCGCTGCCGTCCTTGGCAGCGTGTTCCTTGACCGCGTCGACGTAGGCGTTGCCCTTCAGCCCGCCCTCGTCGACGTTGCAGACATAGAGCGTGGGCTTGGCGGTGATGAGCTGTGAGGCGGCGAGGCTCTTGTCCTCCTCCTCGCTGAGCGCGATTCCGCGCACCGGCAAGCCGTCGCTGAGCCGCGCGATGACCTTCTCGGCCGTGGCGACGTGCACCTTGGCCTCCTTGTCGCCGCTCTTGGCCACCTTCTGGTACTTGTCGCGACGCCGCTCGGCCGCCTCGAGGTCGGCCAGGATCAACTCCGTCATGATGGTGTCGATGTCCCGCAGCGGGTTCACCTCACCGTCGACGTGTGTGATGTCCTCATCCTCGAAGCACCGCACCACCTGCACGATGGCGTCGGTGCTGCGGATGTGACCCAGGAACTGGTTGCCCAACCCCTCGCCTTTGCTGGCGCCGCGGACGAGACCGGCGATGTCGACGATCTCGACCGTCGCTGGGATGACCTTCTCGCTGGCGATCTGGGCCAAGATCCGCTTGAGCCGCGGGTCGGGGACCGCCACGATACCGACGTTCGGCTCGATGGTGCAGAACGGGTAGTTCTCACTCTTGGCGCCCGCCGCGGTGAGCGCGTTGAAGAGAGTGGACTTGCCCACGTTGGGCAGACCGACGATCCCAGCTTTCAATGCCATGACAGGCCCCTACCGTCGCAGTTTCGCGCCGGACGTTACCCACGTCGACGCGGACTGCAAGCCTTATTCGGGCAGCGGCTCCGTTACGGGGTGCAGTAACAGCTGTAGGCCGACCAGTTGCAGAGGTCCTCGAACACGCCGTCGGCCGTGCTGTAGAGCGGCTGGGTGCAGGACTTGGTGGCGGCCTCGTACACCTCGTAACCCTGCTTGGGGCCATCGCAGCTGATGAAGTCCACCACGATGGTCGCGTTGTACAGGCAGTTGCCGTCGCAACCCTCGGCCGCCACCAGCTCCTCCACGGTGTTGTAGACCACCGTGTCGCCGTTGGTCGGGGTGTACCAGGTCGGGCAGCTTTCGTCGGCCCAGTCCGACCAGTAGCTGAAGACCTCATAGCTACCGTTGCAGCTGAAGATGACCGGGATGTCGAAGGTCGAGTCGCAGGCCCCGGAGGCATCGCCCGAATCCGAAGCCGTGTCGGCCGCAGCGTCCTCCTCCGCGTCAGGCTCGGCATCCGCCGCGGCGTCCGCGTCGACAACGGCGTCCGGCTCAACCGTCGCATCAGCATCCGTCGCCGCGTCGGCGTCCAGGCCACCATCCGCCTCGGCGTCGATGTCGACAGCCCCGTCTGCGTCGGAGACCGCGTCAGCATCGGACTCGGTTGCATCCCCAGCGCCATCGGGCCCCATATCGGGCATGGCGTCCACGGCCGCGTCGGCGGCGGCGTCAAAGGACGCGTCGACAGAGCTTGCGTCCCCCATCGGGGCCGTGTCGGCGCCAGTAAACGCATCCTGCACATTGGGGACATCGGGGAACCCTGCGCCGTCCGAGGGCGCAGACGCGTCAGCGGTGGAGTCCGGGGGCGGCGTGGTGCCGCTGTCGGCGCTCGCGTCGGCGCCGGTGGACAGGCTGGCGTCCTCGGTGCCCGGGTGCGGCGTCGGGTTGGCGAAGCAACCGGCCAGCATCAGGGCGGCAAGGAGGGCGGACATACGTAGCATCGAGAGCCTCACGGCGTCGCGGGGAGCGGCTCGCCCAGCGTCAGGCTGAACGTGATGGGTTGATACGGCGGGCACAGGCCGTTGCCCTGTCCGCAGGACAACGTGCTGGCGTAGGACGTGAACTGAACGACCGCGCCTGCGCTCATGCTCGCGTCGGCGGTCACCTGCCAGCTGGCGTCCATGGGCTGGTCGGCGAAGATCGCGAAGAAGTCGAACTGCGCGGGGGCGTAGGTCACCAGGTCCTGGTCGTCCTCGAGCACCGCGCCGGGGTAGTTCGTGAAGTCTTCGTGAGAATTCAAGGTCACGGTGACGGTGATGGTCTCGCCCGGATTCCAGACGCCATCGCCGCCCAACTCCTCCGCGCTCCAGGGGCCCACGAACAGGGGCGGGCCGTCCGCTGTCGCGTCGCCGTCGACGTCACCGCCCCCATCAGGGACGGTGTCCGGGACCGCATCGGCGGGGGCATCCATCGGAACGTCGGCGGGGACATCCATCGGAACGTCGGCGGGGACATCCATTGCCACATCAGCGCCTACATCCGCCGCGGCATCGACACCCGCGTCCAGGGCTGCGTCGGCCGCCGCGTCAATCGCCGCGCCAGCATCCGCGCTGGGCTCCAGGATTTCGGGCCCGGGGCTCACGTCGAAGGCCCCTGTCGTATCCGACAACGAGGTGGTGCCATCGGGCGCAGAGGCCGCGTCGGCAGCCCCCTGGGAGCCCGTGTCGGCAGATGTCGCCACCGTGTCGGCCGTGTTCGGGTGCGGCGTCGGGTTGGCAAAACAGGCCGCCAGGAGGGCGGCCGCCAGGCTTGTGGTCAGAGCCTGGCCCAGAAGCGTTGGACCGTTCATGCGCACAGCATCGCCAAATCCTCAGGTCATTCCAAGTGCCCCGCGATCGACAGCGTCACGACGAGACCTTCCACCGGCTGCCCCGACTCCTCTCGAAGCGTCGTCCGCACCAGCGCTGTGACCGCGAGTGCGGCCTCTGCCGCGACCCGGCGGATGTAGTTCTCGGAGAACTTCAGACGTCGCGCCGGGCCCATGACGACGTCAGCCGTGGCGTCGGCTTCCTCGACACACATGACCCACACGCCGTCGGCACGCAGTACCCGACTCGCTTCCCTCAGCAGGGCCTCGAGGTCCCGGATGTAGCCCACCACGTCGCCCGCCATGATGGCGCTGGCGGAGTCCGTGGCGAAGGTCCGCAGCGCGTGGACCGCGTCATCCTGCCACGCGGCGTCGTAGGCCTCGACGTCGCGGCATTTGCGCACCATCTCCTGGGACAGGTCCACCCCGACCAAGGCCTCCGCCCGGTCCCTGACGGGCGGGCCGCACAATCCCGTGCCGCAGCCCAGGTCGATGACCAGGGGGAGCATCCCATCAGCCGCGTGTTCCCGCACCGAGGCGGCGACCAACTCCGGTCCGCGGTAGTTCAACGTGTCGACGATGTGCACGTCGTAGAACTCGGCGTAATCGTCAAACAGACTCGCGACTTCCCCATGGAGCGGCGTCTCTGCGCCCTGATTGCCCAGCGTCTTCTTCAGGTGCCGGACGACCGCGTCCTCTCCATCCAGCTTCTCGGCGATGCGGACGTACTCCATGGCGGTCATTCGCTGGCCGGCGCGGGCGTGGCTCGCGGCCAAGCCCAGCAGGGACGCCAATGTGAGTCGCCCGTCCCCATCGTCGTCTGCATCGATGGCTCTCTCAAAGCACGCCCTGGCGCGCTCTTCATCGTCCAGGCGCGCCAGCACCGTGCCCATCAGCCACCAACGTCGAGCGCTGTCGGGCAGCGCGTCGCAGGCCGCCAATGCCTCGCCGAGGCGACCCGTGTCGGCCCAATTGCGTGCGTCGGACATGGCGGGAGTGTGGCCCCTCGCGCCCCATACCTCAATCGCTCCTGTTCAACGGTGACAGTTCAGCGCCGCCGTGGTCACATCTTCCTTGCAATGGCCAGGAGGCAAGGACTAGCGTCGCGATGCTGCCCCCAGCCGTACAGCCAGCAACGTCAGAGAGAGAACGGAGACCTCATGCGCAGGACGCTTGCCCTTTTGGCATGTCTGACCTTGGCCGCTTGTCCCGAGGACGAGCCCGCCCCGACCCCGGACACCGGGACCCCGGACGCGACGTTCCAGACCGACAACGCAGGCGACACGACGCCCGACGCCGTGCCTGACGCTGCACCGGACGCCGAGCCCGACGCAGTGCCGGATGCTGAGCCCGACGCGGTGCCCGATGCCGAGCCTGATGCGGTGCCCGATGCGACCCCTGATGCGGACGCTACCGCCGATGGCGATGCCACCCCTGATGACGGTGGCCAAACCGGTGACGGCGGTGCGGGCGATGGTTCCGGCGGCGATGCGGGGCCCGACGCCGACGCCACCGCGGATGGCGAGACCACCGTGGCCACTGGCGAGACATGTGGTGACGCCTTCGTGGTGGATGCGCTGCCGTTCACCGGGACCGGCGACACCAGCACCATGGCCAACGACTACGACACGGCCATCTGCACCCCCGATTTGACCCCGGCGGTGGGCACCGATGCGCCCGACGCGGTCTACGCCTTCACCCCCGCGTCGACCGGCATCTACGACGCCGACCTGCTCAACAAGTCCACCGGCGCTCCCTATGTGCTCTACGTGACGAGCGACTGCTCCGGCGCTGGCGGCGCCGCAGCCTGCGCCGGCGCGGGCAACGTGCTCAACGGGTCGCTCTCGGTCACCCTGACCGCGGGCACCACCTACTACTTCATTATCGACAGCTTCGACGCCGGCGCTGGGGCCTACGAGTTCAGCCTCACCGAACAGTGTGTGGCCGACTGCACCGGTCTGACGTGCGGGGCCGACCCCAGCTGTGGGCTGTCCTGTGGCACCTGCCCCTCCGGTGAGGGATGTGACTCGGGCACGTGCGTGGACGTGAGCGCCACCGTCGGTGACAGCTGCGTCAACCCCAGCCTCGTCGGAACGCTGCCGGCCGACCTCAGCGGCGACACCAGCGCGGGTCTCAGCAACGCCAACGGGTGGCAGCAGGGGACCTGTGGCGGTGACCCCAACAACGAGTCAGGGCTGGCGACGGCTGACGAGGTCTGGCAGTTCGACGTCACGACGGCCGGCGTCTACACGATGACGCTGTCGCCCGACGGCACCGACATGAGCCTGTACGTCTTCAGCGACTGCAACGACCCGAGCGCCAGCTGCATCGGTGGCGCCGAGTCGGCGTTCAGCGGCAACGACGAGACGCTGGCCCTCAACCTCGACGTAGGCACCTACTTCATCGTGGTGGACGGCTACGAGGCCGGCGACGAAGGAGCCTACACGCTCAGCATCGGCGAGCCGTGTGTGCCCGATTGCGACGGGAAGGTCTGTGGCGCCGACGGCTGCGGCAGCGTCTGCGGCCCGGCATGCCCAGTGGGCACGATCTGCAGCACTGCCCAGGACGTCTGCGAAGCCTTCGAGGACGGAACCTGCCTCGGTCCCATCGTCATCGACGGTCTGCCGTACAGCGACACCAACACGACGACGACCGCCACCAACGACTTGCTCGTCGACAGCGGTGCCTGTGACGTGAGCTCGTCGTGGGGTTCGGGTTCCAACGACGTCGCCTACACCTTCACCCCCACGGTGACGGGCATCTACACCATCGACGTCGACGCCGACTTCGATGAGATCCTTTACGTGGCCACCAGCTGCGGCGACGTGACCGTCGGCAACTGCGTGGGTCGGAGCGATCCCGGCAACCTGGTGCTGACCCTGGACGCCGGCACCACGTACACCATCGTGGTCGATGGCTATTACTCGTCCTTCAACGAAGACGGCGACTACACGCTCACCGTGAGCGACGTGTGCGTCCCCGACTGTACCAACAAGACCTGTGGCAGCGACGGGTGCGGTGGTCAGTGCGGCACCGCGTGCCCCGACGGCGAGGTGTGCAACGCGGCTCAGGATGCCTGCGAGACGCTCGGCGGCGACAGCTGCAGCGACCCCATCGTCGTCCCCGGAACCCCGTTTCTGCAGTCCGGAGACACCACCACGGCGACTGGGACCATCGAGCTGCTCGACGACGCCTGCGACACCTCGGGTTGGGGCTCGGCCTCGCCCGAGCGGATCTACAGCTTCACCCCCACGGTCACCGGCGTCTACGACATCTCCGTCGACGGTGAGGCCTTCGACGAGGTGCTCTACGTCACCGACACCTGCGGCGACGTCAGTGATGCGACCTGCCTTGGCGCCAGCGATCCGGGCAACCTCTCGCTCACCCTGGACGCCAACACGACCTACTACATCGTGGTGGACGGGTACTCCGACTTCTCGTCCCAGACCGGTGACTACACCTTCAGCATCAGCGACCCCTGCATCCCCTCCTGTGACGGTCTGGTGTGTGGTTCCGATGGCTGTGGCGGCACGTGCGGCGCCGAGTGTGACCCCGGAAACAGCTGCAACGCCGACCAGACCGCCTGCATCCCGACCCCGGGCGACAGCTGCTCGTCACCCATCGTGATTGCGGGGAACCCCCCCTTCACCTACGAGGGGGACACCTCGGCCGCGACCAACACCGTCGCGAAGGTCCCGGGCGGCTGCAACGGCTCCAACTGGGGTGGCAGCAGCAAGGACATCATCTTCGAGTTCACGCCGACCGCGTCGGGCAACTACCCGATCGATTCGTCAGCCTCCTTCGACCACGTCGTCTATGTCGCCAACGCCTGCGGGGACGTGGGCACCGACGAGTGCCTCGACGCCGCCGATTCCGGCGATGTGGAGGTCTTCTTCGTGGCCGGCAACACCTACTACATCGTCGTCGATGCCTGGGGCAGCAGCAGCGCCGACGGCACCTTCACCCTGACGCTTGACGCCCCGACCTGCCTCTCCAGCTGCGGCGCCAACCAGGTCTGCGGTGATGACGGATGCGGCAACGAGTGTGGCGGCGGCTGCGGGGCGGGCACCCAGTGCAGCGCCGACCAGACGACCTGCGAGCCGCTCGAAGGGGACACCTGCTCCAACCCGATCCTGGTGGACACGCTGCCCTTCACCTACGACGGGGCCACCACCAACGCCAGCAACAGCTTCGAGCTACTGGACGGCGCCTGCAGCACCTTGGGGTGGGGTGCGGCCTCGGGCGACATCGTCTTCGAGTTCACGCCGACGGTCACGGCGTACTACCCGATCGATGCCGACTACGACGTCTACTGGGACCACGTCCTTTACGTAGGCACCAGCTGTGGTGATGTCACCGAGTCTACCTGCGTAGCCTCCAGTGACCCGGGCTCGGTGGAGCCCCTGCTCGAAGCTGGAACCACCTACTACATCGTCATCGACGGCTACTCCGACACCACCTCGCAGAGCGGCAATTACACGTTCACCGTCGGTGATGCCTCCTGCACCCCGGACTGCTCGGGCAAGGTGTGCGGTGACGACGGCTGCGGCGGAGTGTGTGGCCCCGGCTGTGGCCCGGGTCAGTTCTGCGAGACCGCCGGGACCTGCACCGATGTCCCGAACGACGCTTGCGAGACCGCGACCGCATTGACCCTCGGGTCCACGGTGGCCGGCGACACCTCCGCCACGGACATCGCCAACGACTACAGCGTCTCGGCCGGTCAGTGCGCGCAGAACGACAGCTTTGGCTCCAGCGCTCAGGACATGGTCTACAGCTTCACCCCGGGCGCCGATGGCGGTTACACCTTCACCGTGACGCCCGACAGCTCGTGGACCGCGGGCATCGCCGTGGTTCGCAGCTGCGACGAGCTGGCCACCACCTGTCAGGGCGCCGTGGAGGGTGACAACGACGGTGACGCCGTGTCTCTGTCCCTCAACCTGCTCGAATCCGTGCAGTACTTCGTCATCGTCGATGGCAACTTCTCGACGGACGAGGGGACCTTCTCCGTGGAGGTCAACTCCTGTGCTCCCGACTGCAGCGGCAAGTCCTGCGGCTCCGACGGCTGCGGCGGCACCTGTGGGCCGGGCTGCAACTTCGACGAAACCTGTGACGCCAGCTCCCAGTGCGTCGCGGCGCCCCTGGGCAACAGCTGCACCAACCCCATCGCGGTTGGCAGCCTGCCCTTCAGCGATACCAACGACACCACTGGCGTTCCCAACGAGTACGCCACGCTGACCGGCGCGTGCGACGGCAACACCGGCTACGGCGGAGGCGCCGGCGAGCTTGTCTACAGCTTCACGCCCGCCGAGACGGCCTACTACGACATCGCAACGAGTGGCTCGAGCTTCGACCTGGCCATCTACATCGTCACCGACTGCTCGGATCTGGCCAACAGCTGCCTCGACTCGAGCGATCCGGGCAGCCTCGACGGCATCCTGCTGGACGCGGGCACCGAGTACTTCGTCGTCGTCGACGGCTACTCCTCGGGTGAAGGCGCCTACACCCTCGACATCGACGTCGACTGCGTGCCGGATTGTGGCACCAAGACCTGCGGCACCGACGGCTGCGGCGGTCAGTGCGGCGGCGGGTGTGCGGCCGGCGACCTCTGCGACAACGGCACCTGCGTCGCCGAGGCCGGTGACACCTGTCAGGACGCCATCGTCATCGACCCGGCGGCGCTGCCCTACGAGGTTGTGGGTGACAGCTCCACGGCCACCGATGTCTACGCGACCGGCGGTGAAACCTGCAGCACCAGCACCTTCAACTACGGCAATGGCGCTGCCGAGCGGGTCCACGTGTTCACCCCGGACACCACCGCGGTCTACAGCATCACCCTGCAGGACGACGGCTGGGACGAGACCCTGTGGGTGACGACGGACTGCACGACCATCGACGAGACCACCTGCATCGACCTCTCCGACCCGGGCAACCTGGAGCTGCTCCTAGAGGCCGGCACGGCCTACTACATCATGGCCGACGGCTACAACTCATCCGACGATGCTGGCGGTTACGTCCTGACCGTGGCCCAGACCTGCGTACCCGATTGCACCAACCTCGAGTGTGGCCCGGATCCCGTCTGCGGCGTGGCCTGCGGCTCGTGCGGCGCCGGTGACTTCTGTGACGGCGGGACCTGTGTCGCCGAGACCGGCGATATCTGCGCCGACGCCTCGGTCATCGACCCGACCGCGCTGCCCTACAGCGTCAGCGGCGATACGTCGACGGCGGCGGACGATTACAGCACCGGCGCCAACAGCTGCGCGGATAACACCGTCGACTACGGCAACGGCGCTCCCGAGCGGGTCCATGCGTTCACCCCGGACGTCACCGGGCTCTACACCATCACCCTGGAGGATGACGGCTGGGACGAGACGCTGTGGGTCACCACCGACTGCACCACCATCGACGCCACCTCCTGCGAGGGAGTGTCCGACCCCGGCACGTTGGACCTGACCCTCGAGGCGGGCACCACCTACTTCATCGTGGCCGACGGCTACAACGGCCCCGAGGACTCGGGTGGCTACACGCTGACCGTCAGCGAGCCCTGCATCCCCAACTGCGGCGCCCAGCAGTGCGGCGTGGACCCGGAGTGTGGCGGCAGCTGCGGCGAGTGCACCGGTGGAAACATCTGCGACCTCACCAACCAGTGCGTGCCGCCCCCGCCGGGAGACACCTGTGCGGACCCGGGCGTCCTGCCCTACAACGCCGGTTCGGGCGTGTTCGTTGGCGATACGACGACCTTTGCCAACGACTACGACGCCAGCGGCTGCAACAGTCCGACGTTTGATGGTGGTGGCTCCTACGACGCCATTCACCAGTTCACGGCCGGGTCGGCAGGGGACTACACCTTCGAGCTGACCTCCAACACCCAGTTCGACGGCATCCTGTACATTCTGGCCGGGCCGGACTGCAACGGCGCGGCGGCGTGCCTCGGCTATGACGACGTCATCACGGATGGCGGTGAGTCGGTGACGGTCACGCTCACCGACAACGAGGTGGTCTGGGTCGTGGTGGACGGCTGGGGCAGCAGCTCGCCCTTCGGAAGTGGGCCTTACGAGCTCACGGTGAGTGGTCCCTAGCCTCGCTGCTCGGGTAACAAACGAGGCGCCGCGGGAGACCGCGGCGCCTCTTCTTTTGGAGGCACGTGCGTATACTCCCGGGCATGTCCTCCTTTGACGACGACACTCTCAAGAGCCGCAGGCGCACGCTCCGCAGCGTCAGCCAGGTGATGGGCAGTGGCTTCCTGCGCGGGGAGTCCGAGGTCATCCGGCGACGCCATCAGCAGCAGGGGGCGCCCAGCGTCGGGCACCTGACCACGCTGGACGCGCCGGTCGAGTTCGTGAGTCTGGACCGGCACCGCTACGACATCATCGCCACCAACACCCGGGGGGGCCGGCTCATCGGGCCGTCGCACCATCTGCAAGAGGGGGGCACCCTTCGGCTGGGCCGCACCACACCGAGTGGGCGCGTGTTCATCATGGCCAGCATCATCCAGCTCGAGGCGGCGCGGCGCGGTGCCACCGAAGGCCGCCTCGTGGTGTCCTGGGAGAAGTTCACCGGGGACAACGAGGATGTCGTGTCCCTGTTTCTCGTCGGCAACCTGCAGGTCGCCCTGGAGGGCCGCTTCGTGCCGATGGCGCGCTGAAGAGCTCCGTCAGAGCGACCGCACGAAGGCGAGCAACGCGGCCTTGTCGGCCGCGTCGAGGGCTTCGAAGGCTTCTCGCGACGCATCGCCCTCGCCGCCGTGCCACAGGATGGCTTCTGTGAGAGTGCGCGCCCTGCCGTCGTGCAGATAGGCCTCGGCGCCGCTGACACCCGCGGTCAGGCCGATGCTCCATAGCGGGGTCGTGCGCCACTCGGAGCCGCTGGCGTCACCCTCGGCGAGAGGGTCGGCGAGGCCCGGCCCCATGTCGTGGAGCAGCAGGTCTGTGTAGGGCGCGATCGCCTGGTCGCGCAGCTCCGCGTGGGGGTGGTGGGGAGAGGTCTGGAACGTCGGCGTGTGACACGCTGCACACCCCGCCGTGGTGAAGATCGCCTCGCCGGCCTGGGCGACAGGGTCGTTGAGGTTACGGCGCGGGCGTACCCCGAGCAGCCGATTGTAGGCCACCAACGTCGCCAGGTGGGACTCTGGGATGGCAGCGCCAGGGGCGCAGTCGGCCTGCGCCGAGCCGCAGTCGGGCTGCGGGAACACCGATGACATGACCCCCATGTCGGTGTTCAACGCGCCAGCTACCTGATGACGCACGGATGCCTTGCCTGCCTTCCAGCCGAACCGACCGACGCGGGGCTCCTGGGTTTCGGGGTCGGTGACGATGCGCAGCCGGCCGGAGATGCCGTCACCGTCGGCGTCGTCGGGGTCCGCCAGCGCCTCCAGTGCGGCCTCGGGAATCGCCTCGAGCAGGCCCATGCCCACCAGCTGCGGGGCGATACGGGCGCTGAACTGGGCGGGCGGGGCTCCGGCGAACGCGTAGACCGGGGCGCGCAGACCGTCGCTTTCGGTCCAGGCGCTGAGCGTCACGATACCCTCGCTGGCGCCGTTGGCGTCTCCAGGCTGAAGTACGGCCCCGACATCCGCCGATGGGCCGCCATCCTGGTCGCCGACCTTGATGACGTACTGGTCCAGCGGCTGGCCGACCTCCGGCGGGATCGCCCGGCCATTGCGAGCGTGGCACGAGACGCAGGAACGGTTGATGTAGCGGGACCCCAACACACCGTTGAGCTCCTGGAAGGTGGGGTTGTCCGGGGACTCGTTGTGGGAGCCGTCGAGCATGTCGGTGTGATGCACCCGGCGCCCCTCCACGAAGACCTGGCCGTTGTCGGGGGCCAGGTTGGTCGGCATCTGCATGAAGTGACCGTCATCCTCGCCCGAGTACGCGTAGTGCAGCGTGGTGGCGCCCCCTGCCCAGGCCATCTCCGGAATCGGGAACGAGTCCTCCAGCGCCGTCGAGAAGTCCTGGAAGACGCCCTGGGCCTCCCACGGAACCAGCCCCTGACCCACGATGTAGAGAAACGCGGTGCCGTAGTAGTTGGAGCGTCCATTGGGTGGCGCATCCAGGAACTGACTGAGCTCGAACTCCATCCGGTCGCCCACGGCGAGGGGAGCGCCGGTCTTGGGGTTGAAGCTGACGCTGCGGGTGTAGTTGAGCGTGTCGAGCGGCATCATGGGTGCGTTGTCGAAGTACTCTGCCACCGTGTTGTGGCCCCGATAGAAGAAGCGCAGCTCGGCCTGGTTGCTGCTTAGCTTCCATTGGGAGGCAACTTTGAAGGTAATGGTGTCGCCGCCTTTCGCCACGGTGTCGATGATCTCGACGGTCACGGTGCGGTGCTCCCAGTAGAACGACAGGTAGTGGTCGTAGGCCTGGAACTCGTCCTCGCGCGCGTGGCGGTCGCGGGCCCGGTCTGAGAATCGGGTGATCAGGGCGGCCTCGGTCTCCTCCTGAAGAGGCGGCTCGAGGCTGGTCTCCGGCCCGAAGAGCGGAACCCACGAGGGGGTCACGGAGGTATCCGGCTCCACCTGGACGTCCGCGTCGGCTATCGCATCGGGGACGGCGTCGACCGGGGCATCGGGGGCCGGGGTAACGTCTTCGGCGGTGGCGTCTGACGGCGTATCCGCCAGGACCGCGTCGGGTCCCGTCTCGGCGGCCACGTCCTCCACGCCGCCCCCGTCCATCAGGTCGGCGGTGGCGTCGGCCGCACCGGCATCGGTGAGCGCCGTGGAGCACTCGCAGGGCAGCACGTAGCCTGAGCCAGGCTCACACCCTTGAAATCCCTCGGCTCCGTCCGGGCAGGTGCATTTGACGTAGGTCTCCGCCACGCATAGCCCGGCCTCCTCGTCCGAGCAGCCCCCCATGCCGAAGACGGTGACCAGGACGAAGGGAACCAGAGTTGCTTTGTTCGGCATGTGAACAAAGTAAGGGGCGCAGCGATGCGCGGTCAATCACCGAAGGTTGCGCTCAGTCGCTGCAGAGGCCGTGGCAGCGCGTCTCGCACTGGGTGCGCTGGTCGTTTTCGGTGGGGTCCAGTTGCCGGTATCGGGGCTCCGGGCAGTCCCTGAGGCAGTCGGAGATCTGCGCCTTGCACTCGCTGCTGAGCGCGATCGGGTGGCAGGCCCCGAGCGTCGCCGCCAGAACAATGGCGGCGAGGAGACTGGGGTGGGGTCGACTCATGGCGGCTCCCGGGTTTGTCGTCTTTGGGCGTGCGCCACAACGCATCAGCTGCCACCATGTTGAGGTGAAGACGAAGCCGAGGGTAGTGCTGGGACTGATGGGGGCATTGGCGCTGCTCCTGAGCGCCGCGTGTGAGGTCGGGGACGGCGATTGTCCCGACGGTGGTTGCCCCCAGACCTGCGCGGGCAACGCGGCCTGCTCCTTCACCTGCTCTGGTGGCGGGTGTGAACAGGTCTGTCCGCCGGGCGGTGACTGCGCCTTCGACTGCGGCGGCGGGGACTGCATCCAGCGATGCGAGGTCGACGCCTTCTGCTCGACCACCTGCGATGGCGGCCGCTGCGATCTCATCTGCGAGGCGGGCGCCACCTGCCAGTTCGAGTGCGCCGGCAAAGACTGCGAATAGGAAGGACCTCTGTGACAGCCATCAAAGCCTGGTCGGTGATGGGCAACAGCCAGCGCCTCGACGGCGGGGCGATGTTCGGCAATGCGCCGCGGGCCCTCTGGCAGCGCTGGATCGCGCCTGACGAGCTCAACCGCATCCCGCTGGCGTGTCGCTGCCTGCTGGTCGAGGAGTCCGGCGGGCGCCGCATCCTCTTCGAGGCCGGCATCGGCGCATTCTTCGAACCCAAGTACCGCGACCGGTTTGGTGTCCAGGAGTCCGAGCATGTCCTGCTCGACAACCTGGCAGCGATCGGCGTGCTCCCCGGGGACGTCGACGTCGTCGTGCTGTCCCACCTGCATTTCGACCATGCCGGAGGCCTGCTCACGGCCTATGAGGAGGGCAAGGAGCCGCAGTTGGTGTTCCCCGACGCGGCGTATGTCGTCGGCGAGCGTGCCTGGCTCCGGGCCGAGAACCCTCATCCCCGGGACCGAGCGTCCTTCATCCCGTCACTGCTGCCTCTGCTGGAGGCGACCGGCCGAGTCGAGCGCGTCGCGGGTACCACCTCGGAAGTGCTCGGCGAGGGTTACCGCTTTCACGTGTCCGACGGTCACACGCCGGGGCTCCTGGTGGCGGAGATTGCCGCCGACAGCGGCCCGGTCGTCTTCGCCGCGGACCTGATTCCGGGCGCGCCGTGGGTACATCTGCCCATCACCATGGGCTACGACCGCTATCCCGAGCTGCTGATCGATGAGAAGCGGGCCCTGCTCAGCGACCTCGTCGAACGGGGAGGGCGTCTGTTCTTCACCCATGACCCGACTGTCGCCATGGCCGAGGTGGCCGTGGACGGGCGCGGGCGCTTCCACGCGGCCAAGCCCTCGGGGAGCCTGACCGGATCGGTGCTCTGAGGTTCAGTCCTCGTCGGCGAACATCGCGCCGAGGTCCACCCATTCGAGCTCGGCGTCCACCGACTCCACCTCCTGCGGCGTTGGCAGACGCTTCACACGCGCGTCGCGGTAAGCCTCGAACTCGCCCGAGTGATACGGCGCCGTCGGCATCCGGCCCCGCGTCTCTCGTTTGCGACTCGCCGGAGTACGCCCCGGGTGCGAGTTCTCGCCCCGGCGCAGGGTCTTCTGGCGGCGTCTGACAGTCATCCACATGCTCCAACGTCCATGACAAGGGATGGGTGGTTCCCCGAGTCCTGGTGCAATCCGGGTACCAGCACGTGGGTGTTGGAGTTGCGGCGTCTTAGGCCGGTGGGAGTCGGCGGCGTTGGCAGATGTGGCCGGTTCTGGCCACGCGTTGCCACGTTGCCAGTCGGCCGCTGGGGTCTGGAGACCCCAAAAACCGGTTGGTTGGGGTCACCGCACCCCAGCAACCGCCGATGGGCCAGGAATCTTGCCGGAGGCGCCAGGGTGGGGGAGGCTCGCGCTGCATCGACTCCTGCGAGCACCCCAGCGCTCCGGAGTGGCGGCTGGCATGGACCCTGCACAACGCCTTTGCCAGACCTGCAACGAGAGGAACCATGGCAACGCCCCTTCAACGCATCCTGGCCATCCTGGTCGCCACCGTCGTGATGACGGCGTGCTCCTCGGACGAGACTCCTGCCACAACGCCCGGGAGCGACGCAGCGACGGCTCCTGACGGAAGCAGCACGACCGATGGCACGGCGGTTGCCGACACCGCAGCGAGCGCCGACATATCCCCAACGCCTGACACCGTTGCCGACCTCGGAATCGATGGGGCCGGCCCCGACGTGCCGGTGCCCACGGGCTGTACCAGCGACAGCGACTGCGATGATGATGTGTCGTGCACGCTGGACACCTGCGGGGCGGCTGGCACTTGCGAGAACACCCTGGCGCCCGGAAATTGCCAGATCGACGGTGTCTGTGTCGCCGAGGGCGCCACGCGTCCAGACGTCCCCTGCTTCTCCTGTCAGGCCGCGGTGTCAACGACCGCCTGGTCCGAGGTGGGGGGCGCATGTGAGGATGGCGTCAGTTGTACCGACGACCGCTGCGATGCTGTCCTGGGCTGCGTCAACGAGGCCGCCGACGCCAACTGCGATGACGGGTTTGCCTGCACGACCGACGTTTGCGATGCGACCACCGGCTGCACCCATGTGCTGGATCCCGATACGTGTTTGATCGACGGCGCCTGTCTGGCCGTCAATGACAAGAACCCGGCGTCGGCCTGTGGCTCCTGCAAGCCTTCGGTGGCCACCGATACGTGGTCGGAGCTGACCAACGGGTGCCACGACGAGTTGCTTTGCACCGACGACCTGTGCGACCCGGTAAACGGCTGCACGCACACGATCCAGGCCGGGTTCTGTCTCATCGATGGGGCGTGCGTCGCAGAGGGCGAGCAGAACCCCGACAACGAGTGCCTGACATGCCAGCCTACGGTATCGGCAACCGACTGGTCACCGCGCACCGGCAGCTGCGATGACGGCGAAGACTGTACCTACGAAGACGCCTGCGACGCGGGTGCCTGCGGAGGCATCGTCTACTCGTGTGACGACGGCCTCGACTGCACCGAGGACATTTGCTGGGGCAACGGGCTTTGCGCGAACAACGCGATGGACGGCTTCTGCGAGATCGACGGCGTATGCTTTGCCTCCGGCGACATCAACCCGGACAACGAGTGCCAGGCCTGCAACAGCGACAGCCAGCAGTACATCTGGGCGAGCGTCGGGTCAGACGTTACCTGTACCGACGATGGGCTGGCCTGCACCAAGGATGTCTGCTCCGGCGGAAGCTGTGTCCACGTCCTGGAAGACAACATCGTGGCCTGCTTCATTGACGGGGCCTGCTACGGCGGTGGTGAGACCAACCCGGAAGACTCCTGTCAGTGGTGCGAGCCTTCGGTCGTGACCTATGACTGGACCGAGAAACCCGCAGGCTCGGTGTGCGAGGATTGCCGAAAGTGCGGAGGGGCCAAGAACGACTGCATGCCGGCGGCCGATCTGGACCTTACCGGCTGCGACGACACCGACGCGTCGACCATGGGTGACATGTGCCGTGATGGTGTCTGTAGTGGGTTCAGCGTGACGATGACGGACCATGGCACCAGCCAGGAGGGCTACACCCATGCCAAAGAGGCTTCCGAGGGCGGGGTCCACGCGCTCTACAAGGACTGCTCGGGCCTGTGCTACCACCGCGCCGAGTACTTCGACGGCACCAGCACCTCGACCATCGATGATCAGCTGGGCATCGCCGTGGACTATCCCGGCTTTGGCGACGGCGTCTACACGAGCCTGGACACGATGTGGGTCTACACCGCGACCGGGTGGAGCAGCACGGCAGGTGTCGCCGCGGTGTTCAATGGGGCGGCACCCAACGCCAACTGGCACCTGGCCAACCGGCGCGACAACGAAGGTTCGGGACTGGTCGTCGTCGACGCCGTGGGCTGGCTGCCGGGTGGCGGCAGCGTCGTCTACCGATGCACCTTCAGTCTCCTGTGCCCCACGTGCCCCTGGCAGTGTGAGGAGGTCACCGTGAGCCCCGCGGACAGCGGCGTCGATATGCGTCAGTGCGTTGGTGTGGTCGACGATGGCATCGGGGGCGGGGGCTTCGCCAAGTCGTCGCTCTACTGCAACAACGCGGATGCGTTCGGCACGCCCAGCGAGGTTCAGTATTGGTCGTGGCAGGGAGGCCTGGAGCGTTGGGCCACGTTCTTTGGAACCACCTATGGGGTGACCCCGGGTCAGCGCCTCCTGGACGTGGCCGGTTTCGACAACCTGAACAAGGTGATGGTCGGCACCGACGGCCTCTTCCGGTTGGACAGCGTGCCCAACTTCGGCCCTCTCTCTGTGACCGCGTTGGGCGCGGATCAAGCCGACACCGACTTCAAGGCCATCGCGCGATGGGGCGGCTTCACCATCGTCCTCGCGGTGACCACCAAGGACGTTGGCGGCGGGATGGAGACTTTCGAGGTCTCGCTGTTGAGCAACGATGGCCTGGATGGGGACTTGTCCGACGGCGACCAGTGGGTGCTGACACCGGTGACGAGTTACACCTGCCCCACGGCCGGACCCTGCCCATACGACGTCGCAGCGATGGCGGCCCACGCTTCGGGCATCTATCTTTTCGGTGCCTGGTCGCCGGATGGCGTGGAGCGCGACCGGGCGGTCTGGCACTGGACCGCTCCCTGAAGGGGCGGGCGAGCTAATCGCGAGAAGTAGCCGTCAGCCGTTTACATGGGTGAACAGGCCGCGTACAACAGGGGATGAGCGAATCGGCATCGAGGGGGATCGGTGCCGCAAAGAGTCAAGAGACGCTCGGGGGAGCGTCAGCCACCACGGGCTGTGGGGACAGCATGACGGCAACCAGGAAGACGATTCGGTACATCGGCGTGGCGCTGGCGTGCGTGGTGATGGGAATGCCCATGACCGCGAACACCCAGGTGATTCCAACCGGGTACCAGACCTACTACGTCATCGGGCGGGAGCAGCATGTCTTCGACATGTTCAACCTGGTCCGGGCGGCGGAGGACAACGGTAACCAGTGGGACACCGGCATGGACTCGGTGGTCAGCGTCACCACGTCCGCCGACAACCAGGTGATCTACTACGACCACTGGGAAGACGGTTTCGAGGCCGAGGGCTTCTACCTCCCTGGCCCCGGCGGAACGCCCCCTCCGGGACCCCAGCAGTCCTCCACGTTGGTTCTGGGCGATGGGAACCCCGCGAACGGCGACGCTGCGGATTTCGCGGTCTCACCGATCCTGGGTGACATCATCCCCCAGGGCACCAACCTGGAGTTCAACTCCGACCAGCCCAACATCACCAACCCGCCGGAGAATCGCTTCGTCCCGATTCCTCGGAACTCCAATGACGTCCGGTACGACGGCGGCGACTTCATCGCCACCAGCGGCGGCCCCGCGTCCATCATTCATGCCCAGGATCCCATCCAGACCCAGTTCATCGGCGGTTCCACCGAGGTGATCTCGCGCGAGGCGCTGGCCTCGTCCTTCTCCTACTCGGTGCCCGTCGGCGTCGACACCTACACCGGCAACCAGGGCCACTACGAGCCCTTCAAGTACGTCTACCTCCAGATCGTCGCCTACGACGACGACACCGACGTCTTCATCGACAACCAGAACGGCGAGACCGTCAGCTTCGTGCTCGATCGCGGGCAGCACTACCTGTCCACCGGCCGCATCGACGCCATGAACATGCCGCCGCTGGGCATCGAGATCCGCGAGGGCACCAAGATCGCCACCGACGGCGCCATCGGCGGCCTCATCTTCACCGGCGGCGACGGCACTTACGCCACCCGGCACTTCGCCCTCATCCCCGACCTGATGCACTCCAACGACTTCATCACGGTCGCCCCGGGTGACAACCCCAACGACAACGGCAACGTCGCCAAGAACCTGTACATCTACAACCCGCAGGAGACGGCGATCGACGTCAACATCACCGACGCCGGTTCAGCGGGCAACCCCACCACGACGGTCTGCAACGTTCCGCCCAACTCCACGATCGCCTACACCGTCTGCAAGAGCCTCGCGCCTCCCGGCGGCGGGGTGCCCTGGTTCAATGGCGCCAACACCGGTGCCGTGGGTTCTGTCGTGCGCATGACCTCACCCAGCCAGTTCTGGGGCTTCACGGCGCACTCCTATACCAACACCGTATCGGACTGGGGCTACAGCTGGCTGGCCGCCGAGTTCGCCACCAAGTTCTACGTGCTCAGCTGGTCGCCGGGCGCCGAGGACCCGGTGCTGACCTACGCCGCGCGCCCCGCGGCGTGCAACAACATCACCCCGTGTGATTCGGACAACAAGAGCCCGGCCTACGTCACCGCGCTGCAGAACAACACGCGCGTGGAGATCGACCTCGACAATGACGGCGTCGCCGACATGGTCGACCTCGACAGCGACGACGTCCCCGACCCCGCGCCGCTCCCCGGTAACGTCTACTTGCTCGACGCGCTCGAGTCGCTGAAGTTCTACGACTACACCGACTACGACAACACCGGCACCTCGGTCCGGACCACCAAGCCCGTCCTCGTCGCCTACGGCCAGGACAACGAAGAGGGCGAGGGCGGCGACCCGGCTCTCGACCTCGGCCACTCGGTCTACCCGGTGAACCAGGCCTGGCTCGAGCCGGTCTTCACCGTCGACAAGACCGGAAACGTCAGCTCCGTCCCCGCGGGCGGCGGCGACGTCACCTTCACGGCGAACCTGCAGTCGTACTCCTTTGGCCCTCTGACCTCGGTCACAGCGACCGACTTTCTCGACCCGTCGATGACCTACCTGGTGGGCACGACCGTGGTGACCTACCCGGACGGCACCACGGACACGACCGACCCGGTTGTCAACAACAACGAGCTCACCTGGGTCATCAACCCGGCCATTTTGGATGAGAACGAGACCATCACCGTCCAGTACACGGTGAACATCCCTGGCACCGCGCCGGCGAACATCTATCGCAACCGCTTCCGCTCCGACGCGGTCTACATCGACACCACGTTTTCGCCGCAGGGCCAGGCCGAGGTGGTCAAGTCCAACGTCACGCTGACGCTCGACGGGCCGGCAACCGCGGGGTCGGGCAGCACCATCACGTACACGCTGTCGGCCAGCAACACGTCGACCACCCAGGACGAGGACAACGCCTTCGTGTGCCTGCCCATCCCGGGCGGCACCTTCTACGTTGCCAACTCCGCTTCTGGCAACGGCGCCTACCAACCCGCCATCAACTCGGTGTGCTGGGATCTCGGCACCCTGTCGGCGGGCGAGACCACGCCCGACCTGACCTTCGACGTCACCGTGGATGTCGCCCTGGAAGACGGTGAGCGCATCAACGCGCAGGGCACCTACGAAAGTGACCTGACGCCGATCCTGAACTCCAATGTCGTCTCCACGCTCATCATCGGGCCCGAGCTGACGATCACCAAGAGCGCCCCGTCGACCGTCCAGCAGGGTGGTCAGGCCCTGTTCCAGGTGACCCTGACCAACACCGGCGCTGCGCCGGCCACCAACGTGGTCATCGGCGACGAGTTCCCGACCAACGCCAACTCGCTGTACGCCGACGAGTCCATGGAGTTCTCGCTCAACGGCGCCGCTTTCCAGCCGTTGACCGATGCAGTGGACGGTGACGCAGGTGCGCAGCTCACCGGTCCGGACCGACTGACCTTGACCCTGGGAACCCTGGGTGTCGGCGAGAGCGTCGTCTGGCGCTTCACCGCCTCGGTGACCGGCCCGCCCGGACAGTTCATCGACAACCAGGCGTACGTCGACAGCACCGAGCTGGAGCGTGAGTTCTCGAACCTGGCCCAGGTGCTCATCGGCGGCCAGTGCAACAACGACAGCGACTGCGCGCCGTTCTCGCCGCAGGACACCTGCTACGTCGACATCGGTGAGTGCGTCGAGTGCCTCCAGACCAGCGACTGCACCGGCGGCGAGGTGTGCGACACCGCGACCAACACCTGCTTCACCTGCAACCCCGATTCCCAGACCAGCGGCAACGCGGTAGCGGTGACCATCGACCAGGGTGTGGCCAGCGAGGGCGACGCCTTGGGGCCCTGGGATGACGACGCGGCGGACCTTGGCAACAACGACGAGCTCGAGCTCGACCTCGGCATCGTCGTGCCCGCGGGCGAGCGTATCCGTATCCGGCTCACCCGGGACAACGACGGCGGTCGCGTCAACATCAGCGGCGGCACGACCCAGGGTGGCCCGTACGCCGGCGATATCACCTACGGCGCCAACGCCGACATCACCCCCGGTCCGGTGGACCAGTTCGAGTACATGGATTGGGTCGTCCCCGCAGGGGGCGCCCGCTACCTGAACATCGACCGGGAAGCTGGCTCCGTCCTCATCGATGGCGTCTCGTTCTTCTTCGCAACCTGCCTGTGCTCGGACAACACCGTCGGCGGCATCGACGCCGAATGCACCCCGGCGTCCCCGGCGTGTGACGAGACCGCGCCGGGCAACCCGACCTGCGTCGAGTGCACCGTCGACCAGGACTGCGCCTTGGGCGAGTTCTGCGACCCGGCAAGCAACACCTGCACCACGTGCCTGCTGGACACCGACTGCGACGACGGCAACGACTGCACCACCGACACCTGCACCGCGGGCACCTGCAGCAACGTAGATTCGCCCTCCGGCGACGCCTGCACCGGCGGTGTCTGCGACGGCTCCGGCACCTGCGTGACCTGCGTCGACTCGGGCGTGGGCGTCATCGACGATGGCTGCGCCGATCCCGATGAGGTGTGCGACACGGCCAGCGTGGTGGGCGGCATCTGCGTACCCTGTGAAGACAACGTCACCGGCACCGGCAATGACTTCGGTTGCCTCCCAGCTGCGCCCATCTGCGACACGACGGGGGCTCCGACCTGCGTCGAGTGCAACGACGCCTCCATGTGCGACGACGGCAACGACTGCACCACGGACGCCTGCACCGCCGGTTCCTGCGTCAACACCAATGTGGGCGCGGGTACCAGCTGCACCGGCGGCGTGTGCAACGCGACCGGCACCTGCCTGCCCTGCGTCGACGACCAACCGGCCGGCAACCAGGACACGGGCTGTAGCCCCGGGTTGCCGATCTGCGACGAGAGCGTGCCGGCTGCGCCCGTGTGCCGTGAGTGCCTCGTGACGGCGGACTGCTCGGGCGGCCAGCAGTGCGACACCACGACCAACACCTGCGTCGACTGCCTCGCTGACGGCGACTGCAACGACAACAACGACTGCACCACCGACAGCTGCAACGCCGGCAGCTGCGTCAACACCGACGTGGGCAGCGGCACCAACTGCGCGGGCGGCGTCTGCAATGGTACGGGGACCTGCGTGCCCTGTGTCGATGACCAGCCGGCGGGCCAGGTCGACACTGGCTGCTCCAACGCCCTGTCCTTCTGCGACGAGAGCGCCGTGGGCGGACCGACCTGTGTGGCCTGCATCGCCGACGGCGACTGCGACGACGGCAACGACTGCACCACCGACACGTGCTCGGCGGGCACCTGCAGCAACACCGACGTGGGCAGTGGGACGACCTGCTCCAGTGGCGTCTGCAACGGCACCGGGACCTGCGTGCCCTGCGTCGACGACCAGCCCGCTGGCAACCAGGACACCGGCTGCAACCCGACGCTGCCCATCTGTGACGAGGGCGCGGCCGCGGGCCCGACCTGCGTGGAGTGCACCGTCGACGGCGACTGCGGCAGCGGCGAGACGTGCAACACCACTACCAACACCTGTGTCGTCTGCACCGTCGACAGCGACTGCGATGACAGCAACGAGTGCACGACGGACAGCTGCAACGCCGCGGGTAGCTGCGACAACACGCCGGTAGCCGCAGGCACCTCCTGCACCGGCGGCGTCTGCGACGGCACCTCGGGCACCTGCCAGCCCTGCATCGACAGCGGCGTCGCCGTCATCGACGATGGCTGCGCCGACCCCGATGAGGTCTGCGACACCACCGGCGCCACGAACGTCTGTGTCACCTGCGAAGACAACGCCCCGGCGGGCTCCCTGGACTTCGGCTGCGACCCCGGGACTCCCGCGTGTGACATCGCGGGCGCCGCGCCCATCTGCGTGGAGTGCCTCGACAGCGCCGACTGCGCCACCGGCGAGCAGTGCGACACCGCCAGCAACACCTGCGTGACCTGCCTGGCCGACGCCGACTGTGACGACAGCAACGAGTGCACCACCGACGCCTGCGTCGCGGGTAGCTGCGACTACACCAACGTCGCCGCCGGGATCGTGTGCAACGCCATTGACGTCTGCGACGGCGGCGGCACCTGCGTCGACTGCATCGACGACAACCCGGGCGAGGACGTCGCCGACGTCGACAGTGGCTGCCAGGCGCTGCCCTTCTGCTTCGACATCGGCGGCACCGACACCTGCGTCGAGTGCCTCCAGGACGATGACTGCCCCGTGGGCGACTTCTGCAATGCCGCCAAGACCTGCGTCCCCGGCTGCAACGACGACAGCGACTGCTCCGGGCCGACGCCGTTCTGCGACACGGTCAACAGCGTCTGCGTCGAGTGTTTGAGCGACGGCCAGTGCGATGATGGCAACGACTGCACCACCGACGCCTGCATCACCAACAGCTGCCAGTTCACGGCCGTCCCAAGTGGAACGGTCTGCGTCGGCGGCACCTGCGACGCCACCGGCACCTGCGTGACCTGCGTCGACACTGGGGTTGGCGTGGTCGACTCCGGCTGCGGCGCTCCCGACGAGGTCTGCGACGAGAGCGGGGCCACCGGCCCGGTCTGCGTCACCTGTGAGGACAATGAGCCCAGCGGCAGCGTCGACTTTGGCTGCGCGCTGCCGCTGCCGGTCTGCAACATCGTGGCGGGCAGCCTGCCCATCTGCGTGGAGTGCACCGACACCCTCGACTGCGCCGCGGGCCTGACCTGCGATACGACGACCAACACATGCGTCGAGTGTGTGACCAGCGCGGACTGCACCGGCGGCCAGGTCTGTGACCCGACCTCCAACACCTGCGTGGAGTGCGCCGTCGATAGCGACTGTGACGATAGCAACGAGTGCACCACCGACAGCTGCGTCGTCGGTGTCTGCCAGAACGCTTACCTCCCGGCGGGCACGAGCTGCAACACCGACGACGTCTGCGACGGCGACGGCATCTGCATCACCTGCCTCGACGACAACCCCGGCACCCTGCCCACCGACATCGACACCGGGTGCAACACCGCCGAGCCCTTCTGCGAGGAGCAGGGCGGCACGAGCGTCAACGTCTGCAAGGAGTGCCTGCAGGACACCGACTGCCCCAATGGCGAGGTGTGCAGCCCGAGCGGGACATGCGGCCCGCAGTGCACCCAGGACAGCGACTGCACCAACCCGCTGCTGCCGTTCTGCGAGCTCGGCTCTGGGACGTGCGTGGAGTGCCTCGTCGACGGCTCCTGTGACGATGGCAACGAATGCACCACGGACGCCTGCGTCACGTTCAGCTGCATCAACACCCAGGTGGCGGCCGGCACGAGCTGCACCGGCGGCGTCTGCGACGGCACCAGCGGCCTGTGCACCCTCTGCGTGGACCTCGGTGTCGGCGTGGTGGACGCGGGCTGTGGCGCTCCCGACGAGGTCTGCGGAACCGACGCGACGACGAGCGCGGCGACCTGTCTGCCTTGCGAGGACAACCAGCCCGTCGGCGTCACCGACTTCGGTTGCGGCGGCGACAGCCCGGTCTGCCTCGAGGCGGCGGGCGTCAACCCGGTCTGCGTGGAGTGCACGGTCGACGCCGAGTGCGACGGCGGCGAGGTCTGCGATCCGACCAGCAACACCTGCGTCGAATGCACCAAGAACACCGACTGCGCCCTCGGCCAGGTCTGCGACCCGACCAGCAATACCTGCACCGAATGTGTGGTCGACGGCGACTGCGATGACGGCAACGACTGCACCACCGGCGCCTGCAACGCTGGGACGTGCTCCTACACGGCCGTGCCGTCCGGTACCACCTGTACGGGCGGCAACTGCGATAACGCCGGCATCTGCCAGCCCTGCATCGATGACAACCCGGGCGTGACCCCGGCGGACATCGACACCGGTTGCAGCACGGTGACCCCGTTCTGCGAGAACCTGGGCGCGGTCCTCAACGTCTGCGTCGAGTGCCTCGCTGACAGCGACTGCGACAACGGCAATGTCTGTAGCCCGGCCGGCACCTGCGAGCCGCCGTGCACCACGGACGCGGACTGCACCAACCCGGCGCTGCCCTACTGCGAGCCCAACAGCCTGACCTGCGTGGCCTGCCTCGCCGATGGCGACTGCGATGACGCCAACGAGTGCACGACCGACGCCTGCGACCCGACGTCGTTCACCTGTAACACCACCCCGGTGGCCGCGGGTACCAGCTGCACGGGCGGGACCTGTGACACCAACGGTAACTGCGAGGTCTGCATCGACATCGGTGTGGGTGTGGTCGACACCGGCTGCGCTGACCCCGATGAGGTCTGCGACGCTTCGGCGGTCACCGGGCCCATCTGCGTGACCTGCGAGGACAACGAGCCGCCTGGCAGCACGGACTTTGGCTGTGACCCAGCAACCCCCGTCTGTGACACCTCATCGGGCACCTCGCCAACCTGCGTCGAATGCCAGGTGGATGGGGATTGCAGCGGCGGTCAGCTGTGCGACCCGAACACGCTGACCTGTGTCGATTGCTTCGCCAACAGCGACTGCGACGACACCAACGAGTGCACCAGCGACACCTGCAATACGACCACCAACGCGTGTGAGTTCACTCCGACGCCGGCCGGCACGGTCTGCGGTGAGGGTGACGTCTGCGACGGTCAGGGCGTGTGCATCGAGTGCCTCGACACCGAGAGCGGTACCTCGACGGCGGATGTGGACACCGGCTGCAGCAGCGAGGTCCCGTTCTGTGACGAGGATCCCATCACCAACATCAACAACGCCTGCAAGGAGTGCCAGGTCGACCTCCACTGCGACCCGGGCGAGACCTGCAGCGTCGACGGGACCTGCGTCACCGGTGACAACCCCAACGCGGTCGACGATACGGCGACGACGCCGGAGGACACGCCGGTCATCGTCATCGTTCAGGGCAACGACTCTGACCCGAACGACAGTGCGCTGACCACGACGGCCATCCTGACGCCGCCGCTCAGTGGCGCCGCGGTCATCAACGACGATGGCACGGTCACCTACACGCCGGGTCCGGATTACAATGGCTTCGCCCTGTTCCAGTACCAGGTGTGCAACGCCGAGGGGCTGTGCGACAGCGCCTGGGTCCTGGTGACGGTGACGGAGAGCGACGACTCACCGATCGCCAACGACGACGCCACGACGACGTCGGAGGACACGCCGGCGACGGTGAATGTCCTGCTCAACGACAGCGACCCGGATGGTGATGCGCTTACCGTCAACACCGTCGGTACGGCCCAGAACGGCACCGTTACCGACAATGGCGACGGCACCGTGACCTACACGCCCAACAGCGGCTTCTCCGGCACCGACTTCTTCACGTATCAGGCGTGTGACCCACAGAACAACTGCGACTCGGCGACCGTGACCATCACAGTGGGCGGCAGCAACACCAACCCGGACGCCGTCGACGATAGCGCGACGGCGCAGGAGGACGGCGGCCCCGTCGCCATCCCGGTGCTCGACAACGACACCGACCCGGAGAACGACCCGCTGACCGTCACCGCGGTCACCGACCCGGCCAGCGGTACCGCGGTCATCAACGCCGACGGAACTGTCAGCTATACCCCGGACGCCAACTTCAGCGGCACCGACACGTTCGTCTACACCATGTGCGACGGCAACGGCGGCTGCGACTCGGCGACCGTGACCGTGGATGTGGCGGGCAGCGACGACAGCCCGGTGGCGGTGGACGACTACGCGGCCACCGACAATGACAACGGCATCGCGATCCCGGTGCTCAACAACGACTACGACCCGGACGGCGACACGCTGAGCGTGACCAGCGCCACCGACCCGGCCAACGGCAGCACGGTGGTCAACGCCGACGGCACCGTGCTCTACACGCCGGATCCCGGCTTCGAGGGCACCGACAGCTTCGACTACACCGCGTGTGACCCGCAGAACAACTGCGACACTGCCACGGTGATCGTGGTGGTCCGCCCGGGTGGCAACAACCCGCCGGATGCGGTGCTGGATACCGCGACGGCGACGGCCGGCGCGCCGGTGGCCATCGACGTGTTGGCCAACGACAGCGACCCGGATGGCGACACCATCACGCTCCAGGCCATCACGCTGCCCGCCAACGGCACGGTCAGCGTCAACCCGGACGGTACGGTGAGCTACACGGCCAACTCCGGCTTCTCCGGCCAGGACCAGTTCACCTACACCATCTGTGACCCCTACGGGCTTTGCGACTCGGCCAACGTCATCGTGGACGTGGGCGCCAACCTGGCGCCGTTCCCCATCGACGACGAGGTCGACACGCCCGAGGACACCGAGGTGCTCATCAACGTCCTGGCCAATGACAGCGACCCAGACGGGGATCCGATTACCAACAATGGGCTCCTCACCCAGCCCAACCACGGGACGGCGACGGTGAATGGGGACGGCACGGTGTCCTACGTGCCGGAGGAGAACTTCAACGGAATCGATGCTTTCACCTACGAGGTGTGCGACGACAACGGGGCTTGCGAGACCGCGGTGATCCGAGTGACGGTGACTCCGCTCAACGACCCGCCGACCGCGGTGGACGACGCCACGACGACGCCGGCGGACACTGTCGTCAGTCTCGACATCCTGGAGAACGACTGGGATGTGGACGGAGACAGCCTGTCCGTCAACTCGGTGGACGACCCGGCCAACGGCACTGTGGTCGACAACGGTGACGGGACGGTCACGTACACCCCGGATGCGGGCTTCACGGGCACCGAGACCTTTACCTACGAGGTCTGCGATCCCGACAACGCCTGTGACACGGCCACCGTCACCATCGAGGTGGGCGTCGACAACACGCCCCCGGTAGCGGCCGACGACACCGCGCAGACGGGCGAGGACCAGGGCGAGGCCGTCATCGACGTGCTGGCCAACGACTTCGACCCGGATGGCGACCCCATCGAAGTGGTCTCGGTCGGTCAGCCGCAGCACGGCGAGACCTCCATCAACGCCGACGGTACCGTCACCTACATCCCGGACGTCGACTACGAGGGTGAGGACAGCTTCACCTACACCATGTGCGACGATATGGGGGCATGCGACTCGGCCACGGTGACCATCACCGTGACCCCGGGCGAGGACCCGCCGGTGGCGGTGGACGACATCGCGTCGACCCAGGTCGATACGCCCATCAACCTGGACGTGCTGGCCAACGACTACGACGCCGACGGCGATGACCTGAGCATCATCTTCAACACCTCGCCGGCCAACGGCTCGGTGACGCTGAACCCGGACGGGACGCTGACCTACACACCGGACCCGGGCTTCACGGGTCAGGACGTGTTCTTCGTGTCCATCACCGATGGCAACGGCGGCATCTCGACCTCGGCGGTCATCATCAATGTCACCGACACGGTGGGTGGCAACAACCCGCCGATCGCCGAGGACGATGTCTTCAGCGTCCAGCAGGGCTCGGGCTCGAGCATCGACGTGCTGACCAACGACAGCGACCCGGACGGCGACCCGATCGTCATCACCGAGGTGGAGCAGCCGTCCAACGGTACGGCCACGCTGAACCCGAACGGTACGCTCATCTACGAGCCGGCGCCGGCCTTCGTGGGCCAGGATACGTTCACCTACGAGATCTGCGACGACAAGGGGCTGTGCGATACGGCGACGGTCATCATCAACGTGACTGCCAGCGGCAACCAGCCGCCGGTCGCGCCGGACGACAAGGTCTCCACGCCGGAGGATACGCCGGTGGTCATCGACGCCCTGGGCGACGACACCGACCCCGAGGGTGACCCGCTGAGCATCGAGTCCATCGTGACGCAGCCCAAGCACGGGTCGGTCTCGGTGAACCCGGACGGTACGCTGACCTACGTGCCGGAGGAGAACTACACCGGCGAGGACAGCTTCGTCATCAACGTGTGCGACGACCAGGGCAACTGCGTCGAGAGCACGGTCGGCGTGACGGTGACCCCGATCAACGATGCGCCGACGCCGGCGGACGATTCGGCGACCACTCCGTCGGGCACGGACGTGACCATCAACGTGAGCGAAAACGACAGCGACCCGGACGGCGACTCGACCTCGGTCAACAACGTCAGCGACCCGGCCAACGGTACGGCCACCGACAACGGTGATGGGACGGTGACCTACACGCCCGACGCCGGGTTCACCGGAACCGACACGTTCACCTACGAGGCCTGCGACGAGCAGGGCCTGTGTGCCGAAGCGACGGTGACGGTGGAGGTCGGCATCGACAACGCGCCGCCTACCGCGGGCGATGACACCGTGACGGTGGACGAGGACTCGGGCGGCACGACGCTGACCCCGCTGGACAACGACAGCGATCCCGAAAACGACGGACTCACCATCACCAACGTCGAAGACCCGCAGGGCGGCAGCGTCACCGACAATGGCGATGGCACGCTGACCTACACGCCGGACGAGGATTTCGAGGGTGACGACGCCTTCACCTACACGGTGTGCGATGACAGCGGTAACTGCGACACGGCGACCATCACCGTGACGGTCACCGGGTCCGACGACCCGCCGACGGCGTACGACGACTACGCCGGGACGGGCGCCGACGCGGCCGTCACCATCGACGTGGTGGCCAACGATGTGGAGCCCGATGGGGAGGCGCTGACGATTACGGGTCTGACGACGCCGTCCAACGGCACCGTGGTCGACAATGGTGATGGCACCGTGACCTACACGCCGGATGCGGGCTTCACCGGTGAGGATGCCTTCACCTACACGGTGTGCGACCCGCAGAACAACTGCGACACCGCCGAGGTGTACGTGGTCGTGCGTGACGGCGGCAACAGCCCGCCGGTGGCTGAGGATGACAACTATCCGGCGACCGCCGGCACACCGGCGAACCTGCCGGTGCAGGACAACGACAGCGACCCGGATGGGGACCCGACCTACATCAAGGCGGCCACCAAGCCGGCCAACGGTACGGTGACCATCGACGCTGATGGAACCATCACCTACACGCCGGACGCTGGGTTCTCGGGTAATGACTCGTTCACCTACACCCTGTGCGACGACAACGGCGCCTGCGACGACGCCACCGTACTCATCACGGTGAGCGGTGGCAGCGGCGACGCGGACGACGATGGCGATGGCCTGACCAACGATGAGGAGATCAACATCACGGGCACCGACCCGAACGATCCCGACACCGACGGTGATGGCATCAACGACGGCGACGAGGTGAGCGGCGGCGGTAGCGCCAACAGCTACGACGAGGGTGTCGACACCAACCCGCTGGACGCTGACACCGACGACGACGGCGTCAGCGATGGCGACGAGGCGAACGGCACCGGTCCCAACGACGGCTACGGCGTGACTGACCCGCTGAACCCGGACACGGATGGTGACGGCCTCAACGACGGCACCGAGGTGGGCGCCACCGAGCCCATCCCGGGCGGTGTGAGCGATGGCACCGGGGTCGCCTTCGGCGGCACCGACGACAGCTCGTCGAACTGGGTGCCGGACGCTGATCCGACCAGCACGACCGACCCGACCAATCCCGATACGGATGGCGACGGTCTCATCGATGGTGACGAGGATGCCAACAATGATGGCGCCACGGTCAACACCATTGGCGGCACCGGAACGGACGGCTCGGGCGAGACCGACCCGAACAACCCGGACACGGACGGCGACGGCCTCAACGATGGTGACGAGACCACGGTCTACACCACCGACCCGCTCGACAGCGACACCGACGACGGCAGCGTGGATGACGGGACTGAGGTGCTGACCGATGGTACGGACCCGAACATCGGCAGTGACGACATTATCGTCGACCCGACACCGGGCGAGGGCTACTCGTACCTGACGGGCGGCGCGTGCGAGGGCGGCTCGAACCCGAGCCTGCCGCTGAGCGTGGTGTTCAGCCTGCTGCTGTTGGCGGTGGTTCGCCGCCGGCAGTAGCGCCGAGAGTGCGTTGGGCGCCTGATTGGGCGTCCGACGCCGACGTGTCTCGGGCACGAGCCAGGGTCTGGAGACCCCAGTTCAGGGGATTGTGGGGTCTTCAGACACCAGCGCTCGGACATCGTCGAGGCGGTTCGGCAAGGATTTGCGTGGCTGTTCGCGTTGGCACCAAGCTTGCGATGGGGCTGTGCATGACCCAAGCACGCTACGTCGCTCCCAAGAGTGTTGTGATGGTGACCCGCCGAACGGGGGAACGCCGCTTTCTGTTGAAGCCGACGCCCTGGATGCGGGCGGTGTTCACGTATCTGTTGGCGTGGGCGTGCAGCGAAACCGGGCTGAAGCTGGTGGCGGCCTACTGCGGATCAAACCACTATCACCTCATTCTGTACGACCCGCTGGGGCGGGCGCCGGATTTTGCGCGGCTGTTTAATGGGATGATGACGCGTGTTCTGAACGCGGAGCGAAAGCAGGCGCACACGTCCTTGTGGGACAATCGGAAGACGCACATCGTCCCCATCGAGGATGAGGAGGGGCTGCTGGACAAGCTGGCGTATATCGCGGCCAACCCGGTGCAGGACGGTATCGTGCCGCGGGGCGACATGTGGACCGGTGTAAGGACGCGGCCGATGCACCTGGCCACGACCCAGGAGCGCGCGCGGCCCAAGGCGCGTTTGTTCAGTAAGCGGTCCCGGATGCCCAAGCAGGTGGCGCTGGAGTTCTGCGTTCCGCCGATGCTGGCGCATTGGGATAGGGATGCGTTGGTGGCTGAGCTGGAGAGGCGTATCGAGGAGAAGGAGGGCGCCGCGCGTGAGGCCATGAGGAAGGCTGGGCGAAGCTTCCTGGGGCTCAAGAAGGTGCGTGCTACTCGGACGAGCCAGCGGGCCACCAAAGAGGACCGGCCTCAGCGGCGAACACCCCGTTTTATCGCTGGGACTGCAGAGGCCTGGCGTGCCGCACACAACCGCCTGAAGCGATTTCACAGTCTGTACCGAGAGGCCCTCGGCGCCTTCCGTCAAGGCGATCGTGCCGTCGCCTTCCCCCACGGAACCTACCAGATGCAGCATGTAGCCGGCGTGAGGGTGGGACTGTCGCCCCCGTAGACTGAGCGACAATCGGACCCATTGATGACAGCGCAGTCTGGTCAGGGCCGAGGTGCGTCGGGGGCCCTTCGGCGCAAGCATTTCGGCTCATCTCAGGCATTTCTGCCGTCGAAGAAAGCAGCCAATGGGTGACATGAGTGCACTGCTGAACAGGTCACAGGCGATCGCACCTCGCGTCGCGAGACACATGTCAGGGACCTGGCCGGGACGGCTTTGTATTGCGAGACACATGTCAGGGACCTGGCCGGGGACGGCTTTGTATGGGGTGAGGGTGGGGCGGTTCGTGAGTTTCGTTCTGGCGGACCCTGCTGCATGGGACGCCTGTCTCTGGCATGGTCAGCGCATGCGAGACCACAGGATGACGATGCTGGTGACGGCGGCGGCCGTCGCCCTCACGGCGTGTATCGCCCCTGGAACCCCGGGGACGGCGGGTGGCCCGACCGATGTCGCGGACGACATCGACGTCGTGGCAACAGATGCTGCGCCACAACAAGATACTCCTGGACTCGACACGAGTCGGCCTCCCGACGGTGGCACACCACAGCTCCCAGACCCGGTCGACATCATCCTCCCCGACATCGCCCGTGGAGACCTCGTGTCCGCTACCGACGACGGCCGCCTGCTCCTCCTCAGGGTCAGTGACACGGGCTCGATGCATGCGAGTATCGGCGCGGGATTGCTCCTCGTAGACACCGTCGCAGGGACCGTCGTCGACATCGCGGCGGACGCCATCGCTGGAGCGTTGACGCCGTCCGCCGATCGGGTCGTGTGGTTTGACGAGGAGCCCCGGGCATTCGTGTTCGACATCGCGGCAAAGACCCATACCTCCATCCCCATTCGAACAACGCTCTCCGTCGTACCCAGTCCCCTCCTGCAGGCCATCTGCGCGATGGAGGCCCAGGCTCTCGAGCTGACCCCCGCACTGAGCGCCTACCGGAGACTCAGGGTCGTCGAAGGCGAGGCCTACTACACGCACGAGTCACAGACCTGGCGCTACGTCGATGGGGTCGCCGACGAGCTCCTCTTCTCCAGCGCCTCGGTGCTCTCACCCGAGGGTGTGGGCTGGAACGAGCAGACCAGCGAACTCATGGACGTTGTCACCGGTCACCTATGGAGCCTTCCGGAGTACGAATGGTTCCACTTTGCGCCACTGGTAGGGCCAGATCGGCAATGGGTCTACCTCGCCGGAAAGAAGAACAACGACGATCACGACGCGTGGCTCCTAGCTGTGAACCTGGACCAGGAGAACGCTGAACCCCTGGTTATCAGCCCGGACGTCTTCGACTACGAGGCCATCCCTGTTCACGGCGGCGTCGTCTATGGGCTTGGCAGTCCCATGAAGACCTATACCCATCACTTCTGGAGTCTCTACGGCGGTGACATCACGCTGATGGATCCGGCCTGCGCCGTGGAGGACGCGACGTCGCGCTATGTTGCCTGGACCGCCAACTGCCAAGAACCAACACTCCCCCTGGAACTCGCCGTGTTTGACGCAGAGGTCGGCGCGCTCGTCTATGCGTCCACGGTGATCGGTCCACACAACGCATTCATCGCCGGTGACCACCTCATGTATCAGCCAGACACGGTTGGCGAGCAGATCCCCCCCCTTTCAGTCGTGACCCTGCCATCGGCCACGGTTGATGAACTTCCAATGGGGCTCGACTTCCGGGCGGTTCACCGCGGCGAACGCCCCTACTTCATCGTCGGAAATGACGACACGTGGCACCGCTGGTCCTCCGAGGGCGGGCTCCAAGTCCTGGCCGACGTCGACTTCGCCAATGCGCTGAGCCTCCTGCACACGGCGGATGCACGGGTGAGCTTCTGGGACCTGACCGCTGAAGAGCCGCCGCGCCTCAGGCTTCGTAGCGTTGCCTTCGCGCCATGAGACATCGACGCGGACAACCAGGTCCATGGCCAGGTGTTCGCCGGTCAACAACTCCTCTTCGACAAACGCCACGGCCTCCCGCCGGGCCAGCTACCTGCCGTTCACCTCAGGCGATGAAGCGGCGTCGGCGTCGCCACCCAACGAGAAACGCCAGAGTTAGCAGCAGATAGCCGATCATCACCTGGCCTCCGCTTGCCCGACAGCCTTCTCCCGGTTCGGGCCCCTCACCGGTGGCCTTGTTGAAGCCGGCGGGCCGGTTGGGCCAATCCTCCGGAGTCTCGGGGACATCAAATTGCAGCTTCTGAGCCTCCGTCAACACGGGCGTTCCGAGGACTGCAGTGTCGAGCATGCTGTCCAGCGCCTCCGAATCGTCGATGTGCACCGGGAACAGCTCGCCGGACTCATCAGCCAGCTCCACACGCAGCAGCGCCGGTGCGTCTGGAACCGAACGGGCGCCGCCGCCACTGAAGCCCCAGCTGTTATTGCTCTCGAACGTGTAGCGACGCCCGTCGTCCCACTGACCGATCCAATGGCTGGTGCACTCCTCGTCCTGAAAACGGCGCACTTCGAGCATGCGCTGCGGAAAGACCTCGGGGAGCTCAGCGTTGAACCCGAACACCGGGTCGCGCGTCATGTCGATCGGGTCTATTCGCGTGTAGAACCGCGTGAACCATGCCGTGTCGCGAAACGCGCTCTCCGCTTCCATTGCGGGGCGTGCAAACTCCTCGACCAGGGCCGCTGCGGTCGACTTGCCCGCGGACCAATCCGACTCCCAGAGCGCAGCGTTGAAGTCCGCTGTCCGAGGCAGACCCCATTGGTTCCATTGGGTCTCGAAGCCCTGCCGGGTCTCGAAGCTGGCAAGGTCCTGCAGCTCGCTCTCACTCGGCACGAACCCGCTGATCACCAATCCCTGGAGGACCTCGGTCGACATCGCCGTCTCGGTCACGAACGCGCGGCCGCCGGCCGCCGTCACCGCCTCCTGAACCACCATGTCGTAGTTGGCGCCTCCGGGATACTGGATGGCCTGCTCGTTCACGACAGCGTGAAGGAAGTTCTTGGGCACCGCGCGAGCGCTCCCGAGGACCCAGATGCGCATGGGCATGCCAGAGGTCGCCGCAATCCCGGTCAGCCGCAACGGTACACAAGGACCGCCCTCGGGAAGCGTGAGGCGAATCGGCTTGATGTCGCCGACGTTGCGCCCGCTCTGGAGACGGATGCCGATGAACTTGAAGCCCTGCGAAACATAGTGGGCCAGCAAGGGTCTCGCGGCGGGGTCCTGATAGTACCCGTTGTCGTTGAGCCAATCGAAAAGCGCGTCCGAGGACTTTGGCGCAGCGATGAGCTGAGCATTGTAGGGGCCGACTTTGGCTTCCTGCTCGACGAACGGGTCTTCATTGGGCAGCCCTGGGCCACCCCCAGAGTCGGGGCTCTCCAAGGCGGTGTTGGACACCATCGGATGTGGCGTGGGGTTGGCGTGGCAGCCGAAGCCAGGGCTGCGAGTCTCAGGTTCGCACAGGCTCGGGTAATCCTCTCCGGTGGCCCCCACCCAGACCGGGTTGGTGATGTCCTCGAGGCGCTGGAACAGCCCGTCGAAGGAAAGGCCCACCGCCTGGTCCAGAGGCAGCACATTGCCCTCGGCGTCGGTCGGGTCGCCCAGCACCGGGATCAGCCAGGCGAACTCGGTGGGCTCGCCCTGGTAGCTGACCTCGATGTGCATGGTCACCAGCCCGTCGTCGCGCTGGACGAACATGACGCGCTCCCCGGACTGAAAGATGGGGGTCTGGGTCTGAGCGTTGCAGAAGAACCCGCCGCACGCGTTCGCCGGCGCGGTCGGGGTCAGTACAAGGGTGCCTGACGCCGCCACCAGGGCGGTCGTCAGGAAGAAGCTCCGCAGCATGAGGTCCTCCCGGGTCATTTCCTGACTAGGACAACAGCAAGAACTGCTCCAAGACGTGTCAGGTGGCCTGGGCGCCGATGAACACCCGAGAAAGTGGTGAGGAATTCACCACCGTGTTCGCCGGGGTGGGGCAAATTCCCTCAGCCGTTCAACTTTTCTGCCAGCCAACTGTGGATGAGCATGCGTCGACCATAGGAGCCCGTCGGTCGGACCAGATAATCGCGCATCACACTCGTCACCGGGCCCACCTGCAAGCCCAGCTTGCTTGCGATGAAGGTCGCCTCCTCGGCGGTGAACCGGGTCGCCAGGGGCAGCGACGTCGACTGGTAGAGTAGCGGTCCCACCATCAACCAGGCGCCGCCCGGAGCCAGCGCCGGGTGGATCGCCTGGCGAATCGTCTGGTCCACCGGTTTGCCGCATGCGTCGATGAACCACGGCGTGACGACAGCGTCGAAATGGCCTGGCGTCACCGCGCCCCCAAATGCGTCAGCGAGAACGGGGGTGAACCCGGGCGCTGTCTCGGCCGGCGTTCGGAGTTCGCGGATGACCGTGCCCTCCAACGGTGTCCGGGGGTAGGGGACCAACTCCACCAGGGGGACCATGTCGCCGCTGACGACCTGCTGCATGACCAGCATGGGCAGCGGGTTCACGTCGAGCGCGACGGTCTGGTCGGGGCGCCAGCGCTGGTGCAGGTCCCAGGCCAGCCGGCCGCCCCCAGCGCCAAGTACCAGTACCCGCTTGGGAGCTGGACGGTCGCCCCACGTCGCCACCGCCTGGTCCAGGGCCTCCCTGTTTTCGGTCGAGCCGGCTCCATCCCAGGACCAGTCGCGCAGGAGCTGCACGAAGCCCGACATGATGGCGGGCTCGCCGATCATGGTGGTGTCCATCGAGCCCCTGGGAGGATCCGGTGCCAGCCCTGCCTGGGCTGCCAGTCCCAGAATCGCCCGAGTGTTGGCGGCCTGGCCACGGGCCGTCGCTTGTAGCCGCGTCGCCGGTGGGCCTCCTGGAACGACACGCAGCTCGAGCTGAATCGCCTCGATACGTTGGGTGGCGACCGCCGCGTAGCCACCGAGCCACTGTCGCCATTTGCGCTCGACGCCCTCGAGATCGGCGAACACCGCTGCCACCCCGCCGAGCCGCTTGTAGGTCTTGCCGCAGCCACTGCAGGTCAAGTGGCCGTCGACTGGGAGAGGTGTGGAGCAGCGGACGCACTGGAGTGGGTGGTCGGTCGTCATGCGGGCAGTGTGCACGGGCTGGTGGAAGCGTCCAGCTCCAGCAGGGCTTGCGGCCGTGGTTCCTGGGTCAACGGCTCGCTGTTTCCGCTGAGGCGACAATCGTCGGTTTCAGAAACCAATCCTTTACACGCCAGGATCGGCTGCGTTATGCGCAAAACATGGCCGGACAGGACTCGAACGTTGAGAAGCGGCACCACCTTGAGCAGATGCTCGACACCGGGCGTGGGTTGGTGATGATTCATCTCGACCCCCGCCGCGATGAGGTTCAAGTACCGCCGCAGTTCACGTCTGACCCGGTACTGCGGCTCAACCTGGCCTATGGCTTCAACCTGCCGGCGCTGGACATCGACGACGGCGGCGTCTACGCGATGCTGTCGTTCGGCGGCCGCCGCTTTGGCTGCAACATGCCATGGTCGGCGATTTTTGCGCTGACGATGCCGGAAGAGGCCCACCGCGGCGTCGTCTGGCCCGAGGACCTGCCCCCCGAGCTGGTGCCGTTCTTCAGCGCGGCCGGACTCGAGGGCGGTGCCCGCGAGGTCGTCAGCCTCGAAGCGGTGCAGTCGCCCGAGCCCGTGACGCCCGCCGGACCGCGGCTGCAGGTCGTCGCGAGCGTCCCGGACGACGCCGACGTCGCGGAAGGCCAGCTCGCCACCGAGCGCGAGGTCAACGGCGGTGAGCCGGCCCCTGCGCCCACCGAGCCCAAGCGGCCGACGCTGCGTCTGGTCAAGTAGCCTCCCTTGGGCCGAGTCGCTCTGCTCGAAGAGGCGGTCGCCAACCAGATCGCCGCAGGTGAGGTCGTCGAGCGGCCCGCGTCCGTCGTCAAAGAGTTGGTCGAGAACGCGTTGGACGCCGAGGCCGCGACGGTCTTCGTCGAGGTCCTCGACGGGGGGCGCGAGCTCATTCGCATCGTCGACGACGGCATTGGCATGTCCCGTGAGGACGCGTCGTTGGCGGTCCAGCGGCACGCGACCTCGAAGATTCGGACGGCGGATGACCTGCAGGCCATCGACACCCTGGGCTTTCGGGGCGAGGCCCTGCCGTCCATCGCTTCGGTCAGCCGGTTCAGCCTGGTCACTCGGCGCGAAGAGGACGTGGTTGCCACACGCGTCGTCATCGAGGGGGGCGCCACGCCGACCGTGCGTGACGAGAGCGGTCCCGCCGGTACACGCATCGAAATCCGCGACCTGTTCTACGCGGTCCCAGCGCGGCTGAAGTTCCTCAAACGCGCCAGCACCGAGGTCCGCCACATCTCGGCGCTGATGACCCGCTTTGCGCTGGGCTACCCCCACGTCCACTTCCGGCTGACGCACAACCAGCGGAAGCTGCTCGACGTGCCTCGCGCACCATCCCTGAAACAGCGCATCTACCAGGTGCTGGGGGCAGACGTGGTGCCCCACCTGCTGGAGATCGACGGCCCAGTGCCGGTGAGTGTCCGCGGCTACATCACGGGGCCCGAGCGGACCAAGGGCAACCGCTCGGGCCTGCACACCTTCGTCAACGGCCGCGCGGTCGACGACAAGGTCGTTCTACACGGCATTCAGGCGGCCTACGGCGAGCTCCTGACCCGCGGTCGTTACCCGCTCGGCGTGCTGTATGTCCATCTCCCCAGCGAGGACGTGGACGTCAACGTGCACCCGGCCAAGGCCGAGGTCCGCTTCGTTCGCTCCGGCGAGGTGCATCAGGCCATCGCTCGGGCCATTCGGCGTGCACTGACCGACCACATTCACGCCACGCTCCCGGTGGCCCCAGCCATGGGAAGCCATCGCCCACCGGTGCCCGCACCGTCGCTCCCCATGGCCAACCGGGTACCGGCTCCCGCGATGCGACCGACGCATCGTGCGACTCCCAGCCCCGGGGAATGGCGACTGAAGCCATCGCAGGTCACGGCGGAACGTCAGAAAGAGCTGACCTTCGTCAAGGCGCCGACCGCATTGTCGTCGGCGCCGGTCATGCCGACGATGCCTACACCGTCGCGGCAGCCCACGCTGCGCTTCACCGGGGCCGCGGTCACCGGACAGACCACGCGCGGCTACATCGTCTGCGAAGATGAGGGCGGGCTCACCATGATCCATGCGGCCAACGCGCTGGCCCACGTGGCTCGACGCCGTCTGTTGGCCGATGTGGAGGCTGGCCGCGAGCTTCCCTCCCAGAGCCTGTTGCTGCCTCTCAACCTCGAGCTCTCGGGGGTCTCCTGCGCCCGCCTGGAGCGGCATGCGTCCCTATTGCGGCGAGTTGGGATGGTGGTCGAGCCGTTCGGTGGGCACACCTGGCAGATCTCCGCGGTCCCGGCGCTGGCCGCCCAGGGGGAGCCGAGCGCGCTGCTGGACATGCTGCTGACCGCGCTGGCGCCGTGCGACGGAGATGCCGGTGGTCGGTTGGCGCTCCGGGCGGTCGTCGACGTGCTCGCCGAGCACTCGGGCCAGACGCGCGCCGCCAAGCTCTCGGATGGGCAGGTACGTCAGCTGCTGGCCGACCTCGACGACGTCGGCGAGCGCCATCCGGGCGAGGCCCGTTTCTTTGCGAGGCTGAGCTGGGAAGAGCTGGACAATCGCTTCCGCCGCAGAGGGTAGCGTGAGCGGCGTGCTGGTCATCTGCGGGCCGACAGCGGCCGGTAAGAGCGCGCTGGCGATGACGATCTGCCGCGAGCTGGGCGGCGAGATCGTCAGCGCTGATAGCGTACAAGTCTACAACGGTCTGGACATCGGGTCGGCCAAGCCAACGCGGGAAGAACAGGCCGACGTACGGCACCACCTCATCGACATCGCCGACCCCGTCGCCGAGCAGGTCGACGCTCAGCGGTGGGCCGATCTGGCGGACGCCGCCATCGCCGATATCTGGGGGCGTGGGCTCCTGCCGGTGGTCTGCGGCGGGACGGGGCTCTACGTTCGGGCGCTGCTCAACGGCCTCAACCCGATGCCCGACGTCCCCGACGCCGTGAAGAGGTCGGTTCGCGAGGAAATGGCGGCGCGTGGCGCTCCCGCGATGCACGAAGAGCTGGCCAAGGTCGATCCAGTGTCTGCCGAGCGCCTGGCGAAGGGCGACAGCCAGCGCATCGGACGCGCGTTGGAGGTCTATCGGGCCAGCGGAAAGCCCATCAGCGATTGGCAGACCGGCATCTCCACAGACCCCCATCCGCGCTATCCGCAAGCCCGGGTGTTCGGGCTCTGGCCCGATAAGGACGCGCTGCACGCGCGTATCGAAGCCCGGGTGCCGAAGATGCTGGCGGCGGGCCTGGTCCAGGAGGTCGCCGACCTGGTGGACGCCGGCGTGCCTACTGACCGCGGACCGCTCCTCGCGCTGGGCTATCGCGAGGTCGTGGCCCACCTACGCGGGGACATTCCTGAGGCCCACCTTGCCGAGGCCATCGCACGGGGGCACCGGCGCTATGCCAAGCGCCAGCTCACCTGGTTCCGCGGCATTGGCGTCCGCGAGCATGCGCTCGAACATGCAAATGTAGAAGCCATCCGCTCCATGGCTGTAACACTGGGCTAGGCGTCGAAATCGCAGAGGACGCAAAGGACGCAGAGAGCGCAAAGGGGACTCTCCAAACCTCTCTGCGTTCTTTGCGTCCTCTGAAATTCCGCCATTCAGCCTGGGGGATGGCGCTGACATTGCCCCAGCCAACCTAGACGGCCACGCTGACGTCTCGTGCTGACGCACGAGCTACCGGGCCGACGCGGTCTCCGACAGCGCCGCGCGACACTTCTTGGCGTACGTCGACCCCGGCGCCCGGCGCGCGCAGTCGCGGAACGTGTTCCTCGCCGACGTGTTCAGCTTGTTGGCCCGCTGAATCATGCCCAGGTGGTAGAGCACCTCGGTCTGGCTCGAGTCCGTCACCCGGTACAGCGGGAACAGCTTCCGCAGGCTCGCCAAGGCGCCGCTGCCGTAGGACACGCCCTCCTGGCGGCCCAGCCGCACCGCGCGGGTCTGGATCTCCAAGGCTTCCTTGTGCCGGCCCATCTTGTAGAGGATCCACGCTTTCGTATCGAGGTACATGGACAACGAGTCGGTGTTGCGCCGGCTCTCGCCCGTCGAGGTGAACGGCTGGTCCAGCGCCAGCGCCCGGTTCACCAGCTTCAGCGCCCTTGGCAGCTCGCGCCCCGCCTGAGCCAGCTCGTAGGCCACGTTGTTGGCCATCGTTGTGCTCGCCGGGCGCCGCGCCAGGACGGCGTCGTAGACCGCGAAGGACTCTTCCGCGTTGCCCTCCAGCAGCCGCAGTGCTCGCTCGCTGCGCGCGAGGTCCTCTGCCGGAAGCCCCCGCACGCGATCCGGGTTCAACAGCCGCTTGCGCAGCAGGCCAGCGAACGCCTTGCGGGCCGCGGTATCCCACGATGGGTAGTGGGCTTCGCAGGCTCGCGCCAGGTGGGTCAGCATGACCGCCTGGCCTGGAACCACCCCGCTTCCGTCGCGGCGGACCCAGGCCACCCGACCCCCGGCCGCGGCCAGGTCCATGACCATGCGCGCGCCGTCGAGGTCTCGGGCCTGCACCGCCGCCTCCAGAAGCTCACCTGCCAGCAGACGCGTGGCTGCTCCATATTGCGCCAGTCGTCCCGGCTGGTTCTTGGTCATCTTGCGCAGGAGCTTTCTCGCCAGGTCCTTGTCGCCCGCCCGCCAAGCTGCCGGGATGGCCAGCTCGATGGCCTTCACCGCCACCTTCTCGGATGCCAGCAGAGGCTTGAGCACATCCAGGAGGATCTTCGGAGGTCCCGACAGGTCGCCCAACAGCTCACCCATCTGGAGGCGCGCCACCCTCTTGTCGGGCGCTTTCGCGAGAACTGCGTCGACCGCCGCCTCGATCGCGGGCTTGTCCCCCTGGTGCAGAGCCGTCCCCAGCTTGACCAGGTTCAGCACGTGCAGGTCGAGACCCGCAACGCCCTGCGCCTGCTTGGCCCACCGCGCGGCGTACCGGAAGTACATGTGCTGGGCCGCCAGAGTTGCCAGCTGCAGGAACGCCCGCTTGGAGTTGTTCAGCGCTTGGGTGTAGGCCACCGCGTTACGCTCCACCGCTTGCTCGTCGCCCGCACGCATCGCCAGTTCGACCGCCCGCAGCCGGGTCTTGGTACTGCCCGAGCGGGCTTTCAGCGCGCGCTCCATGGCCTCCAACGCAAGGGTCGGCTGGTTCATCCGGGAGGCGTGCGAGGCGATGCTCTCCAGCTCCGAAGCCCGGTTGCGGACGCTGGGCAGGGCCTCGAAGCGCCGGAACAATCCCTGGGCGTCGCCCAGGATGATGCACGCCTGGAACATCAGCGTGCGGAGGTCTGCGTCCTCGGGGCTCAACGCGAGTGCCTGATCGAGGGCGGCCAGTGCCGAGCGATAGTCGCCGGCGTCGTACAGCACCCGGGCCTGCAGCGTGTAGCTGGCCACCACGTCTTCCCCGGTGTCGGCAGCCTGAGCCAGGATCTCTGCCCGCTCTTTGGCGGTCAGCGGCTTACCCTGGTGCGACTTGGCGTTCAACAGCAGGGTCGTCGCGTTGGCCACCCGGCGCATCGGCGCCGTCTTCTGGCGCCCATAGCGGCTGTTGGGCTTGGTGGCCCCGCGGGTCTCCTTGATGACCGCCATCAGGTGCTTGCTGGCAGGACCCAGGACCCCCTCGCGAAACAGCAGCTGACCGGCCTCGAAGCGGTTGGCCGGAGAGCCGTCCCGCACCAACTCATCGGCGGTTGCCGCTGCGTCCTCGACCAGGCCGAGGCGCGCCCGGAGCTTGAGGCGCCAACGGGTCAACGTGTCGCTGCGCTGGGTGGCGAGGGCCTTGTCCACCACGGTCAGGGCTTCTTCGAGGCGGTCGCGCTGCACCAGCGCGCCGATGATGCCAGTCGCCGCGCTACCCGCCTGGCCCAGAAGTCGGGGGTCCATGGCCAACAGCTGCAGGGCCCGCTCGACATCGCCCTTGGCGATGAGCAGCTGCGCCCGTCGAGTCATCAGCCAGGGGCTGGAGCCCACCATGTCGCTCACGTGGTCGAGCATCGCCAGCGCCGCGCTGTATTCTCCGCGGGTCAGAAAATGGGTCAGCACGTTCACCACCGGGATGTGGATCCGCGACGCCATGGGCCGGCCGGCGTTGTCGGTGACGTAGCGGGCGACGTACTTCTTGAACTCGGCGATGGCCTCGCTGCGCTTGCCCGCGACCCAAGCCAGCTGACCCATGCGCAGATGGTCGTCGCCACCGGGCTTCGACTCCCAGGCTCGCTTGCGCCAGGCCAGGGCCTTCTTGGCGTCGCCAGCGACGTCTTCCCAGACCTCGGCCACCCGCTGGAATCCCGCCGCTGGGTTCTCGCTGGCCAGCAAGAAGCGTTGCACGTGGTGGTCCAGGCGGTCCGTCAAGCCCAGCTGGACCAGCAGCTCAGCGGCCTCCCGGAGGGCCTTGGAGGCGTTGCGGGCGTGCTCGTAGCTGCGTGCATAGTGCGACAGGGCGCGCTTGGGGTGCCCGGCGCGCGCGTAAGCCCGGGCGACGTCGATCTGCCCCCGCTCCTTCACCGACAGGTACCGTTGGAAGGCCTGCGAGGCTTCAGCGACCCGCCCGGCGTCCAGGAACAGTCGACCCAGCGACAAGAAATGCTGCGAGCGCGCCGGCATTAGCTGCACCGCCCGGGCAAGGATGACGCGCAGCCGCTCCAGCTGCCCGTTCTCTCGGTAGATGGCCTCGATGCGGGTCAGCATCTCCGACACGGACAGGCTCCGGGTAAGCGCCTGGATGAAGTCTTCGTGGGCCTTGTCGGGCTGTCCCGCGGCCAATCGATAGCGTCCGCGGTCGATGAACAGTCCGGGGTCGGCGTCCACCTGCCGCAGCGGGTGGTCCAGCACCTTGGCGGCCTGTTCCGGGTGGCCGGCGTTGGCCAGCATGGTCGCGATGCGCCGCCACTCGCTGGGCCGCGAGTTGCGCATCAGGGCCAGCTGCTCGAAGTGCTCGACCGCCTTGGCCAGGTCATTGCGCTTCAGCGCGTTGTTGCCCGCTGCCTCCACCAACATGATGGTGTCCTGCTTGCGCCGCCGCTTCACGTTCAACGCGCGGGTCAGCAGGCCATAGGCACGCTGGGCCAGGCCAGCGCTCTCGAGCTGCTGGGCGACCTCGCGCAGCGCGGCCGCGCGTCGAGGCTTTGACAGCTCGACGTACAGTCGACCGGCCTGGGCCAGCCGCTCGTGGTCACCCATCCGGCGGTACAGCTGCGCGATCTGTGGGAACAGCGAAGACGCGCGACCCCGCTCGTGGGCCATCAACTCCTCGAGGACCCGCGCCGCGTCGTTGAGCGCGCCGCTGGACTCGAACTCCTGGGCCACCCGGCGTAGCGCGTTGCGTTTGCGGGAGCGCCCGATCTCTGCAGCGATGTATCGCTCCATCACCAGACGCGCGGCTTCCACTTCGCCCCGGCGGAGAAACGCCCGACCCAGGCCGAGCAGTGCGTCACGCTCCCGTCGGTTCTTCTTCAGGGCGGCCTCGTACGCCCGAACGGCGAGCTTGGTGCGTCGGGCCCGGAGCATGCGGTCGCCAAACTGGCGCAGCATCGAGGAGCTGGGCTTCTTGAGTAGCCAACGCAGGTAGAGCTCGAAGTGGCGCGTGGCGCGTTTGCGGCGCCCACGGCGGTCATAGCGGTCGCCCAGGGACAGATGGGAGCGAGGGTCACCGCGCAGCTCGTCGGGCGACAGCAGGTCGTAGAAGTACAGCGCATGCTGCTCTTGACCGGCCTGGGCGAAGCGGTCCCCGTATCGCTGGGCGTCGTCCGCACGGCGCTCGGAGTACTTGAGTGCCTTGTCGAACGCATCGCGCGCCTCGCCATAACGGCGTCCGGCCAGGTGTACGTAACCCAGGGAAGCCCATAGGGCACCGTCCTTGGGGCGCAGCTCCAGGAGCTGACCGACCACTTCCTGCCGCACCGGCAGCAGCGAGCTGTTGCTCGCCGTGTCGTCGAGCAACCGGCGCAGGATGGGCTCGCGTCGAGCGTCGACGGGCAGCATCTGCATCCAGGAACGCAGATGCCGCGCCGCGACTGCGCGGCTGGCCGGAGGGCCCTGGAAGTAGAGCTCGAAGAGCAGCTTGTGGGCTTCCCGTTGGACCTTCTTGTCTTTGGCGCGGGTCGCCTGGGTCAGCAGTCGGATGGCTGTCTGGAAGTCGTTTCGCTCGTAGTAGCGACGTCCCACGTCCAGCGCCGCTCGGGCCGGGTCCTTGGCGTTCTTGAGCAGCTGGTCGAGGACCTTGGTCTCGTCCATGCCACGCCGTTGCGCGTTGTGAACGTCGGCCATGAGCAGTGCCGCCGAGGGGTTGCCCGGCGCCTGGGCATACGCTTGCCGCGCCAGCTGCTCGGCCTTGGTGAGCACTTTGAAGCGCAGCCACGCGCGGCCCGCCCGCGTCACGACCTCCAGTTTGCCGGCCCCTGCCCGGCGGACGTACTCGTTCAGCGCGGCCTCGCGGGCGATGCCGTTGGCCTGCAGGTTCATCAGCTCAGCCTGATACAGCCACAGTTCTGGCGCGGGGGAAGGGCGCTTCTGGGCCTCCTTGACCAGGCGGCTGGCTTCGATGACCTGCTGCGAGGCCACCAGCAGCTTCACCGCGCGCTCCATGGCTGCCGGCTTCCAGGCGACGGCGTCCAGATGGCGCCGCACCAGCTTGGGTACGTCCACGGTGTGGTCGTAGCGCTCGCTCAGGAATTCCCCCACGGCGTTGATGACCGACCACTTCTGCGGCGCCAGCTCGACGGCTGCCAGGTAGAGCGCGTGGGCGCGCTTGAGATAGGCCCGGTCCTCCAGCTCCCGAGCCCCTGCAAGCAGCACCTGGGCTGCCTTGGCGGCGTCGGCCTTACCCTTCTTGACCGCGGCCAGCTTGAGCCAGGCCTCTTTGGCGACGTCGGGCTTTTTCGCTTTCAGCGCCACGTTGGCGATCTGCTTGAGGCCTACCTCCCCGCTGTCGGCGGCCTTTCGGTAGGCCTCCAGGGCCAACTTGTACCGCCGCTGGGTGCGGCAGAAGTCGCCTACCGCTTTCCACCGGGCCTTCGACGGCTTGGCCATGACCCAGGCCTCGAAGTCTTTTCGTGCCCCCGCCACATCGTCGTCGACCAGCTTGCGCGCGGCTCCAAGGAACAGGAGCTGACCCGAATCGGCCTTGGCGGCTCGGGCACGTGCCAGGGCGTCTCCCCCCCGGTCCGCGTCACCCTGGGTCAGGAACAGGCGGGCTGCAGCCAACAGTAGCTCGCCGCGCTCGTCGCTGAGCGTGGCGGCGCGGCCCGGAAGCCGCGCGTCCAGGGTATCGATGATGGCCAGGACCCCGCTGGCCGAGCCCGACTTGGCGCGGGCGCGGCCCACGGTCACGAGGGTGGTAGACCACTCCCGGGCGATGCCATCCCGCAGGGTCGGTCGAACGTCTACCGCCTTGCTGTAGTACTTGAGCGCCCGCTCAGGATCCTTGGCGGCGATCGACGCGCGGGCACCGATGATCATCGCGCCGATGTGTTCGGCGTCCAGCCCGATGGCGCGCTGCACCGATGTGCGGGCAGAGCGGAGCTTGCCGAGCGTCAGCTGGATGTTGGCCAGCTCCGCGAAGCGGTCCGCCGTGGCGCCTTCACGCTGGAGCAGGCGCTTGAGCTGGGTTTCCCGTTCAGGGGCGTCGTCTTTGGAGACAGAAGGCACCAGTGAGGTGTTGATGGTGCTGGTACTGCAGCCTGTACCGGCCCCGAGGGAGAGGGCCAGGAGCAGGGCGGCGAGCGGCGGGATGCGAGGTGTACGGGTCAGCGACATCTAGGCGTATGGCCCCTGTGAGGTGTGCGCGGACTATAACAGAGCGTCCTGGCAGCCTGTTCCGCCCCTGGCCAGATTTGAGCCCGTGCGCTGGGCCCGGGGGTTACCAATCTCGGGCGCGATGGCATAGCATGTGCTCCGCACACACGAAGCCACGCGTCGACAAAGCGGGGATGCCATGGCTGAAGCGGCCCTTCCGGGGGACCTCACAGGCAAGACCATCGCGAGCCAGTTCAGCATCATCAAGAAGCTGGGCGCGGGCGGGATGGGAGCGGTGTATCTGGCCGAGCAGATCGATATGGGCCGCAAGGTCGTCGTCAAGGTCATGCACCCTGAGCTCACCGCCGGATCGCCGACTGCGGTGGAGCGGTTCAAGCGTGAAGCGCGCGCCGTTGCGGCGCTCAATCACCCCAATATCGTGGGGGTTTACGTCTTCGGTCAGACCGAAACCGGCCAGATGTACCTGGCCATGGAGTTCGTCGAGGGGCGCGACCTCACCGACGACCTCAAGCGCGGCCGGATGCACCAGACGCGCGCGCTGCGGATCCTGGACTCGGCCACCTCGGCGCTCATCGAGGCCCACAACATCGGCATCGTCCACCGGGACCTCAAGCCCGACAACATCATGTTGACGGACCGGCATGGCAACCCGGACTACGTAAAAGTCCTCGATTTCGGCATCGCCAAGATGATGGGGGACCAGGGACAGGCGACCCTGACCCAGGCCGGGTCGGTCTTCGGGACGCCCCGCTACATGGCGCCGGAGCAGGCCAAGGGCAAGAACATCGACGCCCGCGCCGACATCTATGCGCTGGGCATCATTCTCTACGAGATGCTGACTGGGGCCCACCCGTTCAAGGCCGACAGCGCCATCGACTATCTGGTCAAGCACACCACCGAAGAGATCGAGATGCCGTCGCAGCGGTACACCGGGCTCGACATCTCACCTCGGGTGGAGACCATCCTGCGCAAGTCCACCGAGAAGAACCCCGACGACCGCTACCAGTCGGCGGCCGAGCTGCAGCGCGATATCCGCCAGGCGCTGAGGGACTTTCCCGACGCTGTGCGGGAGTACCCGACCCCTGGGCTGTCCTCGGCGGTGCTCCCGCCCGCCCAACCGTCCGCCAAGGGTGGGGGCGGTGGGTCGCTGAAATGGCTGTGGATCACCCTCATCATCCTGGTCGTCGCTGGTGGGGGTGGCACCGGCATCTACTTCGCGACGCGGGGTGGTGGTGACAGCGGTGAAGGGTCCGCGACGTCGGCGTCCAGCGCGTCGGCCAAGGCCAAAAAGAAGAGCGCCAAGAAGAAGAAGGACGAGGACGAGGACGAGGACGAGGACAAGCCGAAGGCGACCAAGAAGGGGTCTTCCGAAGACAAGCCGAAGTCCGAAGACAAGCCTAAGACCGAAGACAAGCCGAAGGTCGAAGACAAGCCAAAGACCGAGGACAAGCCAAAGGACCCGCCCAAGACAGCGGTCGCGGAGCCGCCGCCGGAGCCTCCCAAACCGCCAGAACCCCCCAAGCCCGCCGAGCCTGCCAAGCCGACCCTGCGTCCTGGCCCCAAAGAGGACGGCTTCCAATTGCCGGAGGGACTCACGGAGTCGGTGCGCTCTCCTCAGGCGGTCGTCTTCAACACGGCGCACTCGGCCAAAGACCTCATCGCCTTCTTCCAATACTACGCCCACAAAGATTGGCAGGGGTCGAAGGTCATCCCCAACGGAATCCAGATCAACTCGCCCAAGTCGCCCTTCGCCTACGTGTCGTTCCAGAAGGGCATGCAGGGCGTGATGGTCATCCTCAGCCCCAACGTCATGGTCGAAAAGAAGGCCACCGGCACGGAGATGGCCGATGCCTTCGGTGTACCCCTGATGCCCGGCGCCAAGCTCGTGACCAAGACCGCCCAGACGGTGGTCTACACGATCGGCAAGCCCATCAAGGATGTGTTCGACTTCTACGAGGGCATGTTCAAGGGTAAGCCCGACGTGAACCTCTACCGGATGGACAACAACAACCCACCGGTGCTGACCGTCTCCACCACCTCCGCCACGTATGCCTGGCAGGCCGTCACGGCGACGGTCAACCAGATGGGCGGCGGTGGTGTGATGATCTCCGTCATCAAGAAACAGTGAGGGCGGTTGCCGCCGCACGGGTTGCGCTCGTTGCGCTGGTGACCGCGGGATTGGCCGGCTTTGCAGGCGTCGGTCAAGCGCGTGCGAGCGCCATCGACCTGTTTGGCTATGGCGCCCGGGGGGTGTCCTTGATGGGCGCCGGGGCCGCCACTTCCAAGGGGCATGCGGCGGTCTACTACAACGCCGGTGCGCTTGGTCTGGACCACGAGCTGACGTTTTCGGTCGGGTTTCAGTTCGCGACCTTTGACCTCACCCTCAACGGCGAGGAGTTCCAAGCCCGGGACGCGCCGGCGCTGCTTATCGGCTTCGGCGTGCCGCTGCCGTTCGGTGGGGTGCTCAAGGACCGATTTACACTCGGGCTGGCCTTCGTCCTGCCGCAGAACTCGATCCTTATTGCAGACATCCCGGCCCCCACGACCCCCGACTTCACGGTGGTGGGCAACCGCGCCCAGTCGGTCAGCATCATGGGCGGCCTGGGGATTCGGATTGTCGACGAGCTGGGCATCGGCGTGTCGTTCCTGGCCCTGTCGGAGCTGGACGGGGGCATCGATGTGGCCCCCAACGCTACAGGACAGCTGGGCTCCAAGGTGAAGAGCGAGCTGGTGGCCGCTTGGTCCATGCACGTCGGCGTCGTCGGCAAACCGGTCAACACCGAAGAGGTCACGCTGACCCTGGCGGCGGCTTGGCGGGACATGTCGGACGCGCGTTTCGCGTATCCGATGACCGTCGACCTGGGCGAGGAGTTCGACCTGCCGGTGCCACGGCTGGACGTGTCGGGTATCGCCCAGTTCGATCCCATGCAGATCAGCTTCGACGTGGCGCTCGAGCTGCGGCTGTGGGACGACGTGGACCTGATGCTGGCCGTTGGCGGCCTGTACAAGTTCTGGTCGGCGTTCGAGAACCCCATCGTTTATACCGCTGTCCCCGAAGGCTTCCCGGCGCAGCCGCTGCCCAACTTCCACGACACCGGAGCAGTACGCTTTGGTGCAGAGAGCACGTTCACAGTGGACAAGGAGTTCCTGCTGACGCCGAGACTGGGCGTGCTGTGGGAGATGACGCCCACGCCCGAGCAGACCGGCTACCACAACTACCTCGACAGCGACCGGGTGGGCGTCGGGGTCGGCTTCGACTTCCGCTGGAAGTGGCTGCGCGCCTCGCTGGCGGGGCAGTTCCAGTTCCTGCTGGAGCGCACGTCGACCAAAGACCCGGCCCTGGTCGAAGACGACCACCCCGGCTTCCCCTCGCTGACCCACAGCGGAGCGATCTATGTCTTCGCCCTGGAGCTGGGGGTGGCGCTATGAGGGGCGCCCGCGCTATCGCGACGCTCGCCGCTGTGCTGACCCTCGGCGGGGTTGCTCAGGCAAATCCCCTCGACGCCTACGGGTTCGGGGCCCGCGCCATCGGGTTGTCCGGCGCCTACACCGCGTTGGCCGACGACTTCTCGGCCAACTACTACAACCCCGCCGGTCTTGCCCGTTCGGGCAAGCTCCGGCTGGAGTTCGGCTACGCCTATCACCAACCCGAACTGAAGCTCAACGGAGCTGACCTGAAGGTCGACGAGAGCCGCGGTTTCCAGGGGGGCGTGGTGCTGGGCGGCAAGATCCTCGACCGCCGCGTCGCCGCCTCGGTGTCCATGTTTCTGCCCGACCGGCTCATCAGCCGCATCCGCTCCCTGCCGCAGCAGCAGCCGCGATGGGTGCTTTACGACAACCGCCCACAACGCATCGTCGTGACCACCAGCATCGCCGTAGAGCTGGTCGAGAACCTCTTCATCGGGGCCGGGATCACGTTCCTGGCGAACACCACGGGGACCGTCACCATGACTGGCGATGTGGGGCTGTCCGACGAGAACAACACCCAGCTCTTTTCCGCCGTCGACGTCGACCTGACATCGATCCGCTACCCTTCGTTCGGCATCCAATACCAGCATGGAGACTGGAGCTTCGGGGTCGCCTGGCGCGAGGAGTTCAACCTGCGTCTGGACATCGATGTGCTTGTGAAGGGACGCATCCTCAACGACCTGGTGAACTTCGACCCGGACAATCCGGACGTCCTCATCGAGGAGGGCAAGCTGACCCTCGTCAGCGGCAACAACAACCTGTTCTCGCCTCGCCAGCTGGCGATGGGCGTGGCCTACAGTACGCCCTGCTGGACGTTTGCCTTCGACCTGACCTGGGTCCAGTGGAGCCGCTTCCCCGCGCCCACCGCGACGGTGGAGATCGACCTGGAGCTGGGCGCGCTCCCCTTCCGCATTCCGCCCATCGACGCGCCATTGGCGACCAACTTCCGGGACATCTGGGTGCCGCGTTTTGGTGCCGAATACACCCCCGTCGACACCAAAGACTTCGGGCTGACCTTGCGCGGGGGCTACTTCTACGAGCCCACGCCGGCGCCGCCGCAGCCAGGCGCCACCAACTACATCGACACCGACAAGCACGGCTTTTCGCTGGGGCTGTCGCTGCGCCTGTCGATGTTGGAGCCGACGCTGAGCGAGCCCATGTTCCTCGATATCGCCGGGCAGCTCTTCTACCACCCCGACCGGGTCTACACGAAGACGGACCCTGCGGACGTGGTCGGCGACTACATCGCCGGTGGTATTACCTACGGCGTGGCGACGAGCCTGAAGGTGCTGTTCTGATGGCCCGCTGGATGTGCGTAGCGGCAGCACTGGTTCTGGCTGCATGTGCGACCGAAGGTGGCGCCGAGGGCGGTTCGTCCGAGCTCCCCAACCGCGGCGTGCAGCCCTACGTTCCGGTATCGCTGGACGACGATGGCGACCCGGAGACCGAAGGCGTTTCCTGGGTCCTTCGCCCGGCGGCGGACTCCGGCGAAACATGGACCGCGCCGTCGGCCGTGGTGGTTGATGATGTCGTGGTCCTGGCCTTCGCCATCAGCGACGGGACCACCTCGCGCATCGTCATCAGCCGGTCCGATGACCTCGGCGTCACGTGGAGTACGCCACAGGCGGCGCTGGACGCCAGCGGCGCGCCGGAACTGGGCGATGAGCTCGCGCTGACCAGCCCGGCGCTGCTCGCCGGCCAGGCAGGCGCCCAGTGGCTGCTGGCTTTCGAATACGGTCAGGCTGGTGCCACGAGGGAGGCCATTGGCCTCGCTCGGAGCGCCGATGGCGTGACGTGGACAGCGGACACGGAGGCGTGGATCACTCCCAAGGGCGATGAGACCGAGGTGGCCGCGCCGAGCATCCTCCGGACCGCGCGCGGACTCGAGGTGTTCTACGAGGCGACCCTGGACGACGGGCGTCGGGTCGTGCGCCGAGCCATCGAGACCGTGGAGACCGACGACGAGGGCAATGAGCGTCGGACATTGCTGCGCAGCGGAACGGTCCTGGCGCCCCCAGCGGTGGACTGCATCGATGAGTTCACCGAAGTCGAGCCCTGCTGGGACCGATTGGGTGTCGCCCAGCCCGAGGTTCGGCTGGCGACCCGTCGGGCCGATGGGAGCCAGGTTTACCGTATGTGGTACACGGGCTTCGCCGGCAGCCGTGGGAACCTGGGGTTCGCCGCCAGCGAGGATGGGCAGACCTGGTCCCGGTTCCCCATCAACCCGGTAGTCGACACGACCAACGACGTGGCCGAGCCGACCAACGTCTTCGTCGGTGGCACGTACCTGCTCATGTACTTCGACTACCGCAGCGGTGACGAAGTCGGGTTGAGCCTGGCGATCAACGAGCTGGGCGCGCCGTCAGAGGTCTTCTGATCGGTCGGCCGGAGACGGCCGGCTAGACCACCACGTCGAGGATTTGCGCCCGCGTGAGGTAGTCCTCCAGCTGGGCCACGTACTCGTCGATGAAGTGGTTCAGCTCGACGTGAACACCATCGCCGTCGTGGCGGGGCGTGCCGTCGATCGGGATCTCGGTGTCCGGCAGGACCAGAACGCCCTGGAAGCTGTCGGCGCCCTGCTCGACAGCGGCCGCGGGAAGCAGCAGCCGGGTGCGGCTGATGGCCCAGACCTTGTGGGTTTCGCCGGCCTTGGTGCGCAGCCGCGCGGTCAGGGTTTTGGGTGGCACGATCGTATAGTTGACGCGTCGGTTGCGGCTGATGTTGGTCTCCAGGAAGTCGTGGACCGGGCCGCTGATGGGGGTCTCCTGGGCGCCGAGGACGAGCTCGCGGACCTCTTTCATATCCTTCTGGGTGGCGATGATCCGCGCCCGCATCTCGTCGATCCGGCGCTTGTCACGCTTCACCTTGTCGCTCAGTACGAACAGCAGGTTCTGGTAGAACCGGAACGACGTCTCACCGGCTCCCTCCAGGAAGCCCATGAGCTTGTCCCGCTCGACCCGCAGCAGCACCGTCCCCGCCTGTGCCTTGGCGGTGGTGTTTCGGCGGATGCCAGTGAGCACGCCGAGTTCGCCGATGATGGCGGGCGGTTTCAGGTTCATGACCCGCTCGTCACCCTCGAACAGGGACACCCCGCCCTCCACCAACAGATCCAGGTGGCGCGCTTCGCTGCCCGCTTCGAAGAGGACCCAACCCTCGGCGGCCTCGACCTTCTCGAACTGGTCCACGAAGGTCGCCAGCTGCTCGTCGGTCAGATCCGCGAAGATGGGAAGGCTTCCAAGAGCCTCTTGGTACGGCGTCGCCATGGGTCGTCCTCCTTTCGAGAGCGGCGATACAACCAAAGCAGATGGCCTTTTGCAACCGCGTCAGGGACGTGATGCCCACCAACAGCATGGGGACCCGAGACTGGAACGATCTTTGCTCTGATCCGGCCCGGGACGCTCGGGGGAGTACTCAAACGCCTCGCGAGCGGCCATACTTACAGCAGCATAGAAGGCTCTTGGAGGAGGACTCGCAGCGATCGCTCTTTGATCACCGCGAGTTCGCCGACACGTAGCCGCGCGGACCTTACTGGGGACAATTGTTCCCACTGGAGACTGTTGTCCCCTGCCCCAGTACTTCCGTCAGGACCGCCCGTGAAACAACACCGTAACGATCAAGACCGCGTCGCCGAGCTAAGGCGGCAACGCCTGCATGAGGCCCAAGAGGCCGCACAGCAGCGACGCGAGAAGCTCCTCCAAGACGTCACGGAGCTGGCTGCGGCCAGCACCCACAACCCCGCTCAGGTCGGGGACTATGTGGGCCAGATGGCGGCTGCCGGCCTGCTCTCGACGGGCGACGAGGCGCTGATCCAGGATCACATCGTTCAGGTCGCCGGACCCGAGTTCGCCGAGCAGGCGTTCGCCGGGGTGATGGCCGAGCGGCAGTCCGAGTCCGAGGCCCTGCTGGGGGCCTTGGTGGACGAGTGGAAGAGCGCGCGGACCCGCATCGAGCGGGGGCGGGTCGGCAACGTCATCGACGTCGACTCCAAGCGCGCCCAGAAGACCATGGACCTGGTCGAGCGCATTGCGGGCTTTTTGGGGCTGCCCGAGCGCGAGATCCAGGTTCGGGCCGACGAGGTCGCCGCGCAGAAGACGGATGCGCGCGGTGCCAGCGGTCTCATGGACGGGGGCGTGGTCTACCTGCACCCGACCGCCTACGATCCGGACACCGCCTCGGGCCGCTACCTGCTGGGCCACGAGATGGTCCACATGGCCCAGCGCTCCGAGTTCAGCGGCGCGCCCAGCACCATCAGCAAACAGGGCGCCGAGGCCGAGGCGGCTCAGCTGGGTGCCCAGTTCGCGGCCGGCCAGAGCATCGGAAGGCCCCAGTTCGGGCTGCCGGCCATGGACGCCGCGGCCGACACCGACGCGAGCCAGCAGCAGGCCGGCGACACCAGTGGTGGCGGTGGCGGCCCGCCGCGTGACTTCCGCTTGTCCCTGGCGGGGCAGCGGTTCCGCATCCGGATCCCCAGCGACGCGCAGCCGGGCCGTAAGTTCACGGTGCGCGACCTGAGCATCGGCGTGGGCCCGCTGACCATCAGCGAGGCCGAACTGGAGTTCGAGAGCGACTGGAACTTCAAGTCGGGCAAGGTCAAGGCGTCGGTTGCGGCCGGCGAGGGTATCAACATCGACAACGTCGAGCTGTCGGTGGACCGCGAAAAGCGCGTGGCCGCGACCCTCGAGAACGTGCAGGTGGAGCTGGGGACCTACATCCGCGCCACCATGAACCTGACCATCGGCACCCGCGGGGTCAGCGGTACGGCGACGATTCAGCCGTCCGACGTGAACCTGCCGGGCGGCGTGAGCTTCACCGGCGGTGAGATCTCGCTGACCGTGTCCGACGGCAGCATGTCCGCCAGCGGTCGGGTGACCGCCAACATCACCGGCCTCGGCGAACTGGCGCTGCAAGCGTCTATCAGCCAGGGCGGTGGCGGCGACGGCGCTCCCGACGGGGGCGGCACCCAGGGCGGGGCGTCCGTCAGCGGCTCGGTGGAGATCAACCTCGCCGAGAACATCCAGATCACCGAGGGCATCAACCTCAACGCTGCCAAGATCTCCGGCTCCTACTCCGAGGAGAAGGGCTTCGAGACCAGCGGCAAGGTCGACGTCACCATCGACGGCTGGGGCAAGGCCAAGCTCGAGGTTGGCTACAAGAAGGGCAACCAGGAAGGCGCCAAAGACTTATGGACCGTCAAGGGACGGGTCGATCAAGAGAAAGGAACGTCCTTCACCATAGGCCAGGGTGAGGAACAGTTAACGATCTCAGAGGGCCACGTCGAGGTCGACTACACCGACAACAAACTCAAGAAGGTCGGTGCGGGATGTGCCTTCGACCACGCCCAGTTCTCGGGCAAGTTCGAAGGTTCCTACAAGGTCCAGGAGAAGCTCTTCAGCGGAAAGGGCGACGCCACGCTCAAGAAGGCCGTGACGCTGGGTGAGGGCGGCAGCGCCATCACCATCCACAAGGCCTCTGGCGGGGCCACCATCGTGGAGAACAAGATCACCCACATACGGGTGAAGGCCGCCAAGGCCGATTTACCGTATGAGGGGCAAAAGACCTTCGAGATCGATGTCAAAGACGCCGACTACAAGGTCAAGGAGAAGCAGCTCACCGGCTCGGGCACGGTGAAGACCTTCCGCGACCTCACGTTTGGCGATACCACCAAGCAGCATGTGAAGATCGGCAAGGGCGCCACGGGCGGCGTCAGCGTCGACAAGAACGTCATCACCAAGGTCAAAGGCGGGCTGGACTTCTCCGTCAGAGAAGGCGAGGGCGAGATCGGCAACGGCTCGGTCAGCGTCGACTTCAAGAACGCCAAGTCGGGCGGCGACCCGAAGCTCAACGCCAAGGGCAACTTCAACCTGACCAGCGCATACGGCTACCCGGACAAGGCCAAGGGACCGCTGATGGTCCAGGCCGGCGCCAAGGCCAGCATCGAGGTCAAAGAAAACGCCATCCACACGGTTGAGCTCAAGGACGGCAAGTTCGAGCTGACCAACCCGCAGGAAGGCAAGAAAGGCAAGATCAGCGGTACGCTGTCCGGCAAGATCAACTTCTCTACCGCAGAGTTGGACGCCAAGGGCTCGGCCAAGGTCGACGAGCTGTGGGAGCTGGACGCCGAATGGGGCGCGGTGGAGTTCGCGCCTGGCGGAAGTCTGAAGGTCGACGTCGAGAAGTCGAAGCTGAAGGCCTTCGACGGCAACATCGAGTTCAAGGCAGCCATCGCCGGACCGGGCCAGCCCATCCTGTTGGAGGGCAAGGCCAAGGGTAAGTACGAGTCGAAGACAGGTGTCTTCGATGGGTCCTTCGACACGCAGCTGAAGAACACCCTGAACATTCCTCAGGGCGAAGGTGGCGCCAACAAGGTCGTCATCAACGAGGGCGCCAAAGTCACCGGCAAGGTGCAAACAGGCAAACTCGCCGAGGTCACGCTCGACATCGACTTCGAGTACCACCGCGCCGGCGAGAAGTTCCTCACTGGCTCCATCAAGAACGGCAAGTACGACCTCAAGAACAAGGCTTTGACCGTCAACGGCAAAGCCAAGCTCCACAAGAAGATCGAGAAGGCGACCGACGACGGCAAGTGGAAGCTCGTCATCAAGAAGGACGCCGAGATAGAGATCGACATCGCGGCCAACAACCTCGAACGGGTCGGTGGCAACGTCGAGTTCGAGATCTTCCGGGGCGACAAGAAGTTCGCCATAGGCCATCTGCGTGAAGCGGACGTCAAAGACGGGTCATTTACAGGCGAGTTCTCGGTCAAACTCGTAGAGACGGGCGTCTTCCCGTCTGAGGAGACCCGCCCGAAGGACCACACCGGCAAGACGATCCCCAACTTCTTCGAGCTCAAAATCGCCAAGGGCTCGGAGCTGAGCGGCAAGATCAACGTCAACCACGTGTCCGAAGTGAAGGTGAAGCTCGACGGCGAGATTCACCTGGCGGGCAAGAAGGTGGCCACCGGCAAATTGCACGGTGACTACACGACCGCCACCGAAGAGCTCAACGTCGACTTCGACTTCAAGACCGTGCACGCCCTCGGCAGCACCCGCGACAAGGCGAACATGCCCGCGGGCGGGAAGGACCGCATCCCGACATGGGCGTGGTTGGCACCGGCCGGCCAACAGATTGCCGGCAAGATTGTCAAGAATGCCTGGCAAAAGGCCAACGTCAATCTGAACGTCCAACTGTACGGCCCCGAGGGGCCGGGGCAGATCCTTGGTAGCGCTTCATGTAAGGGAAGCCTCGAGATCACCAAGGAGAACCCCACCGACACCTTTGATGGCGACATAAAGGTCGACATCACGACGACCACCACCATCTCGAACAAGGCCGAAGCGCCCACCGATTTCGAGATCTGGGTCAAGGAAGGCACCAACTTCAAGGCCAAGTGGAAGGACGGGGCCTTCACGTCGGCGTCGGGCCTGTTCAAGGTCGCGGCGCGCCAGGGTGGCGAAGAACGCATCCTGGTCGACGTCCAGGGCAAGTGGGCGCCGGCCACCGGCGTCGACGGCAAGGGCGTCATCGACGTCAAGAAGGACTTCCAGATCTCCCACCAGGACCCGTACAAGCTCTACATCAAGCAAGGCTCGGGCGGTAAGGGTAAGGTCGACGCCACCAAGCTCACCGAGCTGAGCGGCCAGATTACGCTGGGCGTGGCGAAGGGCGAGAAGCAATTTGCCAAGGGCGAGTTCAAGGCCGACTACAAGATTGCCGATGGCAATAACGCCATCATCGACGCCAAGGGCACCGTCGAACTCCTCGACGAGTTCAAGGCCGAGTCGGACACCGGCTGGAAGTTCTTCATCCGCAAGGGCGCCGGGATCGAGCTTGAGCTCGCCAAGAGCAAGCTGAAGTACATCGAAGGCACCATCGAAGGCGGTGTCGCCGATCCCAAGCACGAGTTCATCAAGTTCAACTGCCACGCGAAGTACGACGAGAACGAGGGCGTCAACGCCAACGGTCAGATCAGCGTCACCAAGCAGCACGACTTCTTCACCCGCGGCGACTACAAGGCCTACCTGAAGGTCGGTGAGGGCGCCCAGTTCAAGGTCGAGAAGAGCAAGCTCATCGAGGTCACGGCCAAGATCCCCATGGGTCTCAGCGACGCCAAGGGCGAGCTGATAAGTGTCGAGCTGACCGGCAAGTACGACCACCAGAACACACGCTTCGACGGCAAGGGCACGGCCACTCTGGCGCGGCGGCTCACGGTCGCCGAGAACGTGAAGGTCCTCAAGCAGACCTACAGTCTGTATGTCGAGGAGAGCACGGGCTTCATCGCCAAGGTGGAGAACAACGAGTTCACCTACGCCAAGGGGAACATCGACGCCACCATCGAGGACTCGGAAGGGCCGTTCATCCGAGCCAGTGGCAACATCACCTACGAGAAGCAGGCCGGTGCCCAGGAGGCGAAGGTCTCCGCCGAGCGCTCGACGTCCAAGGTCCAGAAGGACAAGGACCTGGTCGAGAAGCAGGAGCAGGGCTTCAAGCTTCGCCTGAAGAAGCAGGACGGGCCGCAGGTCGACGTCAAAGAGAACTCGCTCAACATGATCTCCGGCTCGATCAAGGTCGAGGTGGTGAAGGGCGAGGAGGTCTGGGTCAAGGGCACCCTTGGCGGCAAATGGACCAAGGAAGGTGGGTTCGAAGGCAAGGCCAACGCCGAGCTCTGCGTGCCCATCGACGTGGCCAAGAAGGTGGCCGGCAAGTACGACCTCATCGTGCAGCCCGGCGCCAGCGCCGAGGTCACCCTCGAGAAGTCCAAGATCAAGCATATCGGCGGCCAGGTTTCGGCCAAGGTTCACGACCCCGAGGGCGAGTTCCTGCTGATCAAGGCCAAGGCCGACTACGACTACCCGAACAAGGAGTTCTCGGGCACCGGCTCCATCAACGTCCTCAATCCCCGCAAGCTGGCGCAGATCGGCGACTTCACGCTGAACCTGTCGAAGACCAGCGGCATTCAGGGCGAGGTGAAGAAGAACGAGCCCGTCTGGCTCGAGGGCGCGCTCAACCTTACCGTAGACGAGGGCGCATCCAAGCTCGCTGACGCACAGGTGTCCGGCAAGTGGCTCATCAACAAGGGTGAGTTCACCGGAAAGGGCACGTTCACGCTGGTGCGTGACTTCCGCTTGAGCAAGAACCCGGCGGCCGACAGCAAGCTCATCGAGCAGTGGGGGCTGTTCCTGTCCAAGGGCTCGGGCGTCCAGGTCAACGTCGTAAAGAACAAGTTCCAGCCGGCTGAAATCGACGTCAAGGCGCACCTCAACAAGGGGGCGGACACGGTCGCCAAGGGCGGCATCAAGGGCACGTACACCATCGGCGACAAGAACGGCTTCACCGGTGGAGCCGACTTCAAGGTCGTCAAGCGTATCGAGTGGGACAAGGGCGACCGGTTCACGACCCACATCGACGTGGACACGGGCTTCAAGGGCACCGCCACCAACAGCCAGGTGGACTCGGTCAGCGGCAAGTTCATCCTCATGGCCACCGAGGGCTCCGAGGACAAGATCAAAGCCGAGGTCAACGGCGCCTACGCCAAGGGCAAGGGCGTTACCGCCAACGGCGCCGTGACGGTCGTCAACGACGTGCTCATCTCGTCCACCTCCGGCGGGTACAAGCTGTACCTGGCGAAGGACTCGGGCGGGAAGGCGACGGTCAAGGACAGCGTCCTCGACAGCATCAACGGCACCGTGAAACTGCGTCTCGACAAGGGCGAGGAGCCGTTGGCCGAGGGTGACTTCTCCGTCGACTACAAGATCTCCGAGGGCGACAAAGCCAAGATCACCAGTACCGGAACGGTGAAGATTGTCGGCGAAGTCGACATGACGCCGCAGGGTGTGGGCAGCAAGAACCTGCACTTCTGGATCGTCGGCGGCTCCGGAGTGTCGCTGAAGATCACCGACTCCGACCTGGACTGGGTCGACGGTCAGCTCAAGGTGCGCATCGACGAGGGCACCGACCCCATCGTCGACGTGGACATCAAGGGCAAATACACGGCTGGCGCTCAGCCCGACTTCAACGGCGAGGGCAAGGCGAGCACCCGCCGCGCCATCGACCTGGGCGTCAAGCACAAGGGCTACAGCTTGTGGCTCGACAAGGGCGCGGGCGCGGGCATCAAGATCACCTCGATGAAGCTCGATGAGCTGAACGCGGACATCCCGCTCCTCATCAAGCAGCCCGACCAGAAGGACCTGTGGAAGATCACGCTCAACGGCAAGTACAAGCATGCCGATGGCGGGCAGGGCAAGTTCAAGGGCAGCGGTAAGGCCGAGCTGCTCATACCGTTCGAGGTCGCCAAGAACGTCGGCGGTTACGACTTCTGGCTGGAGCCGGGAACCGGGGCGCAGGTTGTCGTTGCTGACAATGCGCTGACGAAGGCGACAGGCACACTCCACGCGTCAGTGGCCGACAAGGATGGCAAATTCCTCAAGGCCCAGGGCAGCGCGGAGTACTCCAACGCCGACGGCAAGGGCACCCTGGTCAAACTCAACGGCAAGCTCGAGGTTACGCGCGAAAAGCAGATGCTGAGCACGGCCAAGGGCTACGTCGCCTGGCTCGAGAAGGGCTCCAACTCCAAGGTCGATATCAAGGCCAACAAGGTCGAGAAGATATCGGGTGTGGTGAACGTCCGGCTCGATAAGGGCGCCGAGAAGTTCGCCCGCATCGCGCTGAAGGGCGACTACACCGAAGCCACTGGCTTCAACGGCGTCGGTACAGCGTCGCTGCTGGTCGCCGAGTACTTCGTCAAGCAGGTCGGCAAGTACAAGGTCTACGTCACCAAGTCGAAGTCACCACTGGCCAAGATCACCCTGGCCAACAGCGACATCAAGCACGTTGGCGGTACCGTCAACGGCCGCATCGACGACGACAAGGGCAAGTTCGTCAAATTCGGGGTATCGGCCGACTACCACTTCGAGTCGAAAGACTTCTCGGGTAAGGGCTCGGCCGAAATCGTCGGCGACCGCAAACTCGCGGAGACGACCACCCGGACCGGTCCGGAGTCGTTGTGGCTGTGCAAGGGCACAGGCGCCAACGTCGAGGTCAAAAACAACAAGCTCCAGCAGGTTGGCGGCCAGATCAACCTGGATCTGAAGGACTCCAAGGACACCTACGTCAAGGTGCGCCTGAAGGGTACCTTCGATGCCGTCGGCGGGACCGGCTTCACGGGCGAAGGCTCGGTGAAGGTCACCCGCGACAAGAAGCTGGCGGACGTCAACGGGTACCAGTTCTGGTTGGCGGTGGGCGCAGGCGCGCACGCCAAGATCAAACAGAACAAGCTCGAAGAGGTCGGCGGGAAGGTACCGTTCAAGATCTTCACGCCCGACAACAAGACCGAGCCGCTGCTGGTCGGCTCCTGTGAGGGCAAGTACCTCGCGAAAACTGGCAAGTTCACCGGTAATGGCGATATCCGGCTGGGACGCAACGTCGAGTTCAACCTCGGCGACGGCGGCGCCAAGCTCGTCTTCAAGAAGGGCTCGGGCGGCAACGCCAGCGTCAAGGACAACGAGCTGACCAAGCTCGGCGGCAAACTCGACGTCGACATTTGGGACAACAAGGGCGCCCTGGTCAACGTCGCCGCCGAAGGTGAGTACAACGCCGTCACCAACACCCTGGTGCGGGTGGAGGGTTCCGCCAAGCTGCTCCGGAAGATGGAGCTGCTGGACGGGGCCATCATCCTCCACAACGCCAAGGGCAACGCCAAGGTCGAGAACAACAAGCTCAAGAGCGGCCACGTCGAGGCCACCGTCGAGATTGTGCCCCTCAACAACATGAAGGGTCATATCGCGGTCGACTTCTGCAACGAAGGCAACGGCTGGGAGTTCTGGGGCAACGGCTGGGTCGACTTCACCCTCATCAAGAACGACCCGCAGACCGGCCGCTACATGGGCGGCAAGGTCTCGCTGGACTACAAGCGCGACAACACCTTCGTCATCGACGGCAAGGTCAAATACAAGATCAACCACATGATCGGGGGCGACATCGACGTAAAGGTCGATGAGAAGCTGGACCCGGTCATTGGCGCGAACTTCAATTTGACGAATGTGCCATTGGTGAAGGGCAAGAACCTGTTCGAAAAGGAACTGGATCTCGTCCCGCGCATGGACATCATGCTGTTCCCACCAGCGGCCTTGAACCTGTTCTTCGGGGTCAAGGGTGGCGCCAAGCTCGACCTGAGGCCGCTGTTGTTCAGCGCCAATATCGGGTTCCAGGGCTGGCGTCCGCTGTCGAACGCCTCTGAGGTCCCGGACTTCGCGGTGGACCTGGCGCTCAACTGGGGCATGGACTTCCAGGCCATGGTGGCGGCCTACATGGGCTTGTCACTGGGTGTACAGGGCTTCAACGTCGGCGCCGGCGTCGAAGGCCAGCTCATCCTGGATGTGCCCATCGAGGTCGCTCCGCACGGTCGCCTCGAGGGTGGCAAGAAGGGCTTCAGCGGCTTCCTGGGCATCGGCGTCACCATCGCGCCGAACCTCAAGGCCAAGGCGATTCCGTTTGTCAGCGCAGTCCTCGGACCGCTCGACTTCCGCCACGAGTTCGCAGAGTGGGAGATTCCGCTGGGCGAGCTGTTCAAGTGGGAGTGGGGCACCAAGTACGAGTTCGGCGACCGCGAGGGCAAAAAGAAGGAGACGCCCAACTACAAGGCGCCTGCCGGCACCGAGAAGAAGAAGGCTGGGAAGGTCGAGGGCGAGCCGCGCTTCCCGACCAAGTCCGCACCGGCCGACAACGTCAAGGGAGGCCCACAGCTCGAATCCGGCGAACAGGCAGGAAAGTCACAGTCCAAGAAGGGCTCTGGCAGCGAGATGCAACAAAAGCTCGACGACATCAAAGCCCTCGGCGAGGGTGTCGGCGCGCTGGCCAAGCTGTTCCAGTACCTCATTGGCTGCCTGACGGCGCTGGCCACGGCGGGCCCGGCCGGCCTGGTCATCTACCTGATCATCGAGATCGTGTTTGGCGACCTCAGTTGGCGCGGCATCGTCGATGCGGTGAAGGCGGTGGTGAAGGCCATGCGCGTCGCGGCACGGCTCCTCGAGCCGCACCTGCCCGACTGGGTCAAGGCCATCATCAAGTTCGCCCAGGGCAACCGCCCGAGCCTGCTGCAGGCGCTGTTCGGCGCCGACGACAAGGCTCGAGCAGAAGTCCGAAAGGGCACACACCGTCAGATGCCGCCCAAGGGCCGCGCGAAGTTCATCGACATGATGATCAGCGGTTGGACCGGGTCTGCGGACCAGGACTGCATCTGCGAGATCCTGCGCTTCTCGGCGAGCAACGGCGACATCAGCTCGGTGGTCCGAATGGTCGATGGCGGAGCCGACCAGATCCTCAGCGATCTGACCGGACGTCACGACCGCGAGGCGCGCCGCCTGTTCGACCGCTCGGGCATCTCCTACTAGCGGCATGAGGGGGCCTGCCAGTACGGGCAGGCCCCGACGTCCCGGCTGCAACTGCCGCCGGTGGCGGCGGTTCGGGGGGGCATTTCCTTGTTGCAAGTCGCTTGTCCTTCTGTTGCGGGGACTTGCGCCGTAAGCTACCGCGTCGAGACCTCTTGCACCGGTAGTACCCATGAAGCAGTTCAAGCGCCTTGCCATCGCCGCCCTCTGCGCCCTAGGCGCGCTCACCCTGGTGACACCAGCCAGCGCGCAATGTGGTCCTGACAAGCCGGCACCGGCAAAGACGAAGAAGGCCGTCAAGCCGGCCGACGTAGCCATCTCGGTCAAGGGCATGACCTGCGGCGGCTGCGCCAACAAGGTCCAGACGGCGCTGATGACCATCAACGGCGTGCTGAGCGCCACCGTCACCCATGACCCCGGAAAGGCGGTCATCCACTACGACGCCGCGCTGGTCACGACCGCCGAGCTGGTCGCCGCCATTACGGCGCAGGGTTACACCACGGGCAAGCCCGAGAAGGTCTCCCCCAAGCGCCAGAGCTGAGGCATCGATGTGAGCCTGGCGGCGCCTTTGCCGTGACCAGACACGTCGCATGGCTGGCGGTGCTGTGGGCGACCGCTGCTGCGTGCACCGGGGCGCCTGCCGAGCCCTTGGACGCTTCCGCGGAAGCGGTCGCTGACGTCGCCAACGATGCCCTGGTGGCCGCACCGGGTTCCATCGTCGTAGGGCAGCATCCGAGCGAGAGCACCGATCCCGACGCGTTCGAGGTCTTGGAGGATGGCGGCAAGCTCGAGCTCATCTTCGGCAACCAGGGCCTGTTCATGGTGGTCCTGGGCGTCCGCAGCCAATCCTCGTTCGTCGGCGCGCTCACCGTCCTCGTGGAACTGAGCACGCCCGACACGCTCATCGCCAACTACACCGCCAAGCAACGGCGAACGGTTCACGCCCCGGACGGGTTCGACTACCTCTGGGAGATGCAGGTCATCGTCGATGGCGACGTCTGGCGTGGCCAGTCGGCGACGCTTCGGGTGCAGATCGATGACGAGGCGGGCCGCCGCTTCGTCGATGAGCGTACGGTCGTCATCGGCGAGCCCATCCTCCCGTCGACGTGTCTGGAGCCGAGCCCACCTCCCACGCGCGCCGGAGACACCTGCGATATCCCGCCCGGACCGGCCAATCGTCTCGACCCCGGAGGGCCCACGGATTCCCTCGACGTGGCACCAGGCCTCGGAAAGTCCAGCGTGTTGGTAGCCGCCCACAGGGGGCAGCAGCTGTTGTTGTGGGAGTCCGGCTCAGACGTCAATCCCTCCGTCGAGCACCACAACGCCCTTGGAAACCCCACGCCATGGACGGACGGGCAGGGCATTGTTGCAGGCCCCTGGGCACTCGCCGTCGAAGGGCTTGGGCCCGCAGCCGTGTGGGGTTCCGGGGACGGAAACGTGCGGTTTGCGACCCCCAATCAGCCCTGGGCGACCCTCGGCCCGGGCATCCCGGTGGCCGCCTTTCCAGCGCCGGATGGCTTCAAGGTGCTCATCGAAGGGGACGACGCCGTCAACATCCACACCTACGACGCGACGGCGACGGAAGTGTCGACCCACTTCGTGGTCAATCGAGCGCTCAAGGCGTCGGGGCCACTGGCGGCCTCGGTCGAGGGCGAACTGATCGTCGTCACGTTCCCCGGTGTCGAGACGGAAAACCCCGTGATGTACCAGACGGCCTCCATCTTCGGCGGGCAGTGCAGCATTCCCTCGCCGTTGGGCCTCGAGCTCGGCGAGGGGACGGTCATCGAGGCTGCGGGGTTGAGCTACGGCCTCCCGGTGTTGGCGGTCACCCGGCCCCCAGCGGCCACGGGCTGCCAGCCGAGTTTTCGGGTGTTGTCCAAGCCGCTTTCGGGGGAAGGCCTGCTGGACACCGAGAGTGCCGTACCCTGGTCCAACGGAGCCCGTATCGTGGCCAACGACGACGTCGCCGCAGTGGTGGGGCAAGCGGTGCTGACCGACGGGTGGCAGTTGGTTGTCCAGTTCACCGACCAGCCCCAGCTCGGCCCGGGCAAGGTCGCCGTCGGTCCAGAGATCGGGGGAGCGCCTCCGGCCAACTGGGACGTTGCGCGGCAAGGGCGGTATGCGGCCACCTGGTCCGGTGAGGGCGGTGTCTGGCTCCAGCGGTTCTGCTTCTCGGAGCCTGGTCGGTAGAGCCGTCGTACGACTGTCTGGTACGCTCTGGAGTGCTGAAGCTCGCGCGCAGCAGGGAGTCAACGTGCGGAACTCGACGACACGGAACCAGCTGGTGGCATGGACGGTGGCGGTCGGCGCAATAGTGCTGACCTTCGGCGGTTGCCCCGAGGAGGCCTCGCCGCCCACGAGTCTCATCTTGGAGGTGACCTCTGAGACGCCCGTGGGCGACCCGATGACCGGCATCCAGTTCCTTGCGACCGACGGCGCCGCTCGTTGGCCCGCCGCCGGCAACGCATCGGCCGGCTTCACCGAGCTCGCTGCGGGTGCCAACCCCGCCATCGCGCCGGTCTACATCTCGGTGGACTACGGCGGCACCCTGTTCTCGGGGGTGGCCGTGCAGGTGACCGTGACCGGGCTTCGGGCAGGCGCTGCCGTGGCCATCTGGACGGGCACCCTCACGCTGACCGACAAGAAGGTGGTGCCCGTGCAACTGCGCGCCATCGGCGTCGACTGCGACGGAGATGCCGACGGGTTCCCGGATTGCACCATCAGCGGATGCTGTGACGAGGGCTCGGCGTCCGATTGCGCGCCCGACAACCCCGACGCCAACCCGTGGGCCATCGAGCCCCAATGCGAGCCCTGCAGCGACGAGGTCGACAACGACTGCGATGGAAGCGATCGCCCTTGCAACGACAGCGACAATGACGGCATCGCCGATTGCATCGAGGTCGCGGCCGACTGTGGCGTGGGTGATCCCACTGCCGGTCCTGGGCTCGACGAGGTGTGCGATGGCAAGGACAACGACTGCGACGGCGAGACCGACGAGGGGCTCTCGACGGACGACGACGCCAGCCTTCCGGTCGGAGCCGCCTGCGGTGTCCCAAGCAGTCCTTGCGAGACAGGCGTTGTCGCATGCACGGCCGACCCGACCGCCAACCCGGTGTGCGACGCCCTGGCGAACGCAGCCGCGGCGGAGGACTGCGACACGCCCCTGGACGACGACTGCAACGGGGTCATCAATGACGGCTGCCTGGCCGAGGACCTCGACGGCGACAGCTTCCTTCCGGGCGACGGTCCCAACGACGACTGCAACGACAACGACCAGGGCGTCTTCCCGGGCGCCTTCGAGCCGTGCTGCCCGTTCGCGCTCAGCACGGGCGAGGATCCCGACAACCCCAGCGATGATGTGAAGGCTCAGTGCGATCGCGACTGCGATGGGGTGGTGTCCTTCTGCGCCGAGGCTGACGAAGACAGCGATGGCGTCGCAGCCCCTGCCGACTGCGATGACACCGACCCCAACATCTATCCCGGCGCGCCCGAGAAGTGTGGCGATGGCATCGACCAGGACTGCTTCGGCGGCGACGAGCCCTGCGGTCTTCTGCCCGACGCAGATGGCGACGGTTATGCCGATGATGTTGACTGCGATGACACCTCGGCCAGCAACTATCCGGGGGCTGTCGAGGTGTGCGACGGGGTCGACAACGACTGCGACGGGGTCGCCGACGACGGAAACCCCGACGGCGGTGGTGAATGTGGCACCGACGTGGGTGTCTGCTTCAAGGGCACGGAGATCTGCGCCAACGACGCGGGCCAGCCCGTCCTCAAATGCACCGGGAACTACGACGGTGAGGAGATCGAGCAATGTGACGAGCTCGACCACGACTGCGACGGAACCCCGTACAACGGCATCCAGCTGAACGGTGAGCCGGTGGGCGGGACCTGCGACGGCATCGGCGCATGCGGGACGGGCTCGGTGGAGTGCACCGCCGGCAAGGCGACCACCTGCAGCACCGACCGGGACGGCTCACAAGCCGCCGATGTTCCCGAGATCTGCGACGGCATCGACAACGACTGTGACGGTGAGATCGACGAAGAGCTGGGTATTGGTGACTCGACGTGCCTCAAGGCCGGGGTCTGCGGTGAGGCGCTCGGGGCGATCGTCGCCGAATGCGTCAACGGCGCCTGGACCTGCGACTACGCCGCAGTTCCGGACTACGAAGACGGCGTCGAGGTGTCCTGTGACACGCTCGACAACGACTGCGATGGCTTCGTCGACGACGACTTCAACATCGGGCTTGGCTGCGATGGCCCGGACGCCGATGAATGCGCTGGCGGGACCATCCAGTGTTCGCCGCCGGGGTCCGATGAAGAAACCTACTGTGAGGAGACGGCGGGCCCGACGGCAGAGATCTGCGACGGGTTGGACAACGACTGTGACGGGGAGACCGACGAGGACTTCACCACGTTGGGCGACGCCTGTGACAGCGACGACGCCGACGAATGCGCCAACGGCGTCATCGAGTGCTCGCCAGACGGGAGTGGAACGGTCTGTACCGAGACCCTTGTCGATATCCCCGAGGTCTGCGACGGCGAGGACAACGACTGTGACGGCGCCACCGACGAGACGTTCCCCAGCCTCGGCAACGACTGCGACGGCGTGGACAGCGACAGCTGCGCCAACGGCACGTTTACCTGCAACGCCGCAGGCGACGACGTGGAATGCACCAACGAGACGGTCGAGGACATCGTCGAGGTCTGCGACACCGTCGACAACGACTGCGACGGCGACAACAACGAAGGTGCCAACCCGAACCTGGGGCAGCCCTGCGACGGACCGGACACCGACGAATGCACCGAGGGCACCTGGGGCTGCCCCAGCGATGGCGACCTGCAGAACCTTGTATGCAGCGACAACTCCAGCAACACCACGGAGACCTGCGACGGCACCGACGAGGACTGTGACGGCACCGTCGACGAGGGTCTCGTCGGCGGGGCGGCCGATGGCGGCTGCTCGGTCGTCGGCGTCTGTGGTGACGCCGTGGCAGCCATCGTCGCCACCTGCGTCGTGGATGGCATCGGCACCTGGGACTGCGACTACAGCGCTGTTCCCGACTACGGCAGTGAGGTGTGCGACGGGCTCGACAACGACTGCAACAACCTCGTCGACGATGGCTTCCCCAACCTCGACGGGGACCTGTTGGCGGACTGCGTGGACGACGACATCGACGGCGATGGGTTCCCCAACGATATCGGTGGCGGGACCACGACGCCGTGTTCGGGGGGCTCCACGTCGGCCTGTCAGGACAACTGCGTCACCGACGACAACCCGGACCAGGCCGACCTCGACGATGACGCCATCGGTGATGTCTGCGACGACGACATCGACGATGACGGGATCCTCAACGACGGCAGCGCCCCGTGCACTGGCGGCGCTACGACCGGCTGCAGCGACAACTGTCCCCTGGTCGACAACCCACTGCAGGAAGATACCGACGGTGACGGCGTCGGCGATGCGTGCACGGTCACCAGCTGCGACCCTGGTATTACCTGCGATGCCGACGGTCGGACTCGGCTCATCTGCGACAACGGCACCAAGCTCGAGACCGAGGTCTGCGAGTTCATCTGCGACGACGGCGAGTGCCTGATTCCGACCGGCGACACGGCGACGAAGGCCATCGCCACGTGCGACGTGGCCAATGGCGCCATCGACTGGAACTTCGCCAGCGGGACCGTCTACGTCGCCTCCGACTCGATCGTCTACTGCCCGACCAACAACTGCTCCAACAACAGCACGGTCTATCCGGCGCTGCAGAACAGCACGGGTGTGACCGCCCCGGTGGTTCTGTGCGCGGCCTCCATGACCTTCGCCGACGGTGTCGACCTACGCACCTACCCCAGCGACCCGCCCCCCGGGCCCGTTGTGTTCCTGGTGGACGGCGACGTGGTCATTGGCGGTGACATCATCTTTACAGGCGGGGCGGCCTCTGGCTCGAACGCGGGCTCCGGCGGACCCGGCGGCTACGACGGCGCGGCCCAGGCTGGCAGCGGTGGTGCCAATGGACTGCCAGGTGAAGGACCGGGCGGCGGACTAGGGAGCCTCGGCGGGGGCAGCAGCTTCGACGCCGGGGGTGGCGGTGGCGGTGCCTTTGGCGGAGATGGTGGTCAAGGCGGCAATGCACAGGATAGTGACGGCGGTGACGGAGGCAGTAGCTACGGGACCGATGAGCTGACCACGCTTGAGGGGGGCAGCGGTGGTGGCGGTTCTGGCGACGCCTCGGGGGGCAGCAACAACGGTCCCGGCGGCGGCGGCGGCGGCGCGATCCACATCGTCGCGCGGGGCGGGGTCCTGGTCGCCAGTCCAGCCCAGATTCGTGTGCGAGGTGGCAACGGCCGCGCGAGCACCGGGCGCTTCGGGGGTGGCGGAGGTGGCTCGGGTGGAGCGATCCTGCTCGAGGCGTCCCTGTTGCTGCTGGACAACAACACCCTCGATAACCGAGGGGGCAATGGAGGCAGCGCGACCGCAGGGAACGGCGGCAGCGGGGCCTCCGGAGGCAACACCGATGGTGGGGTCGGGGCAAGCGACACCAGCGGCAACGCCGGCGGCGCTGGCGGCGGCGGCGGAGCCGGACGCGTGCGGCTGAACGTGCCTGGCGGGAGCGCGAGCTGTTCACCCGCTCGGGTCGAAGGACGTTGCACGTCGGGGGCGTTGGCCGAACAGCCTTAACCTGGCCGACTGAAATCCCTGCCGCCATTTGGTACCCTCTTGGGTGAGAGGTGCTGGTGCGCCGGAGGGATGACGTGATGCGAGGATGCTGGCCAACGCTGGTGCTGGCCTGGGGTCTGCTTTTGGGCGCGAGCTGTGCGGAAGAGGCGCAGCCCCCGGCCACGCTGATCTTTGCGGTCAGCTCGGACGCTCTGGTGGGCGACGGGCCGATGCAGGGTATTCAGCTGCTCGCCACCGACGGTACGACGCGCTACCCCGCAGCCGGGAACGCCGGCGCTGGCTACACCGAGCTCTCCGAATCGGCCGATCCTGTGGTGGCGCCGGTGTATCTGTCGGTGGAGTACGGGGGCACCCAGTTCGCCAATCCCCAGGTCGAAGTGTTGCTCACAGGCGTGCGAAACGGGGCGGCGGTCGCCGTATGGTCGGGCACGGTCACCCTCACGGACAAGAAGGTCGTCAGCGTGCGCCTGCGGGCCATCGGCGTCGACTGCGACGGCGATGCGGACGGCTTCCCCGACTGCTCCATCGCGGGCTGTTGCGCCGAGGGGGCGCAGACCGACTGCGCGCCGGACGAGGCCACCGCCAACCCATGGGCCGTCGAGCCTCAGTGTGAACCGTGCGACGACGTCATCGACCAGGACTGTGACGGCGCGGACCGGCCCTGCGTGGATGGCGACGGTGACGGCATCGCCGACTGCCAGGAGGTCGAGGCCGACTGCGGCGTGGGCGACGGCACCGTCGGGCCAGGCATGGAGGAGCTGTGCGACGGAAAGGACAACAACTGCGACGGCCAGACCGACGAGGGCAAGGTCAGCGAGGAGGGGCTCTCGCTGGGTGAGGCGTGTGGCCTGCCGGGGACCCCGTGCCAGGGCGGCTTCGTGGTCTGCAGCTCCGACCCGAGCATCTCACCGGTCTGCAACACCGCTTCGAAGGCCGAGCCTGAGGTGTGCGGTAACCAGCAGGACGACGACTGCAACGGCATCGTCGATGACGGCTGCATCGCCGAGGACATCGATGGCGACGGGTTCCTGCCCGGCGATGGCGAGGACGCCGACTGCAACGACTACAACACCGCCATCTATCCCGGCGCGGCCGAGCCCTGCTGCCCCTTCCCCCTGAGCGCCGGTGAGGACCCCGACGCGCCCAGCAAGCCGGTGCTGGTCGAGTGCGACTGGGACTGTGACGGCCTGGTGTCCTTCTGCACCGAGAACGACGAGGACGGTGACGGCATCGAGGCGCCGGCCGACTGTGACGACACCGACCCCAATACCTACCCGGGTGCGCCCGAGAAATGTGGTGACGGCATCGACCAGGACTGCTTCGGCGGTGACGCGGCATGTGGTCTGCAGGCGGACGACGATGGCGACGGGTTTGCCAACGACGTCGACTGCGACGACGTCTCCGACGCCATCTACCCCGGCGCCACCGAGCTCTGCGACGGCATCGACAACGACTGTGACGGGGTCATCGACGGCGGCAACCCCGGAGGCGGCGGTTCATGCGGCAGCGACGTTGGCGAATGCACCACCGGCATCGAGGTCTGCTCCAAGTCGGGCGAGACGGTCGGGCTCATCTGCGCCGGCAACTACGACGGCGGTCCCGAGCAGTGTGACGACCTGGACCATGACTGTGACGGGACTCCCTACAACGGCCTCGAGCTGGATGGCTCCCCGGTGGGGGGTAGCTGCGATGGCATTGGCGCATGCGGCACCGGGTCGGTGGAGTGCACGTCGCTCAAGGAGATCACGTGCAGCACCAACCCGAACGGATCCCAGCCCTCCGGGGTCCCGGAGACGTGTGACTCCGTCGACAACGACTGCGACGGCCAGACCGACGAGGAGCTGGGCATCGGCGACTCGACCTGTCTGCAACAAGGCGTGTGCGCCAACGCTCTGGCCGACATCGTCGCCGAGTGCGTGGCTGGCGTCTGGAACTGCGACTACACCGCCGTCGCGGACTACGAGGACGGGGTCGAGGTGTCCTGCGACGACAAGGACAACGACTGTGACGGGTTCGTCGACGACGACTTCGGCATTGGCCTTGGCTGCGACGGCCCTGACGAGGACCTGTGCGCCAGCGGTACGGTCGTGTGCAACACCACGCCGGGGGCCACCGAGCCCACCATGTGCAACGAGTCCGGCAACTCGGCCGAGGTGTGCGACGGCCTCGACAACGACTGCGACGGCGAGACCGACGAGGACTTCACCACCCTCGGTGACCCCTGCGACGGCCCCGATGACGACAGCTGCGAAAACGGCGTCATCGAGTGCGCCCCCAATGGCAGCGGCACGGTCTGTGGCATCGAGACCATCACCAATGTCGTGGAGGTGTGTGACGGGCAGGACAATGACTGCGACGGGGGCACCGACGAGAACTTCCCCAGCCTCGGCCAGACCTGCGACGGCGCGGACTCGGACAGCTGCGCCAACGGCACGTTCACCTGCAACGCCGCCGGCGACGACGTGGAGTGCACCAACGAAACGACCGAAGACATCGTCGAGATCTGCGACGACGTCGACAACGACTGCGACGGCACCAACAACGAAGGCGCCGATCCCAACCTGGGGCAGCCTTGCGACGGCCCGGATACCGACGACTGCACCGAGGGCATCTGGGAGTGCCCCAGCAGCGGAGACTTGCAGGGGCTGGTGTGCAGCGACAACACCTCGAACCTCACGGAGAGCTGTGACGGCACCGACGAGGACTGCGATGGTGTTGTCGACGAAGGCCTGGTCGGCGGTGCGGCGGACGGGTCGTGCTCGGTCGTCGGCGTGTGCGGTGACGCTGTCGCGCTGATCGTGGCCACCTGCGTCGAGGGTGGCACCGGGACCTGGGCCTGCGACTACAGCGCGGTTCCCGACTACGGTGTGGAGGTCTGCGACGGGCTCGACAACGATTGCAACGGCATCGTCGACGACGGCTTCGAAAACCTGGATGGCGACAGCCTGGCGGACTGCGTCGACGACGACATCGACGGCGATGGCTTCCCCAATGACGTTGGCGGGGGCACCACCTCGCCTTGCACCGGCGGCGACACCTCGGCGTGCCAGGACAACTGCGTCTACACCGCCAACAGCGACCAGGGCGATGTCGACGGGGATAGCACCGGCAATGCCTGCGACGACGACATCGACGGCGACGGCATTCTCGATACCGCCGACCCGGCCTGTGTGGGCGGCGCGACGACAGGCTGCAGCGACAACTGCCCCTTCGACGTCAACCCGCTCCAGGAAGACACCAGCGGCAACGGCATCGGTGATGCCTGCACCGTCTTCAACTGCACGCCCGACGAGAGCAGTTGCGACCCCGACGGCCGCACCAAGATCACCTGCAACAGCGCGGGCACCGGCGAAGACTTCGAGGTCTGTGACTTCATCTGCGCCGGCGGAGAATGCGTCGAACCGACTGGCAGTGATGTTCAAGCGCTCGTCGCCGGCTGTGATGCGACCCTGGCGGCGCCCTATCCGTTCGTCTCCGGCACCGCCTACGTCAGTTCTACCGACATCATCTGGTGCCCCACCAACGACTGCGGCGCCGAGTCCTACTTCGACCCGGCGATTCAGAACAGCACTGATGAGAGCACGCCGGTCATCTTCTGCACCTCCTCGCTGACCATCGCCCAAGCCGCGCTGGTTCAGGTGAACCCGAACGACCCGCCTCCCGGGCCGGTCATCTTCATCGTCGACGGCGACGCCGCGGTGCAGGGACAGGTCGTTTTCGATGGCTTCGCCGGTGCCGGCACCCTGGGCGGCGCGGGTGGCCCCGGCGGGTATCAGGGAGGCGACCAGCCAGCCGATTCCCAGGATGGGCCGGCCGGTGAGGGCTCTGGGGGCGGCGAGGGCGGCGAAGGCGGCGGCCTCATCACCCAGCAGAACGGGCATGACGCTGGCGGTGGCGGCGGTGGTGGCTTTGGCGGCACCGGTGGCAATGGCGGCGAGGGGGCCGATGGTGCCGGCGGACTCGGCGGAACCATCTATGGTGAGTTCACCTGCGACCCCTTGATCGGGGGCAGCGGTGGTGGTGCCGGCGGCGATGCGTATGGCGGTGTCGACGCCGGACCGGGCGGTGGCGGCGGCGGCGCGGTGCAGATCGTGGCGCGCGGGTTCATCGGCATTCTGAGCCCGGGCTACATCTCCGTGCGGGGCGGTGGCGGCCGGTCGGGTCCTGGCCGGATGGGCGCCGGTGGCGGCGGCTCGGGCGGCGCGATTCTGCTGGAGGCGTCGACCTTTGTGCTCGACGCGAACACCCTCGACGTGCGTGGTGGCAACGGCGGCACGTCCACGTCTGGCCCCGGCGGCGCCGGCGCGTCGGGCGGAATCGTCATCGGAGGCCTCGGGACCAGCGCCAACGAGTGCTGCGAGGGCGGCGGTGGCGGCGGTGGCGGCGCCGGCCGGGTGCGCATCAACACGCCCGCGGGTGGTGAGGCCTGCACGCCGGCAAATCCCGCCGGGGTCTGCACCTCCGGCCAGCTCCCCGTTCAATAGGGCGGGAGGAGGAGCCATGGAGCTCAGCGAAGCACAAATCGATGCACTTCTGGATGACGATGGGGACCTGACCCGCGACATCGAGGCCGCGGCGGAAGCGGCGGTGGGCGTTCGGCTCCGCCGCAAGGAGCAACAGCTTCAGGCCGCCATCACGACGACCCGGCGCCGCATGCGCCAGTTCAAAGAGCTGATTCATCGCTGCATCCAGGTGGCGATCGAGGCCAAGACGAACGGGCGAGCCGATCTCGTGGCGGCTGCCCGGGAGCGCGAGGGGGAATACCTGGCCCGGCGCCGGAAGACGCAGCAGCAGCTCCCGCGGCTCGAGAAGGCCCTGGCCGACCTGCAGGCGCGCATCCGGCGACTGCCATGACCCCCCCGCGCGCCCTTGTTGGGGGCTTGTGCCTGGTCGCGCTGGTGGCTGGGCTCTCGGGGTGTGCGGCGGACGCAGAGCCCCCCGACAGCCTGATCCTCGAGGTGCGGTCCCAGCCACTGGTGGGGGACGGCGCTCTGGATGCGCTGCAGTTCGTTGCGACCGACGGCGTTGCGCGTTTCCCCGCACCTGGAGCCGGCCAGAGCGCCTACAGCGACCTGTCTGACTCGCTCGACCCTGTGACCGCTCCGGTGTTTGTCGGCGTCGAATATGGTGGAACACTGTTTTCCAACGACGTGGTCGACGCCACCGTCATCGGGCTGCGGGCGGGTAGGGCGGCGGCCATCTGGAGCGGTCCGGTGCGCCTGACCGACCAGGCTGTGGTGAAGGTGATGCTGCAGGCCATCGGGCCAGGCTGCGATGGGGACGGCGACGGCTTCGTGGACTGTCAGATCGACGGTTGCTGCCCCACGGACGCGGTGGTCACCGACTGCGAGCCGACCCTGCCAGAGGCCAACCCGTTGGCCGTCGAGCCCCAGTGCGAAGCCTGCGACGACATCGTCGATCAGGACTGCACCGACGGGGACCGACCCTGCGTCGACTTCGACGCCGACGGCATCGCCGACTGCATCGAGGTCCAGGCGGGCTGTGGTGTCGGCGAAACCGCCGCCGGACCAGGGCTCACCGAGATCTGCGACGGCATCGACAACAACTGCGATGGGCAGACCGACGAGGGGTTCGAGACGCCCGTCGAGCAGTTGGCCATCGGTGCTTTGTGCGGTCTGCCTGGCACGCCCTGCCAGAACGGCCGCATCGTCTGCGCGCAGGACCCCACCGCGCCTCCCATATGCAACACCGACGCTTTCAAGTCCGCCGAGGTTTGTGAAGACGCTATCGACAACGACTGCGACGGCGTCATCAACAACGGCTGCATCGCTCAGGACGCCGACGGCGACGGGTTCGACGAGGACAGCGATTGCAACGACTTCGACGCGGCGTTCAACCCCGGGCCGTCCGTCAGCGAGCCATGCTGCGACGTGGCGCTCTCTGTCGGGGAAGATCCCGCTGCTCCGTCACCAGCCGTGCTGGCGGCGTGCGACAACAACTGCGATGGGACGGTGGGGTTCTGCGCCGCCAGCGACCTGGACGGCGACGGCGTCGAGGCGCCTGCCGATTGCGACGACACCGATCCCTGGGTGTACCCAGGAGCGCCCGAGCTGTGTGACGACGGGGTGGACCAGGACTGCTTCGGTGGCGACCTGCCGTGTGCCGGCCTGGTCGACCCTGACGGCGACGGCTACGCCACGGACGTCGACTGCGCGCCCGAGGATGTCAACAGCTATCCCGGCGCGCCGGAGGTGTGCGACGGCGTCGACAACGACTGCGATGGTGTGATCGACGACGGCAACCCGGAGGGGGGCGGTACCTGCGGCTCGGACCTGGGGGAGTGCGTGGCTGGGACGCAGGTCTGCCAGAACAGCGTCGATGGCAGCGCGGTCGTTTGCATCGGGCGGGTCGATGGAAGCGACGAGGTCTGCGACGGACTCGACAATGACTGCGACGGCGTCATCGACAACGGCATGCTGTACCAGGGTGAGCCCATCGGGACGCCGTGCACTGGACTGGGAGCATGCGGCGCCGGCGTGGTGGAGTGCTCCTTCTTCCAGGAGCCCACCTGTAGTACCAACCCGGACGGGAGCCAGAGCGGGGCGACGCCAGAGCTGTGCGACGGCATCGACAATGACTGCGACGGCGAGGTCGACGACAACCTGGCTCTGGGCGCCTCCGGCTGCAAGACGGCCGGGGTTTGTGCCAACGCGCTGGAGAGCATCGTCTTCAGCTGTCAGGGCGACGGCACGTGGGCCTGTGACTATTCGGGCGTGCCCGGCTACGAGGGCGACGTCGAGCTGAGCTGCGACGGGATCGACAACGACTGCGACGGGTTCGCCGACGAGGACTTCGACGTGGGGCAGGGCTGCGACGGTGACGACGAGGACGACTGCGCCAGCGGATTCATCGAGTGCGACCCGGCGGGCGGTCCGGGGGCGACGCTGTGCAACGAGACCGGCGGGCTGCCCGACGAGGTCTGTGACGGGCTGGACAACGACTGCGACGGTGAGATCGACGAAGACTTCGACACGCTGGGCGACCCGTGCGACGGCCCCGACCTCGACGCATGCGACAACGGCGTCATCGTGTGCGCCCCCGATTTCCAGAGCGTTCAGTGTGGCCCCGAAAGCGTCGAGAACATCCCCGAGCTGTGCAACGGCGAGGATGACGATTGCGACGGCCTCTTCGATGAGGACTTCCCCGCGCTGGGCGCCGCCTGTGATGGCCCTGACAGCGACCTGTGTCCCAACGGCGAGTTGATCTGCACCAGCGACGGTCTGGGCGTGGTCTGTGACGTCGAGACCATCGAGGACATCGTCGACACCTGCAACGGCGAGGACGATGACTGTGACAACCTCATCGACGAGGACGCCAGTCCGCAGCCGGGATCGGCCTGTGACGGCGACGATGAGGATGCGTGTGCCGAGGGGGTCTGGGAGTGCCCCGAAGACGGCTCCAACACCGGGCTGACTTGCTCGGACGATACCAAGGACAGCAAGGAGAAGTGCGACGGGCTCGACAACGACTGCGACGGCACTATCGACGAGGACCTGACGGGCGATCACAAGAAGGGGGACTGCAGCACCGAAGGCGTCTGCGAGCCCGGCAAGGATGACATCGTGGCGACGTGCGTCGTAGGAGGCGAGGGCGTCTGGGACTGCGACAACAGCGCGGTCGCCAACTGGCTGCCGGTGGAAGACGGCGACGTCACGGCCTGCGATGGCCTCGACAACGATTGCAACGGCGTCGTGGACGACGGCTTCCCAGACACCGACGGGGATGGCGACGCCGACTGCGTGGACGACGACATCGACGATGATGGGCTCGACAATCCCGACGACAACTGTCCCCTGGTGGCCAATTCGGACCAGGTCGACACCGACTACGATGGCCAGGGTGACGCTTGCGACAGTGATGATGACCAGGACGGGCACCCCGACGTGACGGACAACTGCCCGCTCGTGCAGAACCCCTCCCAGGCGGACGCCGACAATGACGGCACGGGGGACGCCTGCACCAACATGTCCTGCACCGCCGACGAGGTGACGTGCGGACCTGCGGGGCGCTTGCTCACCACCTGTAACGGTGACGGCGACGCCTTTACCCAGGTGCTCTGTCCGTGGATGTGCGAGGACGAACGGTGCTGGAATCCGAGCACTCCCGCGGCCCAGGAGTGGATCGGGCAGTGCTTCACCAGCGCGCCGGACCCCAACATCCAGCAGGGCATCGTCAGCATCACCTCCAGCGCGCTGCAGGTCTGCCCCGGAGGCACCTGTGGCGGAATCGGCACCGTTTCCATCGACGCGCTTGAGGCCAGCACCGATGCCGACACACCGGTGGTGATTTGTCTTTCGGGATTCACCCTCTCGGCGGGCATCACACTCTCGGTGAGTCCGACCGATCCCCCACCGGGGCCTGTCATCATCCTGGTGGATGGCGACGTCGAGATCGGAGGAACCATCGACATCAGTGGTCAGGACGGCGCCGGGGCCTCACTTGGCGCGGGCGGGCCTGGCGGCGGTGATGGTGGTGCTGCCGGCGTCGTTGGCGGCGACGGCGGTCTTGGTGGCGGCATCGGGCCAGGCCTGGGGGGCCTGTATGGCGCCCTGGCGGGTGGCGGCGGTGGCGGCGGCGCCCACGGCGGCAATGGCGGCAACGGCGGCGACGGCGGCGATGGAACGGCCGGCGACAAGGGTGACGGAGGGGACCTCTACGCCAGCGATACGTTGATCCCGCTGACCGGTGGCAGCGGCGGCGGCGGCGGCGGTGACTCCGACACCAACAGCGGCGGCGGCGGCGGCGGCGGTGGTGGTGGCGCCATTCACATCGTCTCCCGCGGGACGCTGACCATCCTGGCGGGAGGCTTCATCCTGGCCCGTGGTGGCGCTGGCGCCACGATGTCGGGCGCCAGCGGCGCGGGTGGCGGCGGCGCTGGCGGAGGCGTGCTGCTCGAGGCCCGCTTCATGAGTCTGGCCGACGACTCCATCGACGTGGGCGGCGGTGACGGTGGGGCCGCTGATGCCGGCAATGGCGGCAACGGCGGCGGCGAGAACGGAAGCAATGGGCAGAACGCCGGGGCCGTTACCGAAGGCGGCAGCGGCGGCGGCGGCGGCTCGGGACGTGTGCGGCTGAACGTCCCGGCGGCAAACCTGAACTGCAACTCCACGACGCCCGGACAGGCGTGTGTCGAGGGTGCTCCACCGTAGGTCGACGGATGAACTCTGGGAGAGGACACAAATCGCACGTGTGCTTGCGTGGCGTGTGCTTTTGATGATGGTGCCTGCTACCCTGCTGGGTGATTCCACTGCGTTGGGGTAGGAAAGTGTCGATGGGGATTGGACACAGAGCATCATGGCTGGCTCTGGCTCTGGCGCTGGTGCTTCCGCTGGTTGGCTGCCCCGAAGAGGCCGGTCCTCCGGAGTCGCTCATTCTCGCGGTGAGCTCGGACCAGTTGGTGGGCACGGGCAACCTGGATGCGCTCCAGTTCACGGCCACCGACGGGACGACGCTCTTCCCGGCGGCGGGCAACCTGGCGGCTGGGACCTTCGAGCTGGCGGAGACCGACAACCCCGTGGCGCGGCCGGTCTACCTGGGCATCGAGTACGGCGGAACGTTCTTCTCTGGAGCCACGGTCGAGGCGACCGTAGTGGGCCTGCGCGGCGGCGCGGCTGCGGCGATCTGGTCGGGTACCATCACCCTGACCGACAAGGTCGTCGTCACTGTGCGGCTCCGGGCGTTGGGGCCGGACTGCGACGGGGACAGCGACGGCTTCGTCGACTGCCAGATCCCGGGCTGCTGCGAGGGGGGTGTCCTTCCGCCCTCGGACTGCGAGCCCACCGAGGCCTCAGGCAACCCCTGGGGCGTTGAGCCCCAGTGTGAGCCCTGCGACGACGTCATCGACCAGGACTGCAGCGGCGAAGATCGGCCCTGCGCGGACGCGGACGGCGATGGGATCGCCGACTGCATCGAGGTCGAGGCTGATTGCGGCGTCGGGAATCCCGCAGTGGGCCCCGGTTTCACGGAGCTATGTGATGGTCTCGACAACGACTGCAACGGTCAGACCGACGAGGGGCTCCAGACGTTGCTGGACGAGCCCCTGGGGGCGCCCTGCGGGTTCCCCGACTCGGACTGCGGTACCGGCGTCATCGTCTGCGACGCCGACCCCGCGGCCCCACCGCTCTGCTCGGCGCTGGCGTTTGCCAACGAAGAGGTGTGTGGTGACGGCCGGGACAACGACTGCGACGGCGTGGTCGACGAGCAGTGCTCTGCGGCGGATGTCGATGGCGACGGGTTCGACGCCGATGTGGACTGCAACGACTTCGACACCGGCTTCAACCCGGGGCCAAACGTGTTCGAGCCGTGTTGTGCCCAGGCCCTGGCGGCGGGCGAAGATCCCCTGGCGCCGAGCCAGGCGGTGCTGGACCAGTGCGACAACAACTGCGACGGAACCGTCACCTTCTGTCTGCCTGCCGACCTTGATGGCGACGGCGTTGAATCCCCGGCCGACTGCGACGACACGGATCCGACCGTGTACCCCGGCGCCCCCGAGAAATGTGATGACGGGATCGACCAGGACTGCTTCGGCGGTGACGTGCCGTGTTCGCTGGTCAGCGACCAGGATGGGGATGGGTATGACGACGTCAGCGACTGTGACGATGACTCGGCGCTCACCTACCCGGGCGCGCCCGAGCTTTGCGACGGCGAGGACAACGACTGCGACGGGATCGTCGATGAAGGCAACCCCGAGGCTGGCGTCGTCTGCGGGACGGACGAGGGAGTATGCCAGGCCGGCTTCTCGGTGTGTCAGAACTCCACCGACGGCGTCGCGGTCAACTGTATCGGCGAGATTGAGGGCGGCGAAGAGCTGTGCGACGGGCTCGACAACGACTGCAACGGGGTCACCGACGACGACCTGACCTACGAGGGCAGCTTCGTGGGCGGCAACTGCGATGGCGTGGGCGAGTGCGGCTTCGGCGTGGTCGAGTGCACCGCTGGAAAGGCGCCCACCTGCAGCACCAATCCCGACGGCAGCGCTTACATCCCGACGGCAGAGATCTGCGACGGACTGGACAACGACTGCGATGGCGAGACCGACGAGGACCTCACCATCGGGGACGCCGACTGCCTCAAGCAGGGCGTCTGCGCCGACGCCCTGGACCAGATCCTGGCGTCCTGCGATCTCGGCGTCTGGGTGTGCTCCTACGACAACGTTGAAGGCTACCAGGGGCCGGTCGAGCTGACCTGCGACGGCCTCGACAACGACTGCGACGGGTTCGTCGACGATGACTTCAACGTGGGCCAGGGGTGTTCACCCGATGGTGGGACATGCGCCACCGGCGTGATCGCGTGCGCCCCCGCCGGCTCGGCGGAACAGACGATCTGTGACGAGTCCAACACCTCCAGCGAGGAGGTCTGCGACGGCCTCGACAACGACTGCGACGGCGAGACCGATGAGGACTTCGCCAATCTTGGCCAGCCTTGCGATGGGCCCGATACCGACAGCTGCGAAAACGGCGTGTTCGTGTGTACCCCAGACGCGCAGGGTACGCAGTGTGGGGCCGAGACGGCCCAGAACATCCCGGAAATCTGCGATGGCCAGGACAACGACTGCGACGGCGAGACCGACGAGCTCTTCCCGAGTCTCGGTGCTCCCTGCGATGGCGATGACGCCGACGCCTGCACCAACGGTACGTTCACCTGCATCCCTGACGGCAGCGACGTCGAGTGCGTCAACGAGGTCGGTGACGTAGCCGTCGAGCTCTGCAATGGCGAAGACGACGACTGTGACGGCTTCGTGGACGAGGATGCCGATTCGCGCCTGGGTTCGCCGTGCGACGGCGATGACAGCGACATGTGCGAAGAGGGCATCTGGGAGTGCCCGCCCGATGGCGACAACGCCAACCTCGTCTGCAGCGACGGCACCGGTGACACGGTCGAGACCTGCAACGGCGACGACGACGACTGCGACGGCGTGGTCGACAACGGCATCACGGGCAGTGCCAACGATGGTGGGTGTTCCAACGAGGGCGTGTGCAGCGGTCAGGCGAGCAACATCACGGCGAGCTGTGACCTCGGCGGCACGGGGACGTGGACCTGCAACTACACCGCCGTACCCAACTACCTGGTCGACGAGAGCGATCCGGCGGCCTGCGACGGACTCGACAACAACTGCAACGGCATCGTCGACGAGGGCTTCCCCAATCTCGATGGGGACAGCGCCGCGGACTGCGTGGACACTGACATTGACGGCGATGGCGTCGACAACGAGATCGGTGGAGCCATTAGCAATCCCTGCACTGGCGGTGAGACGGAGAACTGCCAGGACAACTGTGTCCTGGAGCCCAACTCTGACCAGGCGGACCTGGACGGCGACACCGTTGGGGATGCCTGTGACGACGACATCGACGGCGACCTCGTCCTCAACGACGTGGACAACTGTCCTCTGGTGGACAACCCGGGGCAGGAAGACGCCGACAACAATGGACTGGGCGACCTTTGCGAGATCTCTTGCGAGAAGGACACCAGCTTCTGCCTGGCGGATGGCCGCACCCTGGCAACATGCAACTCCGATGGTGACGGTTACTCCGACGAGGAGTTCTGCGACTACATGTGCGAGGACGATTCCTGCTGGTTGCCGACGGGAAGCACGCCCCAGGCGCTCATCGCTGGCTGTGACGATTCGGCTCCGACGCTCAGCCTGACTTCCGGCAAGGCGTTCGTGACCGCCACCGAGCTGCAGGTCTGCCCCGACGGAACCTGCGCGGGCGGCACCTCGACCATCGCGTCACTTCAGACAAGCACGGATGTGACCACCCCCATCATCTTCTGCGTGTCGTCCATGACGGTTGCGGCCGGGACGCAGCTGCTGCCCAGCCCTGGCTCCCCGCCCCCTGGGCCGGTCATCTTCCTGGTCGATGGTGAAGTCAGTATCGGGGGCGAGATCCTGTTCGATGGCGCGGCCGCCGCGGGAGCTACCGGTGGGGCGGGCGGCCCCGGCGGATATGCCGGCGGCGACAGGCCGGATTCCGGGGGCGGAAATCCCGGCGGTGCCCCTGCCGGCGACGAGGCGGACGGCGGTCAGGGCAGCGGAAACAGCAACTACGAGGCCGGCGGGGGCGGCGGGGGCGGGCACGAAGAAGATGGTGGCGACGGCGGCGATGGCAAGGATGGCAACGGCGGCGCAAAGGGCACGAAGTACGCCAACGGCGGACTCAACCCCCTGACGGGCGGCGGGGGCGGCGGAACTGGCGGTGCGGCTGGAGCGCCAGGTGCTGGCTCCGGCGGCGGCGGCGGCGGCGCGATTCAGATCGCTTCGCGTGAGACCATCACTATTCTCAACGGCGGCTTCATCTATGCCCGCGGCGGCACAGGTGGCTCCGTGTCCGGGCGCCATGGCGGCGGTGGCGGTGGTGCGGGTGGCGGGATCTTGCTGGAGGCCCGCACGGTGTCTCTGCCCGACCAATGCCTGGTGGTGATCGGAGGCAACGGCGGATCTGCAGGCGCAGGAGCTGGCGGCGCTGGTGCCACGACCGGCGAAAAGGGTTCCAACGGTGCCAGCAGCAACGCCAATGGCGATGGCGGCAGCGGTGGCGGGGGGGCCGCGGGGATCGTTCGGCTCAATGTACCGGCGTCCAACGCGCCCTGCGCGTCAGTGGTGCCAGAGCCCGCGTGCCACGAGAACGATCCGCCCCAGCCCTAGTTGCACGACCCTGAGCAGGGTGGTCAAGGAGCGCTATCTGCCGCACGATACCCCCGCGGGTGATTCACGGACCCGAGGGGAAGCGATGTCAGCGGTGCGAGTCGGTCTTGGCGTGGGGTGTCTGGCGTTGGCCTTGGCGGTGGGAGTGGCCCATGCGCAGGAAGGCGAAGACGACGAGATTCCTGCGGAGATCCTGAACTACCTGGGTGGCGAGAAGGTCATCGAGGCGCTCGGGTCTGAGGGCTTCGATGCGCTCCTGGCGGCGTGCCCGCAGGAAGCGGTCCCCGAGATTGTCACGTGCCTGAAGACCAATGCCGCGGCGCAGAAGCTCATCACCGCCGCGCAGGCCAAGGCCAAAGCCGCTGCGGGGACGGACGCAGCCGATGATGCGGGAGATCCCGCCGACGAGCCGGGCGCGGACCCACCGGACGAGAACCGCGACGATCCCGACGACGCTGGCGACGATCCCGGCGATGACACCGCAGGCGACGAGCCGGCCGACGAAAAGCCTGAGCCCCCTGCCGCCCCGCCGGCCGCTGCGCCTGTGGAGGCGTTGGTCCAGGCGGGCCCATACCCCAAGGAGGCGCTGGATCTGCTGCCCAAGGAGGCGCTCGACGAGATCCCCAAGCTGCTCACGCACTTCTACCAGGTCGACGACTACAAGGCCCTCCTGGAGATCTGCCCGACGCCCGAGCTGCAGGCCCGCATCCAATGCCTGGAGAAGAACGAGGAGGCCCTGACGGTGCTTTACGCGCGCCGCGTCGTGGAGTCGCTCCTGGCGCTCAGCGACGTGGAGCTGCCCAGACGGCTCACCGTGGACCAGTACGACGCCATCGCCGAGGCGTGCATCGAGCCGTTGGGAACGTACGCCGATTGCACCTATAAGCACTCGGTCACCGACATGCGGTGCTCGGAGCATGAGGACAAGCTGGCCAAATGCATCGTCAAGGACGAGGTGGTGCAGGCGGCCTATCAGGCCATCCAGAAGGAGCGCAAAGAAGCGTTCGGGCCCGAGTTGTACGTGGAAGCGCTGGGCCTGGTGTCCCAGATCACGCTCGAGGAGGTCCGTCAGATCCGCAAGGACTGTCCGCAGACCGACAAGAAGGACCTGTTCGCGTGCTTTGAAAAGAGCCCGCTCATCAGCAAGCGGCTGGAGGCTTTCGCGACGCTGTCGACGATGGTCATCGCGGCGGCGAGCCAGCAGCTGGTGGAAGCCGGCAAGCCGGCGCTGACCGAGGAGCAGGCGGCGTTCTACGGCGAGCAGCTCATGGAGGTGCTGCTCACCTTTCCACTGCATGTCGTGACCTCCCTGAGCAACGAGTGCGACAAGAAGCTCGGGATGGACAAGATCACGGCCATCACCGACCTGGACCGGAGCTTCATGTGCATCGCCGAGCTCGCCCAGACCGACCCGGTGTCCAACCCGGCCTACATCGACTCGGCGACCTTGACGTCGTGGCTCGAGGTCGCACGGGAGAAAGTCATCGACAAGATCCAGGAGAAGGACGCAGAGAACCAGGCGAAGGCGTTCAACACCGCCATGCTGGTGATGCTCGCGGTGTCCTTGCTGGGCTTTCTACTGGTGCTGTTGCTGCCGGTGTTCCTGCGGGGGCGTATCAAGGAGAGCGGTGGCTCGCCGTTCAAGGCCAGCGCCGTCGCCGCCGCGACGTTCTTGGGTACGATGCTGGCGCTGACGGGGATGCTCATGGCGGTCAAGTTCGTTCAGAGCGAGCTCGTCGTGGAGGCGACCAGCCCCAAGCTCCGTGTCGTCGAGGCGGCGTTCGACGTGCTCGAGCGCCCTGACAGCATCGAGGGGCTGTCGGACATGAGCAAGTACCGGCTGGACTTCGTGAAGACCCCGCTGCGCGGCATCGTCCAGGCCTCCAAGGGCCTGGCGGCCGGGCAGTCGGCCTTCGCGATGTATCTGGTCAATCACTGGATCGACCTGCTGAACCAGCCCGAGCTCAAGCGGCTTTCCAAGAACGTCAGCAAGCTGGGCGCCCACGTGGAAGCCTACAAGACGATTCTGGGCATCTACGGCAAGACCAGCTGGCTCCTGGCGTTGCTACCGGTGTTCCTGGGGCTGCTGGCGGCCGTGATGTACCTGTTGCCGTTGCGGCAGACGCTCGTGGACATCGCCGTCTCGCCAGTGAGCGGCGGGAGCGAGGAGGGCCCGGGCAAGACGCTGATGGCGGAGCTGAAGATTCTCGGGCCGTTCCTGCTGACGCTGATCATCACGTTGCCGCTCATTGGCGTGTTCATCGCCTTAGCGGTGGAACCGGTGGTGGAGCTGCTGCTCAACCATGCGCTCCAGGCGGTCTTCTATCTGCTCTACGCGGATGCTTCGATCGGGGTGCTGTACGCCTCCATTGGGACCGTGATCCTACTGCTGGTGCTGGTGTTGGTGCTCTACATCCTGGCGACCATCTTCGTGCTGGGAACCATGCGGAAGCTGCTCAACGCCAAGTTCCACGACAAGCAGGCGTGGGGTGCGCACAAACCCTTCCTGGCCAAAGGCTCGCTGGCCACCTTCTGGGTGCTCCTGTTCCCGGTGCTGATCGCCACCGGGGCTCTGATGCTCTGGGAGGCGCTGGTGGTGCCAGAGCTCGACGTCACCAACCTGAGCACGGGCGATATGGTGGCGGTGCCGCTCGGCGCCTGCGTCGCCTTCATCGTCCTGTTCTGGCTGCTCCGCGGCCTGGCGGCGCTCAAGTACGTGAAGGGCTACAAGCCGGGCGGAGACCCCGCACCGGCACCGGAAACGGCGGCCGCTCCTGCGTGATGTGGGAGACGCGATAGGCGGCGCACTAGTCTGAGACTCGCACAACCCCGTGCCCGAATCTGGCTTCGATGTGAGGTTCGGCGAGGTCCGCAACAGGGCTTCGATGCGAGGGTAGTGCAGGTCCGTCGCATCGTAGGACGATCTCATTCGCCCCCAAATCCCCCCGCTGGGCTCATGGTTGATCACATCTCCGGACTTAGTTGATTTCCTGGTGGAAGTTGGATGGCTGGACGATCTGATTCGCCCCCCAACCCCCCGCCGGGGGGCTTCGCACCCCTCCGGGGCGCCACTCCAGCTCCGGGCCCGCTCCGCATGCAAGCTCGTCTCGCACGTTCGGAGCTGAAGGGCGTCCGACTTCGTCGGATGCTCTTTGCGTGCGAAGGCGGCTGGACTTCAGACGGCGCCGTCGACGATGGCCGTCCGACTTGGTCGGTTGCTACAAACGCGCGCCGAGAACTGGACCTCAGACCACGCTCGCCCCCGCGTACCAACGGTTTCCGTAGATGTGTTGAACGTTGAGCCCGCTGGGGGGCTTTCGCCCCCATTCGGGGCGGCCACTCCGCTCCTTCGTTCCTCCGCTCGCAAGCTCGCTACGTCACTACGTCGCTCCGGGCCGTCCGACGGAGTCGGATGCGGACTGAACACGCGGCGACGTCCGCGGCCCGCGTTGCTGTGTCGCCGCGAGCCGAGCTCAGCGCTTGACCTTCCAATCCCAAGGTCCAGCGCCTCAGCGGGCCTTCTTCGCGCAGAGCTTCAGCAGCTTCCGCCCCAGCGCGTAGTGGTCGTACTTGGGCTTCATCACCGCCACCGGCTTCTTCGCGGCGGTGTCCCAGTCCTTCTGGAGTTGGCCGGGCTTGTACACCTTCTTGAACGTGTCCAGCTGCATCCGATAGCTCTTGCACATGGATCCCGCCAGATAGGAGCCGGGGGCCGTTTTGACGGCCCACTCGCAGGCGCCGTAGATGAGGTTCGTGCTCTTCGGGTCGGCGACGTAGAAGCTCATGAGGCTGATGACCGTGTCCACCAGCGGTGAGCCCATGCCCATGTTGGTCTTCTGCAGAGGCAGCTGGTCGGTCTTGATGAGCATGATGATCAGGTCGAGCTTGCGCTTGTATTGGACCGCGTCGGTGTCGTCGAGGCGGGCCATCAGTATCGAAAAGTCGGCCGGGAACGTCTTCGACTTCGGGTTCAGGTTGCCCAGCAGCTTCCCCGTGCCCTGACGCTGACGCTCGGTGTTCTTGTCCAGCACGACATCCAGCCGGCCCCGTGCGCTCTTGGCGTTCTTGTAGTTGGGGTCCTTGTCCAAGGCCTTCTGGAACAGCTTCTTGGCCTTCTCGTAGTCGCCACGGTCTTTGGCGTCGAGGCCCTGCGAGTACGCCAGGAACGCGTCGTAGGACTGGGTCTGGTTGCGCCGGAGCTTGGTCTTGTCCTTGAAGGTCAGCTTCACCTTCAGCGTATCGATGATCAGCTCCGCCAGCTCCTTCTCCATGGCGAAGAAGTCGTCTTTTGCGCCGCCCACCTTATGGGCGATGACCACCTTTCCGGTGCTGACCTTGATGAGCCGCGCGTCGATCCGCATCTTCTTGCCGGCCACGGTGTAGCCGCCGACCATCAGGTACTTGGCGGCCAGCACTTTGCCCATCTTCACCGCGGTCTTCTTGTCGATGACCTTGGTCTTGCTGAGCTTGAGCTCCTTGACGATGTCCTCGAGGCGGCTTCGTTCCACCAGGTTGAGCCCGGGCATCCCGCTGAGATCGGTGATGAGCATGTCGGCGAGGCCCTTCTTCAGCGCGTCCAGCTCGGGGTCGTTGCTGTTGTTGTCGAAGTAGGCGATGGCCAGCGTCGTCCCCTTGGCCTGCTTCTTCTTCTTCCTCTTGGCGGATGTAGAGGGCGCGACGAGGCAGAGGGCCAGCGTCACAGTGGTGAGGACGGTGAGTGCGCGTTTCATAGACCGCTCCAGTGCTTTCGGTGGGCCTCACGGATGTGCTTGCTGAGCGTCTCGCCGCGATGGCTGGCGTTGACATGTTCAGGTGCCGTCTCGCCGCCGAGGATTTCGGCGCAGCCGGCCACGCTCTGGACCAGCGCTTGAAGGCTGTAGCCGCCTTCCAGGATGAGCGCGAGCGTGCCGTCGTAGCACTCCTTGGCCAGCTCCTGCAGCATCGCGCACATCGTGGCGAAGCCCTCGTGGCTGACCTTCATGCCCCCGAGCGGGTCCATGCGGTGGGCGTCGAAGCCTGCGGACACCAAAATGAGCTGCGGGTCGTACTTCTGGGCAATGGGGGCGATGACGGACTCGAACATCAGCCCGTAGTCGCCATCATCCATCGCCTCGGGGAGTGGGAGGTTGATGGTGTAGCCAAGACCGGCGCCGCGACCCTGCTCGTGAAGCCCGCCGGTGCCTGGATAGAACGGGTACCGGTGGGTGCTCGCGAACATGACGTCGCGTCGGTCCTCGAAGCTGTGCTGGGTGCCGTTGCCGTGGTGCACGTCCCAGTCGACGATGAGCACCCGTTCGAGTCCGTGCTTGGCCAGCGCGTGCTCGGCGGCGATGGCGACGTTGTTGAACAGGCAGAAGCCCATGGGGCGACCGGCTTCGGCGTGGTGCCCCGGCGGGCGGACAAGGGCGATGGCCCCGTCAGCGTCGCCCGCTAGCGCCGCGTCTGCGGCCTCGATGGCCGCCCCGGCCGCTAGATGGGCGGCATCGAGGCTCTGCGGCGACATCGCCGTGTCCGGATCCAGCTGGACGTGCTTGCCGCGAACCTCCTCGAGCGCGTCCAGCAGCGGGGACAGATGCACACGCTCGATGGCCTCACGCGATGCGGGCGCCGGCCTGCGCCAGTTGAGCAGCGCGTCCCTGTTGGCCCCGGCTTGCTCGAGCTTCAGCTCCAGCCCATCCCGCAAGATCGTCAGACGATCCGGTCGTTCGGGGTGGCCCGGCCCCGGGTCGTGGGCGATCATGAGGTCGTCGAAGAAAACGTCGATCACAAGGGGGACACTACCGCGTGCGGGCGGCGTTTCCCACCTGTGGGTGGTCACAGGGCGGTGTCAGGCCGAAAACCAGCGTTCACGCATGTTGAGGAACGACGACGTCGGTCGGGGATGGGTCACCGAAGCCAGAGCACGTGCGACCTCGTCGGCGTGGGAGTATCGGTCTTCGGGCAGCTTGGCCAACAGCCGGTCGAGGATCTTCTGATACGCCCCCACGTGTGGCAGGTCCGCCGCGTTCTCGCTCAGCGTCGGCGGCGGCGTGAAGACCTGCGCATACATCACGTCAGCGGCCTGCTCTTCGTCGAAGGGAAGGCAGCCGGTGAGCGCCTCGTAGAGCATGATGCCCACGCTGTAGAGGTCGGCGCGGCCGTCGGTGGGCTCTCCCTTGGCTTGCTCGGGGGCCATGAAGTGCGGTGTACCCATCGCCACGTTGATGTTCGTCAGGCGGCTCAGACCCTGGGCGATGGCGCCGTGGAACGCGGCGATACCAAAGTCCACCAGCGTGACGTGCTCCACCTCCCCAGCGGTGACCATCACGTTCTCGGGCTTGAGATCGCGATGCACGATGCCCGCGTCGTGGCAGGCGCCCAGACCGCGCAGAAGCTGGACGAACAGGCGCGTGATGCGCTCGGGCGACAACGGCGCGTCAGCGTTCACGATGCTCAGCAGGTCATCGCCCCGCAGGAACTCCATGGCCAGGTAGAACCCCCCTGGCGCGGATGTGCGGCCGAAGTCCGACACGTCGCATACGTTGGGATGCTGCACCATGGCCAGCGCCTGGGCCTCCCTCTGAAAGCGCGCCACCCACTCGGGATCGTCTGACCGGATCACCTTCACGGCGTAGTTCTTGTTGAGCCGGGTGTGCACCGCCCGGAAGACCACGCCGCTGGCTCCAAACCCCAAGACCTCTACCAACCGGTAGCGGTCGCCCACGATGTCCCCCACGGTAACGCCTCCCGTCAGGTGCTCGATGGTGGGCGAGGGAGAGAGGATATCGATGCCAGCCGCAGAAAGGGTCACGGTGTCGCCTCGGGTTTGTTGCCCTGGGTACAACGGTCGTTTCTGCTGAAAACTATCGGCGTATCAGCGCTTCGGTCCGCAGAATTTCAGCACCCGGTCTTTGACCGGCTGGGCGGACGAGAGCTTCTCCGCCTCTCGCGCCGTCGCGCAGGCTACATCGAACTTGCTCTGCATGAGCTCGCGCTCGGCGCGCAAGAACAGCAGCGCCACCATGTTCCGCTTGCGGACCTCGTCGTTGGGTTTGCTCTCGAGCATGCGCTTCTGGAGTTCGATGGCACGGGTGAGCTGCTTGATCTGGGCCAGGTAGCCGATGAAGTGCCCCACCCCGTCCTCGAAGTTCGGGTGGGCCTTCATCATCGCCTCGAAGGCCGGCCCGGCATCGCTGATGCGGCCGGCTCGGTGCAATGCACGCGCCCGCAGGAGCATGCCCTGGGGGCTGGTGTCCCCCTTGGTGGCGTCGAGGCAGAACTTCAGCACCACGTCCCGGTGCATGCGGGGGCCTCCGCCTTCCAGCCGCGTCGCGCACAGCGACCGCCTGGCTCCGCCGTTGTCGGTCTTGGCCGCCTTCAGCGCTGCCTCGCCGAGTTTCCAGGCCAGGAGCGGATTCTTGCCGTGGTCGCGTTCCAGGTCGGCGAGCCGATAGAGCGCTTCGTAGTAGTCCGGTACCCGCTTCAGCGCGTTCTTGTACGACTCTCGAGCGCCGTCGAACTTTGCCGCACGCTGCTGCGCGGCGCCCAGGTTCACCCAGGCCCGGGCGCTGTCCGGCTCGACGTCGACGCTGTGGGCAAACAAGGCCGCATCGCCCTCCCAGGCGGCGGACACCAGGAATGCGGTGGGGGCGCCGGCCAGGGCGACCAATGAGGCGCCAATGGTCAACGGGCGACGCCAGCCGGCCTCGGCGGTGGCCACACCCAGGGCCATCCAGGCGGCTGCCAGCGTCCACCATGGGCCATAGCGGCCTGCGACCGGGGCAGGAAGCGTGACCACCAGGTTGGACAGCAGCAGGGTCGCGACAGCCACCACGAAGGCGCCGAGGAGCACCATGGGTGACCGCCGCCAGCGCCACGCGACCAACGCCGTGCCCATCAGAGACACGATGCCGACCACCATGAAGCCGACCGATCCCAGGGGGACGGTCGCGGTGTAGTCCGCCGCCGGCTGCTGCGCCAGCAGGGTCCAGCCTACGTAGCGACCGATGATGCCCAGTCCGGCGGTGATGCGCTCACCCGCGCTCGCCTGCACCAGGGGGTTGTCCGCTGCGGGGATATCTCCCCCAACGTCGCCCAGCGCAGCCGCGCGCACGATGTACCAGACGACGCTGACCAGCATGACCGAGCCGCCCACCGCCCATCGTCCCTGGACACCGGCCACGGCGATCGTCGGGAGCACCACCAGGACCGCCGTCTCCTTGCTCATCAGCGCCAACGCCATGAGGATCAGGCCAGCGATGACGCGCTTGCGGGGCGCCTCGGGGTCGATGAGCAGGGCGGCGCCGAGTCCGCTGAGGGTGGCCGCCATGAGATCGCCGCGAGCCACGATGCTGGACACCGCCTCGGCGTTGGAGCCTGCCAGAGCTGCGAAGCCTGCCAGTGCTCCTGTCAGCGCCAGGGGAAGGCCACGCGCCAGGGCGGTCCACCAGACGACGGCCACGAAGAGCAGGTGCCACAGCAGGTTCATGGCGTGAAGCGGGGTAGGTGATCCGTCGCCCGCCCCGTAGTCGATGCGCAGCGCCAGGACGGTCAGCGGTCGCCAGCTCTCCAGATGCTCGTAGCCAGGCTGGTTGCCCCAGAAGTTGGTGCTGAAGGCGTTCCCCGCGGGGACTTCGCCGTTGACGAGCGGGTTGCGCTCGATGGCGACCGGATCGTCGAACGCGAAGCCGGCGTCCCAAATCGGCAGATACGCCACCACCGCGAGGAGCAGAGGCAGGGCAAGGGTCAACGCTGAGCGGTGCGAGGACGTCACGGGCGCCAAGGCTAGCACGCTGTGCTATGGTCCGCCCCTTCTGACTCCGTACTCGGTGTGTTGCCATGACCCGAACCCCCGTCGTTCTAGCGGCCGCGTGTGCATCAGCGTTGATGCTGTGGGCGCCGGCAGGCCAGGCCCAGGACACTGGCTACAGCCTGTTCGTGACCCCGAAGAAGGCCGCCGATCAAGACTCCTCGGCGCTGCTGCAGAACCTTCTGCGACAACAGCTCAGCACCTACGGCGGCGTGAAGCTGGTCCCCTTCACCGGTCCCGCACCGGCCGCGCCAAAGGCGTTGACCGACCACATCGAAGCCGGCTATCGCGCACTCAACGACGCCGTGACCAACGCCGAGGCCGCCAAGGCCGAAAAGCCCGGCGCTGCCGCGCTCGGGCACTTCGACAAGGCGCTGTTGGAGCTTCAGCGGCTGCAGAGCTCCGGGACCTACATCCCGCGACGCGAGGCTGCGCGCCTGCACAAAGGCTTCGCGGTGGCTCACACCCTGAACAAGGAGGGTCCGCGGGCCCAGCCGTTCATTAACGACTCGTTGAATCTGTGGCCGCAGCAGACGCCCAGGGAATACGGCTGGAACCAGTCCGCCTCCAACCTGTTCTCGTTTGTGAAGAAGCGGCGCGACGACAACGTCGAGGTCGGCAAGATAGCCGTTACGGGTGCCGCCGGCGCTCGGGTGGTGGTGGACGGCAAGACGGCTGGCAAGATCCCGGTGACGATCGAGCGGCTGCGGCCCGGTCAGCACCTGGTCCACATCAGCCTCGATGGGCATGCGCCCAAGAGCATCCTGACGACCGTGGTCAAGGACCAGACGGTCACCGTAGACGGGGCTCTGACCGCCCTGGCGGACAAGGCCCGGGTGGAGGAGCTGTTGCCGCTGATCGGCAAGCAGCGTAGCGCCGCGAAGGCCGATCCGTTGCTGGACGAGCTGGCCCAGAAGGTGGGCGCGCAGCGGGTCGTCGCCCTACAGGTCAGCCAGAAGAAGGCGAGCTGGGCCATCACCGGGTACACCGGCGGCGAGGGCGAGACCAAGACCCACAAGGTGACCATCAAGCGCGACGCCCAGATGGTGACCAGCCTGCAGGCGCTGCTGACCGAGGCCACCGGGATGAAGCCGGGAGGCGCCAAGGCCGCTTCGGAGGCCACCAGCCTCGGCGGCCCTCCCGCGTCGTCGCTGATGAAGACGGCGGTGAAGGACGGCAAGGGCGCCGCGAAGAAGATCGGCGAAGACGTCGAGGACACCGAGTTCTACGAGACCTGGTGGTTCTGGACCGCGGTCGGCGGTGGCGTGGTGCTGATCACCCTGGCCGCGGTGCTGGCCGTGGTGCTCACCGAAGAGGACGACGCACCCAAGCCCGGCACCCTGCAGATTCAGCTCAACCCGCTGTAGGATTGTGCCCGTGCCCGTGCCCGTGCCCACGGACACGGGATATGGGTTGCTTGATGTCACGAGGCTTCTGAATGGGCGCAGGACGCCGAAAGATGTCGCCGCGGTGCCGGCACTGCCGCATGCACCACTTGTTCTGCATCTGCGACCAGGTGCCCGAGCTGCCGCCGCTGACCACCCGGGTCGAGGTGCTCATGCACAAGCGTGAGTGGTCCAAGACGACAGCGACCGCGCATCTCGCCCGCCTGGTTCTGGGCGACGCGCATTGCCGAATCCATCAGCGCGGTCACCAGGACCGTCCCGTCGTCGCCGAGCATGTGCTGGATCCAGCGCGTCGGCCGCTGCTGCTCTTCCCCGCCACGGGCGCGCGGGTGTTGAACGCCGATCTGGTGGCCGAGGACCCGCGTCCCATCGCCCTGGTCGTGCCGGATGGTAGCTGGCGGCAGGCCGCGAAGGTCCCCAAGCGCGTCGAGTGGCTCAAGGATGTCCAGCGTGTGGTCCTACCCGATCTGCAGACCCGCTATCGGTTGCGCGAGGAAAACCGGGCCGGAGGATTGGCCACCTATGAGGCTATCGCCTATGCCCTGGGCGCCATCGAGGGCGATGCGGTAGGAGCTGCCATGCTGCGGCTCTTCGACGCCATGGTGGAGGGAACCCTGGCGACACGGAAAGGGCTGGGGTAGCGTCGAGCCATGGGCCTGCTGGAGAAGATCACCGAAGGGCGCCCGCTCAAGCTCAAGCGGGACCTCGTCAAGACGCTGAAACGTGGCAACCCGTGGGTGTTCGCCGACGCGCTCACCGAGCAGCCAGACATGATTCCGGGCAGTCATGTCGCGCTTCGGGGCAAGGACGGCAAGGTCCTGGGCCGAGGCTTCTACGATCCCTTCAGCAACCTCGCGTTTCGCATGTGCATGCTGGGCCAACGTGCTCATCTGGACAACAACTGGGCGGTCCATCGTTTCGAGCGCGCCCTGTCGCTGCGTGAAGCGCTCATCGACCCCAGCGAAACCACGGCCTACCGCCTCATCAACGGAGAGGGCGACGGGATGCCCGGCCTCGTGGTGGATGTCTATGGGTCGACCGCCGTGATGGTGCTGGATGGGCCCGCCTCCGCCGGGTTCTGGAGCGCCGACGGCATCGCCGAACGACTCAACAAGCGGCTGGGTATGCGCAGCGTGTACATGCGCCAGCGCGTCCGGGGTGAGGCGCAGGGCATGCCCATCCTGGGACCCGAGCCGGTGGACCCGGTGCGATTCAAGGAAAACGGCCTGACTTTCGTGGCCGACGTGCGCAAGGGCCAGAAGACGGGCTTTTTCATCGACCAGCGCGACAACAGGCAGCGGGTGCGCGGGCTGGCGCGGGGCAAGTCGGTGCTGAACATCTGCGGCTACACCGGCGGATTCTCGGTGTACGCGTTTGCCGGTGGAGCCACCGAGGTCACCACCGTCGACCGGGCCAAGCCAGCGTTGAGCATGGCCGCCGATAACTGGTACGCCAACGGCTTCCCGATGCGCTCGCACGAGGTCGTCGAGGCCGACATGTTCGAGTTTCTCGAGCAGTCTCGGGTGCGGCAGCGCCGCTGGAACATGGTCATCCTGGACCCGCCGTCGTTTGCCCCCAACAAGAAGTCCATCCCCGCCGCCGAGAACGCCTACATCAAGCTCATCGCGGCGGGCGCGCAGGTGACCGAGGGTGACGGGCTACTCATCGCAGCCAGCTGCTCGTCGCACGTCTCGCCGGAGCGGTTCGTGGAGCTCTGTCAGGACGGCGTCGGCAAGGCGCGCGGACGGGCCACCCTCATCGGGGTGTATGGCCAGCCGATGGATCATCCCGCGCCCCTGGCGCTGGAGGCGTTTCGGTACCTGAAGTTCGTCGTCATGCGGTTCGAGCGATGACCTCCTGAACGCACTGTTGTCAGGCCAAACCACTTGCAAACAGGGGTGTCAGGGTTATCTTCTCGGCATGCCGGAACGTGACACCCGACTCGCCCGCTACGCCACCGCCACCAGCGACGCCAGCCTCGATCGAGCGCTGCGCGACCAGACCGCGTTGAACCAGGGGCGGATGAACGCGACCAACGACGAGAACCGATACACCCCGTCGGGCTTGAGTCGCGACCACTACGACGCGCTGCGCTCCGACCGCGACGACCTGGACTACCGGGAGTGGATGGCGTCCACCCAGTTCAGCGGCCTGGTCCGCCCGCCGACGCTGCCCGGTATGGCCGGCCAGCAGGGCGGCGCCAAGACCGAGGCCGAAGAGCGGCGCGACAAGCTCCGCCGCGAGATGGAAGAGGGGTTCTAGACGGCCACCTCCACGCCTGTGGAGACCGCCGAGGACCTACGGCCCGTCGGATACCTGGAGCTGCTCCGCAGCAACCGCGACTTCCGGAACCTGTGGGCCGGCAACCTGGTCTCGCTGACCGGCGACTGGTTCAATACCATCGCGCTGTACACGCTGACCGAGCAGCTCACGGGCTCGCCGCTGGCGATGGGTCTCATCTTCATGCTCAAGATGGGCGCGTTGGCCGTCGCCAGCCCCATTGCGGGCATCGTGGTGGACCGATTCGACCGGCGCCGGCTCATGATCGGCACCGACCTCATCCGCGCGGTACTGGTCCTCGGGTTTCTGCTCGTGGACTCGGTCCAGTGGCTGCCCGTGATGTATGTCCTCATCTTCGCGCAGTTGGCCGTCGGGGCCTTCTTCGTGCCGGCCAAGCGCGCAAGCGTCCCCAACATCGTGTCGGGGCGCGCGCTTCTGACTGCCAACGCCATCAGCGCCGCCACATGGTCGGGGATGCTGGCGATCGGAGCGGCCCTGGGGGGCGTCGCAGCCTCGGCGTTGGGCACCGACGCAGTGTTCATCATCGACGCCAGCACCTACCTGGTCAGCGCGGCCTTCATCTGGCGCATCCGGATACCGCAGACCTACGAGGAGCTGTCGCCCGAGCGCGCCAACAGGTCCCTGGTGGGGCTGGTCATCGCCGACATTGGCGCGGGCTGGCGCTACCTCATCGAGCATGTGTCCATCGGCTGGCTGGCCCTGGCCAAGATGGCCTGGGCGGCGGCGGGTGGCGGACTGGTCTTCATGCTGACGCAGCTGGGGCGCGAGATTTCGCCCACCGACGTGTCACTGGGTATCGGTGTCCTCTACTCGGCGCGGGGTATCGGCACCGGCATCGGGCCCATCGCCGCGCGGGCATGGCTACGCGATCGGGACACCTGGCCGCGGGTGTTGGGGTGGTGCGTCTCGCTGAGTGGTCTGGCGTATCTCGGCATCGCCTACCTGCCCTGGAACTACTCGCTGGCCATCGCCGTGTGTGTGGCTCACAGCTTCTCGGGCGCCAACTGGGTGCTCTCGACGGTCTTGCTCCAGGAACGCAGCGACGACGTGTTCCGGGGCCGCGTGTTCGCCACCGAGTTCCTACTCCTCGCAGGGGTGGAGACCCTGTCGATCCTCCTCGCCAGTGCCCTGCTAGAGGCCCAGGTGCTGAGCCTTCAGGCAGCCGTTCTGGGCTTTGGAGGTGCTATGGTGGTGATCGGGCTGGCCTGGGTCTGGCTGGTGGCGCCGCGGGCACAGGTCGGCTAATAGACATGGGGTCGATGGCCCGCTCCACACTCCAGCTTCTGGTATTGGCGACGCTGGTGACAGCGCTCCAGTCGCCGGCCCAGGCCAAGAAGGACACCAGCACCGAGGTGTGGTTCTGCGGCGAGATGCTTCCGCGGACCATCCCTGCCATCGAATGTGAAGAGCCCGTAGAAGACCTTGCCCCGCTGCGAAAGTTCACCAAGCTGCAACGGCTGGAGCTCGACGAGTGCAAGGCCACTGACCTGCGGCCGCTGTCCAAGCTGCGCAAGCTGCGCGAGCTTCGACTGCCTGGACTCGCAGCCACCGACCTGCGCCCGATTGGCGCCCTGTTCCAGCTCGAGCGGCTCTCCCTGCCGCGTGGCAAGTTCAGCCAGATTGGCTTCCTCCGCCGGCTGCCACGGCTCAAGGAGCTGAACCTGTACCGAACGCGCGTCACGGACATCGCCCCCGTGAGTTCTCTGGGAGAGCTGGAGACACTGGTGGTTGGCTCCACCCGCATTCGTTCGCTGGCGCCTCTGGCCGGCCTGGCCAAGCTCCGCCATCTGAGCATCAACCAGACCCCCATCAAGGACCTCGCCCCGCTGGCGAAGTTGCCCCTGGAGCGTTTGAGCGCGGCCTACACCCGAGTCGAGAGCATCGCGCCGCTGGTCAAGGTGAAGACGCTGCGCTGGCTGGAGCTGGGCCATACCCGGGTCAAGGACCTCAAGCGGCTGCCGGTGCTGCCCGAGTTGGAGTATCTCGACCTCGCCTATGTGCCGACGCGGTCACTGCGCTTCCTGGGCAAGTGCGCCAAGCTCCACACGGCAGTGCTGTCGGCCACGGGCCTCGAGACCCTGCGGGGCCTACGCAAGTGCGCTCGACTCCGGTCCCTCTTCCTGGGCCGGACCCAGATCCGGGATCTCAGCCCGCTTGCGAGCATGCCGCTGGAGTGGCTGGTGCTTTCATTCACTCCGGTCACTCAGCTGGCGCCAGCCGTTCCAGCGAAGGGGTGCCGTCTGGCCCGTGTCGACGTGTCCTTTTCCAAGGTCGCCGCGGTCGACGCGCTCGCCCGCTGTCCGCTGCGCGAGCTACGCATCCAGAAGGCGCTCAGCCTGTCCCACGACAGCGTGGACAAGCTCCGCCGGGCACAGCCCGCGGCGCGCATTCTGCACTAGCGCATTGGCCTAGGCGTGAGCCTGAGCGGCGCTCCAGGTGGTCTCGGCGCCCACGACCTCGCGCTTGATGTAGCGCGCCAGCTCGCGCATGCCGTCGACCCCCACCTGGCGGCCCAGCGCGCTGTTGTAGTTGGTCGTGCCGTTGATGTCGTAGGTGTAGCGACGCCCCTCGGCGTCCTCGACGAACTCGATACCGGCGACCTCGATGCCCTCGGCGCGGCACATCTTGATGTAGCTGCGCACCAGGGCGTCGTGGGCGTCGAGCGGCGCCGGCGAGAACTTGGCGCTGCCATCGATGGGGCAGTTGTCGGGTTGGCCTTTGGGCTGCAGCGGCACCTGGCAGGCGTCTGCGGGGCAAAGTTCGAAGCCGCCCTCGGTGGAGCTCTGCATCGCGAACAGGAACCGGTCGCCGACGATCTCCACGCGGGTGATGAAGGGCGCTGCCGGGACGATGTACTGCTGGATCAGCATTTGCTCGCGGGGGCCCGCGTCGAACGCGTCCGAGTCCAGGTGGGCGGCCAGCTCGTCACTGTTGTTGAACAGCGCGATGCCCAGGCCCTTGCCGCCCTGGTTGTGCTTGGTGATGAAGGGCACCCCCATCGCATCGAAGCCCTGAGCGGCCTTCAGTAGGTGCTCTCGCCCAACCGCAAGCACCGTCTTCGGCGTCAGAATGCCATGCTTGCGCAGCACCAGGTCCTGGCGGAGCTTGCTGACCTCCAGCTCGAACGCGCGCGAGCCGTTGATGACCCGCCGGTCCCAGGCTTCCAGCCAGGCCAGCACCTCGCGCATCAGGCCTACCGACGTCCCGTGACCACGGGTGTGCGACGACGGGCTCATGCGATTGATGAAGATCCCCTCGGGCGGCGCCTGTGTGCCATCGACGAGGCCTTCAACGACCTCGATGAGCGTGTGCTCGAAGCCCTCGGCCGTAAGGCCATCCACCAGCGGGGGCAGCCAGTCGGGGTTCTCGTACAGGATGTGAATCGTGGGCAGTGCCATGGTGGGGTCCTCCGTGATGCAGAGAGCCCTACGCACTGCAGCGCCATAGAGCAAGCGCTATGTCGCGGCTGCTTTGTGCGCCGTGGGAATCAGCGGCCAGGGCTCGTGTTCAGGGGCAATCGTCGGGGCACACGAACTGCTCTCCCTGACCGCAGACGCCGTCACCGCAGCAATCGTCCGCGCACCAGAAGTACTCGACCCCCTCGCACACGCCGTCGCCGCAGCCGCCCTGACCGCCATCGGCACAATCATCGGGGCAGGTGTTCTCGTCCTCGCCAGCTGCTGCGTCGCAGACGCCGTCGCCGCACGGATCGGTGACGGCACAATCATCGGGGCAGGTGTTTTCGTCCTCACCGGCCGCTGCGTCGCAGACACCATCGCCACAGGGATCCGGCGTCGGCGTGCAGTCATCGGGGCAGGTGTTGGCGTCTTCACCGGCGGCTGCGTCGCAGACACCGTCACCGCATGGGTTGGGCGGCGCCGCACAGTCATCGGGGCAGGTGTTGGCGTCCTCACCGGCGGCTGCATCGCAGACGCCGTCGCCACAGGGGTCGGGGGTCTCACAGTCCTCCGGGCAGACGAACTGGTCCCACTGCTCACACTGGCCATTGCACAGGGGGTTGCCGCCACCACCTCCGCAGTCGTCGGGACAGGTGTTCTCGTCCTCGCCAGCGGCCGCGTCACACACGCCGTCACCGCAGGGGTCCGGCGTCGTCGCGCAATCATCGGGGCAGGTGTTCTCATCCTCGCCAGCGGCCGCGTCACACACGCCGTCACCGCATGGATCAGGTTCCTCGCAGTCCTCCGGACAGACGAACTGGTCCCACTGCTCGCACTGACCGTTGCACAGCGGGTTCCCTCCGCCGCCATTGTCACAGTCGTCGGGGCAGGTGTTGGCGTCCTCGCCAGCGGCCGCGTCGCACACACCGTCACCGCAGGGATCGGGCTCCTCGCAGTCCTCGGGGCAGATGAACTGGTCCCACTGCTCGCACTGCCCGTTGCACAGCGCGCCGCCGCCGCCGCCGCCGCCGCCTTCGCAGTCTTCGGGGCAGATGAACTGGTCCCACTGCTCGCAACTGCCGTTGCAGCCGCCGCTGCAGTCTTCGGGGCAGACAAACTGGTCCCACTGCTCGCACTGGCCGTTGCACAGTGCGCCGCCGCCACCTCCGCCACCGCCGTTGCCACCTTCACAGTCTTCGGGGCAGACGAACTGGTCCCACTGCTCGCACTGGCCGTTGCAGAGGCCGCCGCCACCGCCACCGCCACCGCCGTTGCCGCCTTCGCAGTCTTCGGGGCAGATGAACTGGTCCCACTGCTCGCACTGGCCGTTGCAGAGGGCGCCTCCGCCGCCACCCCCGTCGCAGTCGTCGGGGCAGTTCTCAGGGGTCTCGTTGGGGCCGCAGTTGCCGTCGCCACACTGGTCGACGGGGCCGCCCTGGCAGTCTTCGGGGCAGTTGTTGGCGGTCTCACCGTCGCCGCACTCGCCATCGCCGCAGCTGTCGACGGGCCCACCGCAATCCTGGGGGCACGTCTCCGGGGTCTCGGGGCCGTCGCAAATCCCATCGCCGCACCACTTCTCGACGCGAGGCTCGCAGCCCTCGACCGGCTGGTAGACGCAGCCGAACTCGGAGGCGCACAGGTCCGTGGTGCAGGGATCGTTGTCATCGCAGTTCAGGTCGAACTGCGGGTCGGCGATGCAGGCGCCGTCGGTGCACGTGGCACCAGAGGTACACATGTCGCCGTCGTCGCAGGGCGTTCCGTCTTCGATCGCAACAGCCA